>Ga0194052_1001308_pt1 | contig 14589 bp, 15 predicted proteins | sample SepL226m_MetaG_FD_160117 | JGI IMG/M metagenome (GOLD analysis project Ga0194052, IMG submission 160117) | Anoxic zone freshwater microbial communities from boreal shield lake in IISD Experimental Lakes Area, Ontario, Canada - Sep2016-L227-6m | ecosystem: Environmental > Aquatic > Freshwater >... | reverse complement strand
GTAAAGTACAATGTGAAATATGCGGTAAAACTGAAAGTCTTAATGCTCACCATATTATTGGAAGGCGTAACTACACTCTCCGATGGGCTAGACAAAATGGCTGTTGCCTGTGTGCGGGTCATCATACATTTGCAAGACAGTCGGCTCACCAAGACCCAGAGTGGTTTCATGATTGGCTCGAAGAAAACCGACACGAAGACCTTGAATACTTACGGGAAAAAAGAAACTTGGTATGCAAACAAGATTACGAAATAATAAATAAGGAATTAGATGGAAAACAAAATGATCACTGAATACTCAGACCTTGAATTAGCAGAATTACAGGGGTCAAGTTACAACGAACTTATGAGGATTCAAGCAAATCTACAGGCTATAAACCAAGAGATTGCTAGACGAAAACCAGAAACAAAGGAAGTAAAGAATGACAATAAATAGAATACTACAATCTATCATAACTCGCCTATTCAAGGACGACGTTACAATTTCAGAACTAGAGGACATGCATTCTAAAGGCTGGATTGACTTACAAGTAATGATCGCCAATGAAAGAAGATGGTAAGTGGCCACCCAAAAGCAAAAAGCAGTTGTAGAAAAGTTATCTGAAAATATAGGGACTAAGGGAGAGCTGTTGTTAGCCGCTGGATACTCTAAAAGTATTTCTGAGTCCCCCGCTATTGTACTAGAATCTAAAGGAATAAAAGAACTCATAGCACAAGGTGAAGGACTAGGACTAACAGACCAGAAGTGTATTCAAACAGTAATCAAAGCACTAGACGATAAGAACTTAGCAACAGCCTTAAACGCTGTTCGCTTTTGGTTTGGAATGAAATATCCAGATACCAAGGAGAGCAAGAACACAACGATAGTGATACCTATATTGGGTGGGCAAACAAATACTATAACACAAATTATTGATGAAACTGACAAAAAGGTGTCAGAAAATACGGCTTTAGACTAACCTCTGAGCACGACTTGACAAAAAATGAAATACCAAGAAACCACAGCACTGAAGAAGATACTAAAGATGAAGAAACGTCTTCGTATCGTTCAGGGTGGTGCTAGAGCAGGTAAGTCGATAGCAATTCTTTTGATACTCATAGACATAGCCCAAACTCAAGAAGGCAAGATTATCTCAGTTATCTCAGAGACTATGCCACATTTGCGTAGAGGTGTGGAGCGCGACTTCTTAGATATAATGCAATCTCACAACTATTATGAAGATGCCAAGTGGGATAGAACAAATCATATCTACAAGTTTAACAATGGAACGATAATAGAGTTTTTTAGTGCTGATTCATCGGACAAGGTAAGAGGACCAGCTCGTAATATTATGTTTATTAATGAGTGTAATAACATCTCTTATGAGACCTACAGACAGTTGGCAATCAGAACCAGCGAATATATTTATCTAGACTTTAATCCAGTATCAGAGTTTTGGGTACATGAAGAACTTATACCAAAGCAAGATCATGACTTTGAAATCATAACTTATTTAGATAATGAGTTTTTACCAGAGCCGATAAAACAAGAAATAGAGTCAAGAAAAGAGAGTAAGTTCTTTTGGCAAGTGTATGGATTGGGATTGATCGGAGAAACTGAAGGAAAGATCTACAAGGACTGGGCTATTATAGATGAGATACCACACGAAGCTAGACTTGAAAGATATGGGCTAGATTTTGGCTATTCTAATGATCCTGCTGCAATAGTAGCTATTTATTACTATAATGGAGGGTACATACTTGATGAGAAGCTATATCAACGGGGACTGTTCAACAAACAACTAGCTGATCAGTTCATGAACCTTGATAAAGCTCTTGTAATGGCCGACAGTGCCGAGCCTAAGGCTGTTGATGAGATAAAAAGTTATGGGATACAGGTGATGCCTTGCATAAAGGGTGCTGACTCAATTAAACAAGGAATCGGATATGTCCAATCGCAAAGAATATCAATGACTAAAAACTCAATTAATCTTATCAAAGAGTATAGAAACTATATGTGGAAGACAGATAAGGATGGAAAGATACTAGACGTGCCTGAAGGCGGACTTGATCATTTGCTAGATGCCGCTAGATATGGATTTGAATCATTGAGGCCAACACAAGAGATAATTTTACCAACATATACACCAACATTTTCAAAGTGTGGGTATTAAGGAGGACGATGAAGATACTTATTACAGGTTTTGCAGGTTCATTAGGAAGTGAGTTCACAAATCAACTTTTAGATAGAGGTGATGAAGTTGTTGGAGTTGATAACAATGAGTGGGGAGTAGCAGCATTTGAAGATCATCCAAAACTTACTAAAGTATTAGGTGACTTCTCTGATATGACCGGTAAATATGATCTGATAATCCATTGTGCTGCATATAAGCATATAGATTTGATCGAACACAACAAACAAGCAGGCTTCTGGAATAATGTAATGCTTACAGAGAAACTTTATAATCAAGTAAAAGGTCAGATATTATTTATCTCAACAGATAAAGCAGTCGAACCTTCCTCGTATTATGGAAAGACAAAGAAAATAGGCGAAAAATTAACCTTTGAACGTAATGGAATAGTTGCAAGACTCGGAAATATAATGTCTTCAAGTGGTTCAGTAATCCCTAAATGGGAGAAATGTATTGAAGAAGGAAAACCACTGCCAATTACAGACCCTGAAATGACTAGATATATGATTCCTGTTAAAGATGCAGTTAGAAAAATACTAGCATTGCTACCACAAGCTAAATCAGGTCAAGTTATTATTCCAGAGATGGGAGAGCCAATCAAACTGATGGATATCGCTTTTAAGATAATCCAGAAAGAAAAATCTGGTTATATCAACATGAGGATAACAGGGAACACCGTTAAATGGAAAAACGATTATCCAATAGAAATTATCGGCCTTCGTCCTGGCGAGAAAATGCACGAAAAACTTAAATGGGACAATGAAATAACAACATATAAAGATAATAATGGAGAGATATTATAATGAAAAAATTGCTAATCACGGGTGGCTGGGGCAGTATCGGAACTCAGATCATCGATCAGTTCCTTAAAAAAACTGATATGGATATCGTTGTGTTGGATTCGTTTAGACACAAAGGATATCGTGACAGGATGGACTTAATTGATAAAGACCTAATGAAACGTGTCAAAACTATTCAAACAGACTTAGTTTGCCCTATCAATCCTGCAATGATCGAAGAGATCGGTAAAGTAGATTATATCTTCCATTTAGCGGCACTTTCGGATGTCCCACTATCAGTGGAAAATCCAGTCTATGCTATTCAGAATAACATAAATTCAACTCTTGTAATGTTGGAATATGCTCGGGTTATTAAACCAGATGTATTTTTATACTTTAGTACAGATGAAACATATGGACCAGTCCAACTAGGAGAAGCACACAAAGAGTGGGACACACATAGACCCTCTAATGCCTACGCCGCTTCCAAAGCTGCATCAGAAGATATTTGCTACGCTTATTGGCGTAGTTATAGTGTTCCTCTTATTCTGACTAATACAATGAATAATTTTAGTTTTGCACAATCATCTAGTAAATATCCAGTAAAGATACAAAAATGTATTGAGAACAATGAAACAGTATCTGTCCAGTGGAACTCGCAAACAAAAGAGATAGGAACAAGATTCTACATAGATTCAAGAGTTGTTGCAGATGCACTTCTTTATATTCTTTCTTTTGGTGCGTATCTACATAAAGAGGGGAAAATAGATCAGCCATTCCGTTATCATATTTGTGGAGAAAAACCATACTCTAATTTAGAACTAGCAGAGATAATTTCTAGGATTATGGGAAAATCACTTAAATATGAACTGTATGATTTTCATAAAGATAATCCAGCTCACGATATTCATTACGGATTGCAGAATAATAATCTTAAAGAATTAGGATGGAAACATCCAGTTAGCTTAGAACAATCATTAAAAGAAGTAATAGAGTGGCAACAATTAAATAAGGAGTGGATATGAAAACATTGATAATTGGTTACGGAGAAGTTGGTTCTGCGTTAGTCTCCATAATATCTAGATTTATGGATAACAAATATGCTGATTACAGCGTTCATGATCCTAATAAAAATATGGTTATAAAGGGAAAATACGATCTACTTCATGTCTGTATACCATATTCGGATAATTTTATTGAACAAGTTAATGGATACATTGAAGAGTTTGAACCAAAACTAACAATTATTCACTCAACTGTAGCTGTAGGAACAACAAGAAAGATAAAGGGTGCAGTTGTACACTCATTTGTCAGAGGAGCTCATCCTTATATGACAGATATGATAAAACAGACAAAACATATTGGAGCTGTTAATCCTAAAGATGCTATTGAGGCTTCCAAAATATTGTCAGGAATAGGTTTTGATACCATTATTCATTATTCTCCAGAAGCTACAGAGTTCGGTAAACTATTCGACACAACATATTTTGGTGTATGTGTAGCTTGGGTTAAAGAAGCTAAAAAAATGGCTGATGCTTATGGTATAGATTGGTCTAATATAGCTCAAATAAATCATACATATAATACTGGTTCTGAAGCTATTGGCCATAAAGATTATGTAAGACCAGAAATTACTCCAATGCCCGGAAAGATAGGCGGACATTGTGTAGTTACAAATGCTGAAATATTACAAAAAGACTTTAAATCTAAATTATTAGATGCAATTACAGAGGCAGAATGAAAACAATTCATTTAGTTGGAGCTGGTGGAAACGCTGGACAACTCGCCTATCGTTGTCTTAAAGACCACTATAACGTCACAGGACATGACACTTCTCAATGGGGTGAACTAATAATGCCTTGTGAATACTCTGAACCATGGAACGCTGACATGATACTACCTTTACCAGATAGAGCAGTTGCTTCAAGATACGGAGATAGTGACCTTTCCTTCTGTCCAGACCAAAAACAAGTTAGACTATGCCAAGATAAAGCAAAGTGTGCAGAAGTACTTGGTGAATTAGCTCCTATTACTTACTGGGTGAGAGATACTAACGGAGCAGGCGGAAAAGGGGCTCAAATGGCATCTGAGTACCTTGGAGGACGTAATATATCTCTAGAGTATTGCTTCTTCAATGGTGAACCTATTGGGTACTTTATGAAAGAACGGCTTGCTTATTCCATTAGTGGGTCAAAAGAACCAACTCATCAATTTGGTACATCTTTTGTCTCTAAGTGTATAGACGATAAAAATATAAGACTAATGGGAGTAACTGCACTAACTAAAATTTCTAAGTCTACTAACACACCATTGCACGGATTTTATGGCATAGATTTTAAGGAAGGAACAAATGGATTCAAAATCACAGAAATCAACGCTGGAAGGTTGCTTACCGCTTCTTACTGTTATTACTATCTTACTGGGTACAATTTACTTCTTGCTGGAGTGGCTCGCTTTCTTGGTGATGAATATATACTTGGAGATTATCCGCTTGGTGTTGGGATGATAAGACAAATGGACGCTTTACCAACTATGTTTTCAAATGAGGAAACAGACAAATGGAAATAAAATTTTCAAAAGTTACAACAGGACAAGAAGAAATAGACGCAGTCACTCGTGTTTTACAGAGTGGGTGGCTAGCGTGCGGGCCAGAGACAGAAGCGTTTGAGAAAGAGTTTTCACTTTACATCACACCTAAAGATGTTAAGCCTTACCACTGTATCTTTACAAATTCTTGTACGAGTGCCTTGAAGATGTCTTATAAATGGGCAAAAGAGAACGGTTACTGTTATGGTGGCATACAATATCCACCTAATACATTTTGTGCTACCTATTCAGCAGCAGCAGAACAAGAGATTGATGTGTTACCACGAGAATTTGAAAGTCAAGAGTTTGAGGATTACGCAAGAGTTAATATGCACTATGGTTCAGTCAAAGACGAAACACCCTGCCTAATAGAAGACTCTGCCCACCGCATAGAACCAAATGACCCACTTGTCGGAAAGATTAGATGTTACTCTTTCTACGCCACTAAGAATATGACCACATGTTCAGGCGGAATGCTAGTAACTAATGATAAGGAAATATATGAAAGATGCAGAACCTATTGGAGAGACGGACTCACCTCAAGCACACACGACAGGCAAACAGGAAAGTCTTGGAATTACAAAGTTGAGACTATGGCAGGAGGATATGACGGTAACGATATTGCTGCGGCTATTGGAAGAGTTCAACTCAGAAAGTTACCAGATTTTACAAGACGAAGAAATGAAATACGAGACAGGTATAATGCAACCTTTGGGCAACAGTGGGAAGGTAATCACTTGTACCCTTTCTTTGTCTCTGAGGAACAACAAATCGGAAAACTCATCGAATATCTCAAATCAAAAGGAATTAGCTCAGGATACCACTATCCAAATACAGGCTGGCTAGGTGTTTCATTGCCTATCTATCCTTTACTTACAAATGAAGAACAAGATTATATCATAAAGGAGGTATTATCATGGGAATCAAGCTCTATAAAACAGTCTACATAACGCAGATACCTCTTGATGTTTACAATGAAGAGGCTTTCCAAGAAGATAAGTTTGCACCTGATTTTACTTTTTCAGTACAGGAACTATTAGAATTCACTGCTGGTATGCCACTTGAAGACCAATGTCTAATGTTCTGTAATGTATTAACAGTCTCAGGTTTTTCACAAAAAGAGATAGCAGAAGCAGTTGGTATGAAATACGGAGAATATAGACAGAAACTTTTACAGATAAGAGAACGATATAAAGATAACCTAAAAAACAGATTAGTAGAAAAATGATAAAATAAGATAGTTAAACAAGGACTATCTATGGCTCAAAAAACATTTTTGCAACTTACTCAAGACGCTCAACGACAGTGTGATGACGATTCCGCAATAGCTAAAATAATAATTCAATCGGGAATAAATGAATCATATTCTGAGATTTGTGGTATCCGTGATTGGAAATTGCTAGAGAACAATACAACTATTTCAGCAGTAGCAGGAACTCAGGAATATACGCCTATAGTAAGTTCCACGTCTGTACCTAGAATTAGAAGAATAGAATCGGTCAAAGACGAAACATCTAAGAGATATATTGATTATATTCAAAGAGAAGTATTTGAGAAATCTTATCCATATGTTGCATCAACAGATACAGGAACACCGTCTTTATGGTACATTTCTGGTTATGATTCTAATGGAGATATTAAAGTAAAACTATTTAAAGTACCTGATACTGGCAGAACTTACAGAATTACTTTCTATGAAGAACCACTTGAATTAACATCTGATTTGGATGTCCCACGTATTCCAGAACAATTCCATACAGGACTTTCTTATTTAGGATTAGCTAAATATTATGAATATCAAAAAGATGCATTTGCTTCATATTATCGACAAATGCACGAGGCATATAAGGCTAAGATTCTAACTATTGAATACTCTCCATACGATCAAATGCCTACAATTACACCAGAACAACGTTCAAAAACTACAATTATAGGAAAAATTGGTCGCATATATAATTAGGATATAAATGGCTATACCAAACATAAATCAAATAGTTAGTGGTAAAAATTCTATATTTAATAATCAACAGAAGTATTTTAAATACAATTCTTTTGGTGGTGGATATAATACTCGTGATAATGATTCAGACGTTAAAGATAATGAATTAACAGGTGGACAAAATGTTGATCTAAATCCAGATACTACTATTTCAAAACGTAGCGGTCATGTAATGTATGGAAATTATCTGGGTAATACTACTGGAATACTAGGTTTGATATCACATGATCCTCAGGGTGGCACGCCAGAGATACTTTCAGTATATGATACGCAAGTAATCAGAAATTCAACTGGGGTTGCTTTAACTGGTGTTACGATGACAACCAATTTAAAGACGGACTATTCATATTTTCCTCTTACCTCTAAGACTTATATTGTTAACGGAACAGATAATGTCGTTAAATATACTTCAGGAACTGCTGGAGACCAAACAGATGCTTCTTTCAAGAAGGGAAAGTATATTGAACACTATAAAAATAGACTTATTGTTGCTAATGTAAATGGTCAAGAAGATACAATTTGGTATACGGATTTGGGTGTTGATACATTTGGAGTTAACAACTATATGCGTACTGAAGGTGAAATAACTGGTATAAAAGTTTTATATGATCGTTTACTTACTTTTACTAAGAAACGTATTTATATGACACAGAACTTTACATTTAATGTAATTGCTGGTCCAGAACAGTTTACTCCTCTTAAAACAGACTTTGGAGCTATTTATGATCGTTCTATTGCCAAAGTTAATAATCTAATTTATTTTATTGGTCAAAACTCTAAAGGGTTAGCTGGTGTTTATGTTACCGATGGTCTAAATGTCACCCTTATATCAGATATTATAAGAAATGATCTAAATAAAATTGCACCAGCTCAACTTGTTAATGCTTGTGGAACACAATGGGGAAGATTTTATAGATTTTCTATTACTCCAACAAGTAAAACTACTAATACATTAGAATATTTATATGACACTACTAATAATGTCTGGTATCCTCCTTATACTTCTACAGGATTTTCTTGTTATCAGACTTTTGAGACATCAGGGGAACTAGATTTATATGCTGGATCTCAAACTGATGGAAGAATATTTAAGTTAAATACAGTAGACTATGACGAGAAGATTGATCAAACAAATATAGTAGTTCCAGATGTTCACACATCTATAGATGCTGCCGCTGGAGCAGTCAAACGGGCTTCACAATCATTTAAGTTAAGTGTATCTGCTCCTCGAACAATGTATATGACTGGTGTCGCTTTAATGCTTAAAAAGAACGCAGGAACGACCACAGGACTTACTGTACGCATAGAAACAGATAACGCAGGAGTACCGTCTGGGACATTAGCTCATGCAAGTCTTACTAATACTATTACAGCTTTTACGGATACTTCTTATGTCTGGAAAACAGTTAAATTTTCTCCAGAAGCATTGCAACCAGATACGACTTATCACATAGTAGTTCAACATACTACGGAGGGAGCAGGAAACTCTCAATATTATTTGGGCATGAAAGGAACTACTTCAACGTATTCTAACGGAATCGCATCAGCATATACTTCAAGTACGTGGTCTAACATTGCAGATACAGATGCTTCTTTTGTTATATTCACCGAAGGATCGATAGAATCTTTTGTCGATACTAAACAATTTTATTTAGCACCTGAAGGCATGAAGGTTCATATAAGAAGTATGTTTGTTACTGCTAAAGCACTTGGCGATTGGGAAATAGAGTGCGGTGTTATTCCGGGAACTTATTTAGCATATAATTCTATACAAATGAATACTTCTGCTATTGGTAGCAATTGGGGAACAGGAGTATGGGGAGCAATGACATTTGGGAGTTCTAATCTATCTGAACAAAGACTAGACTTCTCAAATATAAGAGGAAGAGGGATGAAGTTTAGATTTCGTAACCAATATGATAATGAACCATTTACAATAAATGGATTTACGGTTAGATATCATGTAATTTCAAAGTTTAAATAACAAATATATAAATTTTAAGTAAAATAAGAAGAATAACAGACGATAGAAAGTAAAATTACCATGGGTTTAATTACGCCTGATCTCTCAGGATTAGTAGACGGTCAGACAGCAGATGCTTCTGATGTCAAAAATCCGCTCAATACAATTATAAATGAGTTTAATGGAAACATCTCAGCTAATAATATTGCTAATAATACTATTACTGGACAACAGATAGTAAATTCTGTTGCTTTGACAACTCCAGCTATAACAAGTCCTACGTTTATAGGAACAGTAGATGGATGGATAAACCCAAATTCTACTTGGACATACGCTTCTGCTAATACGATAACTGTAACTAGCGGTGCTGCATCAATATACGCAGTTGGAGACAAGATTAAACTTACGCAAACAACAGTTAAGTACTTTTATATTACAGGCGTTGCGGACACTGTTCTAACTATTACTGGGGGGACTGATTATACTCTTCTTAATGCAGCAATTTCTCTAAATTATTATTCTCATGGAAACGCAATAGGATTTCCTACTTCTTTCACCATTGCCACAAATCAGACTTTTTCAATGAACGGAAGAGAAGGTAAAATAAGAGGTTGGAACGATCTTATTACCAATGGTGTAGCGTCTTACTTTGCTACTACAGTAACTTATGGGGTTGCTTTTGCATCAGTACAATGCTCTCCAATGGTGTCATATATGGGTGGCAGTACTAATCCACCAACCGTATTAGATTATGGTACTGGTTTTGGAGTTGCTTATCCAACAGCACAGTCAGCTGGAATAGCAGGATTTTCTCCTGCATTATGGTTTCCCGCTGCCCCTACGATTAACTGGCACTATGGAATTTCTTGGGAAGCAACTGGAAAATTTTAGTTTTAAAATAAATAAATTAATAAAGACATAAATGGCAGACCAAACATACAACGTAAACGATCCAGAGTTTATAAAAAATCTTACGGGCATTGCGACTGCTCAGACACAACCTACAACCAATATTGGTTTGCAGTCTATTTCTGATCAACAAGGAGTTCTAAAACAGAACTACGATCTTGGTGGAAATCAACTTTCACAAAATACAAATGAAGCAAATCAGGCCTATGATACAGTTGCCAACAATCTTATTAAAAATGCTGCAAATTCCACAGGATCACTGGAAGAAAATTATAATAATCTTGGTCTTCTAAGAAGTGGCATGAACGCGGCTGGTCTAGGTGATATACAATCAACATTGAATAAGAACCAAGGATTGAACGAACAGGGCAGAGCAAACAAGTTAGCAAATATAGCTATTCAAAGAGCTGGACTCACAAATACATACAATTCAGGTATGGCTAATACTGAATTAAATAAGACTTTAGTAAATACAAATGCTAATCAATCTATAAATGATATTGTTTCTAAGTTACTTAGTGGATCACAGACTGCAGCTGGAGCAACTCCACAAGGTAAAACTACATATATTCCCGGCATTGGTTATGTTCAAGGTACTCAAGCACCTGTTTATAAAGACTACGATCTAGGTGACAAGATAGTAACTATGGACTCTCAAGGAAACATAGTAAAAACTATGGCAAAATCAGCTACTCCTTCAGGACTTAAAGAAGTTGATTTAGGAAATAAGACAGTAATGGTAGATTCAGGTGGAAACATAGTAAAGGAATACAAGAAGGGTTTGACACCAAGTGCTGCACAACCTAAAGAGTTTAAGTCTCCTTCCTATACAACAGCTAATGATAATGCTGGCGGATTGATGTTCTTTAATGAGAATAAAAAGCCTATTAGTGTTACAGCATATCTTCAAGGAATGTCACCTACTGGACAATTCACTCGTTCAGATATGGCTAACACATTATCTCAATCTAATAATCCGAATGATATTCAATTATTGAAGGATCTAAAAGACCAGAATATATCTTTAGAAGATATACAGAAAAAGTATCCTTGGTTATTCCAATAAGGAGACATAATGCCAATAATTGATGATATATATGGTAAAACAACTCCAGAAGTTAAGAAGTCTGGTATTATTGATGATGTATATAAAAATACATCTGTAGAACCTACAGTACCGGGAACTAATGAAGAAAAAGTCAGAAGTTTACTCACTGACTTAACTTCTAAAAAATCTATATCTCCGTCTGTTCAAGGACAGGGAATAAACTTTCAACAATCAGCAAAAACACAACAACCTAACGCTGTACAAACAATGGGTAATTTTCTAAATCCTAAAATTGGTCCGCAAGCGACACTTCCACAAAAACCTCAATCATATCCTTCTGTTAAAGATGCTATAGGATCTCTAGTAAAATCAATTATTTATGGGATAACTCAACCTACAGTGGCTGGTACTGGACCTGAGCAAGGTCCTATTCCTGGACAAAATGTAGTAAATCCAGCTAATGAGATGACCCCTCAACAGATACAACAGTATAACACTCAGGCAACTCAAAGAAATATACAGGGTGACAATGCCAATGGTGCTACTAATGTTGCTTCATTTCTAGGTGATATAACTGCATTAAACAATCCAATAACAATAGGTATGAGAGCCGCTGGAAAAGTCCAAAATGCTACTACAACCGAAGCTAGAGTAGGTGCTGGTGTTGAGGCTCTAACAGCTCTTCTAATGAAGGGTGCTATTCCTAAGGGGACTAACCTAACAACAACCGAAGGTATTTTAGAAGCTGCAAATAAATCAAAAGATCCTGTTGTAAAAACTTTGCTTAATAATATATGGAAAAATGTACCAAGTGCCACTGGAATCGGTGCTGGATTTGGCTTATCTAGTGGATTGCAAAATAATGGTAATATAGAAGAAGTTATTAAATCTACTGGTAAAGGTGCATTGACTGGTTTGCCTTTCGCTATAGTCGGTGGTGCATTTCAAACGGCTATAGAACCTAATGTTACTTTATCTTCTATGGAAGGTCGTACGATCACCATAACTAAAAAAGATATAATGGATATGCAAAAAGGTACTGAACTAACACCACTTCAAAAAGAAATAGCAGCCAATATACCTTCTAATGTTAGATCTCAAGCCGTAAAGACTGGATCAGTTGACTATACAATTCCTAAACAAACTACTGCTAATATAACTCCATCAAAACTTGGTGTCTTACTTGGACAACAGGGACAAAATATAACCTTGCCTAATGGTCAAGGATCTATGTCTCCTACAGTAATGCCAACTCCACAACTTAATGAACTTAATAGACCCGTAGAAACCACTGTAAAACCTTCTACAATCGTTCCTGCTGAAGTTTCACAAGCTAAACCGATAACTGCATCAAACGGATTCAAAATTCCAGCAGATGAACCTAGTTTGTTAAAGCAAAGAAGCGATGCAACTAAAACATATCAATCCATTGGTATGTCCGATGCTATGGGTAAACAAAAAGAAAACGCTGGTCTTAAAATCTTAGAAGACCAATACGAAACTCCTCAAGGAAAACATCTTGCAATGGATGAATTAAGCACTCAGATAAAAGCTGATAACATAAAACCTAATGCAGATGGCACTATAACAGTCTATAGAGGGGGCACACCTTACGCAGGTAATAAACTGACTTCGGTGTCTACAGATAAAGCGGAGGCCGAACAATTTGGCAATGTCCAAGAATTCAAAGTAAAACCAGAAGATATTGCTGTTTCAAAAGGACTAGATCCTAATGAGTTACTTGTAAAGACAGAAGTTATCTCCCCTCTTAGTAATGAAGCAAGAAAGTATAAAAGTGATGAAGATTTTTTTCTTAGAATGGATAGAAATACAAGAAACGAATTGTACAATCAAGGTATAAAATCACAAGAAGCAATTAGAAACTTCTGGAAAGAAAGCAACAAAGGAATTAAGAGAGAACAAATAATAGATAGCGTAAATCCGACAGGTGGATTATCTGGTGGCGGATTAAGTGCAGAATATAATCCGCAATCAAGAATGACTGCTAAACTTGCAGATAATATTACTACTCTTGACAAAACAATGGGTAAGTCTCCAGACGAGATGATCACAATCTACCGTGGAGCTCCAAAAAATCAAAAAGAGATAAATCCTGGTGATTTTATTACAATAAATCCAGAATTGGCTAAAACTTATACTGGAGATGGTAATGTTATATCTAAGAAAGTAAAACTAAGCGATATTTTAGATGACAAAACCGAACCACTTGGAGATGAATATCTATACCGACCTTCCAAACCATCCCCAAAACTAGAGACACCACCTATTACACCTAAAAATACACCAGAGATCACAGAAAAACCAACTGGAGTTTCTAAAATAGCTCAATCAGTAAATCAGAAAGCTATAGAACAAAAACTTACTAAAGGTTATTCAGAGATAGCTGGTTATGATAAACAGACAATAAAAGAACAATCTGAAATGGGTGCAGATCTTTCATCTAATCGTGATAATCTTTTAAGTGTAGTAAAAGGAGAAACTTCATTACCTGAAAGAATGAACCCAGTCTCTGCTATTATTGCAGCTGAAGAATATATCAAAAAAACAGGTGACTTAGAAATGTCTCAAGCTCTTGCAAACTCTCCACTTATATCTGAGACTTCAAAAGCCGCTCAGATTATGCGTATGGCAGCGGAAAGAGAACCTGACTCTATAACTGCTAAATTCCAAGAGATTAAACAAGCCAAGATAAAAGCAAATGGTGGAGAAAAGAAAATACAGAAAGAAGTTGTTAAGAAAACAAGTGAACTTAAATCACTCGCTAAATCAGAAACAATAAAAGGATCAACGCAATGGAATAATATCCTAGAAAGTGTCAAATGCAAATAAATTGTTTATTACCAGAAGTTGTAGATAAGTTTAAGAAAGCTATTTCTGATGGGAAAATAGATCCAGATGATCTTCTTGTTAAGGCTTCTCGTCTTGAAATTCTTGAAAGTATCGTAGGAAAAGAAAATCTACACGATGTTAATGCTTTTTTTGAGAGTAAAATACTTCTTGTAAATCAGAAACAAGGAATTATAAACGCTGTCAAAAAGATGTCTGGTATTGATACTAGAAACAAAGAAACACTTCTTAAAAATGCACAGATAAAACTGTGCATTTTTAAGAAGT
>Ga0194052_1001307_pt1 | contig 14594 bp, 10 predicted proteins | sample SepL226m_MetaG_FD_160117 | JGI IMG/M metagenome (GOLD analysis project Ga0194052, IMG submission 160117) | Anoxic zone freshwater microbial communities from boreal shield lake in IISD Experimental Lakes Area, Ontario, Canada - Sep2016-L227-6m | ecosystem: Environmental > Aquatic > Freshwater >... | reverse complement strand
TGCTTTAAAAATCAAAATTGTTTTTTTATGGGCTAAAAACCACAGGAAAAGTCTATTATCATCGTAAGCATAATCCCAGGCATTATGATCGACACCTTTTAATTCCTCATATTTGACATCTTTGTCACCATCGTTTTTTAGTTCGCTAACTATCTCCCTAGATTCACTTACTTTTACCCTTGAATCCTTCTCCCCGTGAAAAACATAAACCGGCATATTTTGGAGACTCTCTAATTCTACCTTTGGGGATTTAAATCGACTGGAGTTTTTTCCAGTACCAAATCCGCACACAGGCGCAATTGCCGCAAATATATCTGGATGTCTGCTACCTAAGTACCATGTGCCAAATCCTCCCATCGAATATCCAGTGAGATAAACTCTGCTGCTATCTATATTATAATCTTTTTCTGCAAGAGAAATAACTTGAAGGACATCCCGTTCTCCGTCATTCATATATAGAGAAGCACCAAAATTAAATTTCTTTGAGCTGAAGTCTGGATGGTTTCTTCCGTTTGGGGCAACCATTATAATTTGATATTGCTCGCACATATCTAGGAATATTTTGTGAACTGGGGAACTATTAGGTAGAAAAGCCTTCTCTCCTGACCCATGAAGTAATACGATTAAGGGGTATTTTTTAGAGCTATCATATTTTCCAGGAACATACATAACACAAGAATCAATAGTGTTATCTACATTTGATATATAAGCACGCTCAATTAATCCTGTAATTCCATCCATGGCATCCTTTTTAGAAAGGACATTGGAGACTATTTTATCAATTGTGCTTTCTTCAGAAATTCTAGAAAAAGCGGCTTTATCATATTCGGGAGAAGCGTCAATGCTATTTGTAGAGTGATCTTTTTCTCTCTCTGTATCATAAAAATCATATCTTTTCAGAATCAACATTCCATCATTATTTTCATTGACTTTTGCCTGACGCAGTATTTTTATATCATTTTCGATAACATCTTCCTGCCCATATGAACAAAAAGAAGAAAAATAAAATAACAACAAAGTTAGCAGCAAATACTTATGTTTATTGTAAGGCATTAACATATCTCTTGAGTCGCATTAGGGATCTTTTGAAGCAAAAAATCATTAAGAAGTATAAAACTTAATTAGGAAGAAAATATATATCTTCTTCCTATATGAAACACCACAAATTCTAAGTAGCTGTATAAATTATTTGGTTTTTCTGGCTGTATCGGCAGCCGTTGATTTGTCTTTTGACTGTGATTTACCCTTGTTTTTAGAAGTTTTTTTCTTGGTATCTTTATTTGCGCTTTTCTTAGGATCTGATTTCTTTAGCTGCTGGTTTTGTTGCGATTGAGCATCTCCAGATGCACTTGTACTTGCGGCAGAGGCATTAGGATCAGCTGAATTTTCTGCACTTAAAGTTATTGCCATCATTAGGCAGCACAGAACCATTGATACTCTGAACATTTTTTTCATTTCTACACCTTTTTTTTATTTATTAACTATGGAGGGGAATAAATAAAATTATTTTGATTTCATATTTTAACTTGACCCCCACTATTTTTTTACGCCTGCATCTGTGGAAGTGCTAATGTCTTGAATTAGCTCTATTTTATCTACTTTCAAAACTAATTCATCTAATCCAATTTTGCTCCAAAAGCTTTTTTTAGTTGTTCCTGTAATCTTTACATTTAGCCCTAGATTTGAATTTACCATGCCTGGCTTCTCCTTTGGGAATGCCAAAGTTATTTTGCCTGTTGAGTCTTGCAGAGCAAATTTCTTGCCTACCGGAATAAGCTTCCCGATTAAAACCACTTTTGTATTAGCTGGCGCTTTATTTGCCATATCTACTGTGAGTATAGATAGATTAGGTTGCGACATCTGTTTCTTGTCGCTAGCCATCATGTACACTCCTCCTAATAGGTAAAAAACAATCGCCGCTACTGTTAAATTTCTGTACATTTTTCCTCCTTGATGCGAATTATAATTAGTTTTGACCCTTCATTAATACGAGCCTTTATTTAAATGGGCAATATAAGCACAAATTATTACTAGAAGATTGCGGGAAGATTACATTTTGGTAATGTTAGCAAGGAAATAGTATGCCTATGCTGTTCTACTTGATTTTAGAGATAAAAGTTTAGATATACCTGATTATTTTAGACAAAGTAAAAAGTTTTAGGCACTAGAAATTATTCCTTAAAAATATACCAAGAAACATACATAAAGCTAATTAATAGTTTGTGTTTGACATTTTTAAAAATCTAAAATATAGTTAAAGAATAAAGAAGATCAGGTTCTCATACCGGGCCAGTTTAAAATAGGCAGTAGCTAGCACTACGGGACTTCTTAATCACCGCAAATAGACTGGATAAATATGAGAGCTAGTGCAATTTTTTTTGATTGTCTTCCGAAATTCTCTCTCCAATAATTTATCTAGCCTATTCAGTGTTAATAAACAATTTTGGTTAAAAAAACATAAAATCACATGAACCTTTTTGTCAGATTTTTCTATACATTTCGCAGATGGTCAAAGGCATTGAAAATGTTTTTTATCCTGGCTGGTCCCGGCATTATAGTAATGGTGGCTGATAATGATGCAGGCGGCATTACTACTTATACCGTAACAGGCGCTAAATATGGTTTTAGCCTGCTTTGGTTCCTTATTTTATTGGGCCCGGTAGCTTACTATGTCCAGGAAATGACAGTAAGGTTAGGTGCAGTCACTAAGAGAGGCCACGCAGAGGCAATTTTTTGCGCTTTTGGAGCTTTTTGGGGTTGGTTTTCTATTCTTGATCTGATACTAACAGACTGGCTGACTATGATAACTGAATTCATAGGAATGACTGCCGCCTTAAGTATCTTCCACATTCCTCCATGGATAACGGTAGTAGGGTGTTGCTTGATTATGGTCGGAATGATTATGTCTGGACGCTATTGGACTTGGGAAAAAATAGCCCTCTTCTTTTGTCTGATAAACTTAATTTACATACCATGTGTTTTCATGGTTAATCCTTCAGTAAAAGACATCGCTTTAAATTGTATTCCTAATTTGCCTCCGGGAGGATTTACCAATGAGCTATTCTTTTTGTTAATGGCAAATATAGGGACTACTATTGCCCCTTGGATGCTCTTTTTTCAGCAAAGTTCAGTCGTTGATAAAGGCATGCAGGTAAAAGACATTAAATTTGGCAAAATAGATACGGCCATAGGTTCTTTTCTTACCGTAGCTGTGGCCATGTGTCTGATTATTGTTACTGGTAAACTTTTGTATGGTACAGAGGTAGGAAGCGCAGCAGAAGCCGCTATTAGGCTTATGCCTATGAATCAATATATCGGATCCTTTTTGGCTATAGGACTTTTTGACGCGGGACTTCTAGGAGCAATTTGCATTTCGCTTGCTACTTCATGGGCATTTGGAGAAGTCTTTGGATGGTCACATTCTCTTAATAACAAAATTAGAGAAGCACCATGGTTTTATGCATATTATTTCTTGGTTTTAGCTTTTGCAGGTATAATTGTTTTAATCCCTGGCGCTCCTCTTGTCCTGATTACGCTGTTTGTTCAGATATGCGCTACTACATTGCTTCCTGCTGCGTTAGTCTTTCTGATACTCCTTCTTAATGACGAGAAGACTATGGGAAAATACAAAAATACGCTATACGAGAATATCGTTAATATAGGGATAGTCGCCGTGATTATTATACTATCTACTTTGTACGGGATAAGCGCTATTTTCCCAAATATATTCAACTGAACTAATTAGAGATAATATTTATGAGAATATCAAGCAAAATATTTAGAACAATGGTTGAGTCAATTCAGGAAATTAACAGGAAGTATAAAAAACCTCAAATACAGATGACCTTGTTCGTAAAAATTTGCCTGATGGCTTTAAGAGTGTATTTGATATTGTTAATAGGTGTCATGATCTTTAAGTTTGTAACGATGTTATAAATCTATAACTAGGTTTAATATGGATATTTCAAAAAATATTAATCAGCCGATACAAGGTTATTTCTTAAGCGAAATTATAGGCGCCCCAGTGTTTTTGGCAGATAAAAAAATTGGAAAACTAATAGACTTTGTTATTATTGATAAAGATAAAATTGCCGAAGTTACTCATATTTGCGTGGGGCGACCATTTGGCGAACCAACCTTGTTCATCCCCTGGGGAAAAGTAAAATCATTAGCTAAAAAGTTGACAGTCATAGATATTAAAACTGTTTCTGAGTATGCAACAAAATTAGCAGAAGATACCATATTTCTTAAAGATTATATCGTTGACAAAAAGGTTCTAGATGTCGAAGACAGAGAAATAGAAATGGTTTACGATGTAAAAATGGAGATTGAGCATGGAAAGCTTTATGTTGTAGGAGTGGATTTAAGTAGGTACGGACTGCTTCGCAGAATGGGACTGAAGTGGCTAGCTGATCTTATATACAGCCTTGCAGAAAAAATCAGAGATCAGATAGTTGGGTGGGACTATGTAGAACCTCTACCTAAGAAATTGGATAGTTTCAAAGGCAATATAAAGCTAAAAGGATTTAAAAATGAGTTAACAGGAATGCAACCAGTTGACTTAGCTAAGATTATAGAAGAAATAGACCATGATCAAAGAGTTGTTATCTTTGATGAATTGGATGCTAGTAGCGCCTCTGAAACATTGGAAGAGCTTCACCCCAGAGTTCAAAGAGATTTGATTGCTGATATGGATAAAAATAAAACAGCTAGGCTTTTAGATGAAATGACCCCAGGGCAGGCCGCTGACATCTTGTCGATACTACCATTAATGGAAATGGAAATAATTTTGAATTTAGTAGATAAAAAGAATGCTGCCAAAATAAGGAGCATTCTGGATAAACAGGAACAGACTATTCTTAATTTTGCAGTTTCGAATTATCTTAAATTTCCTCCCGGAATAACCGTTTCTGAGGCATGCAAAGCTTTTCCTTCTGAAGGTAAAGGGAAGGAAGCAATTATGTATCAATACATTCTAGATGACCAAAATAAATTGCTTGGAGTTATCGATATTAAAGAGCTTTTAATGGCTGATGATGAGGCAAAACTTGGCGATATAATGACGGCCAAAGTTGTTTCATTGAGTCCAGACAGCAAACTTAAAGAAGCATCTGAACTATTTGCCCGCTATAATTTCAGAGCGCTGCCAATTACTGATGACAATGACTTGATGCTAGGAGTCATTCCCTATAGAGATGTAGCTAACCTAAGACAGTTTTCTATAGAATAGCATTTCTAAATAATTAAGATCACCACTCTTTTTTCTATGTCTAGTGGAATTGCTATAACCATTATCTAAAGTCTTTAAAAAGAACCTGATATTGAACCTGTTTTTGTTAAATATGAAGTTTATTATAAAAAGGAATTCTTATGATTAAATTTGATCCTAAAAACTTAAAAGGACTTTCTAATGAAGAGGTACAAGAAAGACTAACTAAATTTGGCTATAATGAACTACCTTCTTCAAAGCCAAAAAGTATTATCCAGACTGCATTGGAAGTGGTAAGGGAGCCTATGTTTATACTCCTGATAATCTGCGGCACTCTATATCTTATTCTTGGTGATTTTCAGGAAGCAATTATGCTTCTGGGGTTTGTTTTCGTTATTATGGGAATAACTCTTTATCAGGAAAGAAAAACAGAAAAAGCCCTGGAGGCTCTCAAAGATCTTTCAAGCCCTAGAGCTCTGGTTATCCGGAACGGCGAAGAAATCCGTATTGCCGGGCGTGAAGTTGTTATAGATGACATAATTGCATTGAAAGAGGGCGACAGAGTTCCAGCCGATGCAGTTGTTCTGCAGTCAATCAACATTACAGTCGAAGAATCACTTCTTACTGGTGAATCTGTGCCTGTCAGAAAAGCTGACTGGGACGAAAAAATGCAAAGAGTTCAGCCTGGAGGAGATGATCTTCCGTTTGTTTACTCAGGAACAATGATAACGCAAGGGCAAGGATATGCGAAAGTCATTGCTACAGGAAGTGAAACCGAGCTAGGGAAAATCGGTAAGGCTCTTCAGAATGTCCAGGAAGAGGACACTAGACTTAAAAAGGAAACTGGAAGAATTGTCAAGATTCTTCTTCTTACCGGGATAGTTCTTTGCTTGGCTATAATCATCCTTTACGGCATAACAAGAGGCGATTTTATAAAAGGTTTTCTTGCTGGAATAACATTTGCCATGGCAATGCTTCCAGAAGAATTTCCAGTTGTACTGACGATATTTATGGCATTGGGAGCCTGGAGAATCTCTAAAAAGAATGTGCTTACACGAAAGATTCCAGCAATTGAAACACTTGGCTCTGCTACTGTTTTATGTACTGACAAGACTGGTACAATCACACAGAACAAAATGAGAGTCGAAAAGATTTTTTCGAATGACTCATATTTTGTGACTGATGACAAAAAAGATATAGGTTTACCAGAAAAATTTCATCTACTTGTCGAATATGGGATATTGGCTAGTCAGGATGACCCATTTGATCCAATGGAGAAAGCTATAAAAGAACTAGGGATATTCAAACTTTCAAATACCGAGCACTTGCATACGGATTGGAGTTTTATCCAGCAGTATCCGTTGTCTAAACAACTTCTGGCGATGTCGCATGTTTGGAATTCACCAGATGGAAATGAGTACATAATAGCCGCTAAAGGAGCACCTGAAGCTATAATGGACTTATGCCATCTCTCTGAAGAAAAGAAAAAATCTTTGTCGAAAATAATTGAAAGTATGGCTTCTGAGGGTTTGAGAGTTCTCGGCGCTGCAAAATCAAAGTTCAATCGAGAAGAACTTCCAGCTATACAACATGATTTTGAATTTGAATTCCTTGGTTTTATAGGACTTTCTGATCCAGTAAGACCATCAGTAAAGGATGCGATTAAAGAATGCCATATGGCTGGCATAAAAGTCGTAATGATAACTGGCGATTATCCCGTTACAGCTCAAAATATCGGCATGCAGATAGGTTTTGAGAATGCAGAAAATTATATTACCGGGGCTGATCTTGAGAAACTTTCTGACGAAGAATTAAAGAACCGTATAAAAGATGTAAATATTTTTGCCAGAGTTGTGCCTGAGCAGAAGCTCAGAATAGTTAATGCTTTCAAAGCTAATGGGGAAATAGTCGCAATGACTGGTGATGGAGTAAACGATGCTCCGGCTCTAAAGTCCAGCCATATCGGAATTGCTATGGGGGGCAGAGGAACAGATGTGGCCAGAGAATCATCTGCACTTGTTCTGCTTGACGATGATTTTTCTTCAATAGTCTCAGCCGTTAGACTCGGGCGTCGTATTTTTGATAATCTTGGCAAAGCAATGGGATATATTCTTTCAATACATATTCCCATAGCCGGAATGTCGCTGATACCTGTGCTTTCGGGAAGTCTGCCTCTGATTTTCTGGCCTATTCACATTGTTTTTCTTGAACTCATAATTGATCCTACATGCTCGGTCGTTTTTGAAGCAGAAGCAGAAGAAAAGAATATTATGGACAGACCTCCAAGAGGCATAAATGACCCGTTGTTTAGCTTTAAAAGAATTCTAATTAGCGTTCTTCAAGGGATTAGTATTTTAGCTGTCATCGGAGCTGTATATGGGATAGGAATTTATCTTGGCAGGAATGATTCTGAAGTCAGAACATTGACATTCACAACTCTGGTTATTGCAAATGTGGCTTTGATTTTAACAAACAGGTCATGGACAAGAACCATATTAGAGATGCTAAAAACAAAAAATACCGCGTTAATAGGCGTACTAATAAGTGTAGTATTTTTTATGGGTCTAATTTTATATGTCCCATTCTTGCGAAATTTATTCAACTTTTCAATACTTCACTTGAACGATTTACTAATCTGCCTTGTTGCAGGCGTCATAAGTATTGTATGGTTTGAAATATTCAAGTTAATCGCAAGAAAGAGGGTAAACTCAATTGTATGAACACACTCAATAGAAGAAATATCTGGCTAGTTGTAAAGACATTTATTCTAGTGATCATTCTGATCGGAATTAAGCTAATCTTGCATTTTTTTGGGTTTGAAGTAATCTCGATAAACGCACTGTTTTCAGGTATTGTCGCTGGAAATGTATTTCTTATGGGTTTCTTATTGAGTGGAGTGCTCTCTGACTTCAAGGAAGCTGAAAAAATCCCAGGTGAAATTTCCTCAAACTTATCAGCCATATATGATGAATTTCTTACAATATATGAGAATAAGCAGAGCCTCATAGCTAAAAATGGAATGCTCCAAATGCAGAAGCTATCCGAAGATCTGGTTCAATGGTTCCATAAAAAAATAAAGACAAGAATCATCCTCAGGCAAATCAGAGGGATAAATCATCTGGTCGGAGAACTTGAAAATGAGACACAGGCAACATTCATTGTGCGCCTAAAAAACGAAGCAACGAGTTTAAAGAAAACTATAATAAGGACGGATACTATTCGAGATACGGATTTCATTGCATCAGGGTACTTGATAGCAACTATTGTGACTCTGCTCCTATGTCTTGGTCTGACATTAGCTAAAATCGAGCCTTATTACGAATCATTGTTCTTTACGGCAGTCATATCCTTTTTAATGATATTTCTTCTGGTTCTTATCCATGATTTAGACAACCCGTTCAATTACAGCAATAAATTTTCCGCTGAAAATGTTTCACTCTATCCTTTAGAACGAATCATTGAAGATATAAAAGAAAATAATTCAAATATTTAGATATTGCTCTTCAAACTTGAAAGTGCTTTATAATGTGGAGCCAATGAGCGGAATCGAACCGCTGACCTATTCATTACGAGTGAATTGCTCTACCATCTGAGCTACATTGGCATTAGATCATATGTTATTAGTAATAAGATATTTATGCAACTAGCTAATTAATCTTTATTTTCTATTATTACTAAACTATTTGCTTCTTTTATGAGTCCAAAGTATAGTATTAGTAAAGTAGTAATAGTACTAAACCTTTCCAACACTATACCGTTATATTTTCAATGAAAATTTCACTTTCAAATTCTAAAGAACTTCATAAGTTAATCAAGAATAAGGAAAATAAAACTTATACAGACAAGAATTTTCCTTATCTGGCATTAATGAATCAGTCTAGAGGCTAACCTACTTGGTATTTTATGAAGAAGGTGAATGGCAAGCTGTATTCAGAAAGTTTGCTGTACTAACCCTTCAAGAAGCATATTTAAAAGTTCAAGAGACACTTCAAGCTTTAAATAATGGACTAAATCCTAAACTAGAGAAGCTAAAAAAATTAAATGCTTTAGCCATAGCAGATACACAGTTAATAACATTCAGAGAAATCACACAAAAATATTTTACTTTTGCAAATTTAAAAGATGATAGATGCAGCAAGTTATTAGTAAAAAATTACCTTTACCCTTTGAATGGATTAACCCTACAGCAAATCAACAAACCAACAATTATGAACATTTTGTGCCCAATATTAGCTTCTGGGAAAAAAAGTACCTATAATAGAACTAAAGCTGTGCTAAGTGCCATTATAAATTTTGGAATTAAAAAACTTGATATTGATGCAAAAAATCACTGCCATATCCTCTCCAAAGCAAAAGTTGATCCAAATGATAGAGTATTATCACAGACAGAAGTTGATAAATATTTACTAACTGCAATGCAGTGGAGTAAGAACTATAACGATTCACGGTTTGGTGTATTTTTTCTATTATTATATTATACAGGCACTAGGAGTGGAGAGCTCAAAAAACTTAAATGGACTGATATATCTGAATCTGGTACAAATAATGCTTTTATGACAGTACAGTCAGAAAACAGTAAATCAGGATACAAAGTAACTAAACCCATCATTCCTAATGTTCTTTTTCGTCTGAAGCTACTAAAAGATAAATGCAATAAAGATAATCCTTATGTTTTTCATGGAAGACATAAGCAATATTTACAAGATTTCCGTAAACCATGGAGACGATTTTTAATTGCTGCAGATTTACCTTTTGATATAACCCCTCATTGCCTTAAACACACATTCGCAACACGCTTGATGGACGCTGGAGAGCCATTAAAAGTTATAGCTTCCTTTACTGGCAATAGGGACTTTTCAACATTATACAAGTACTATTTGACAGTTTCTACTAAGTCGCAAAATAAAGCATTACATTCACTTAATGAATATGATAAGCAAGATCGACCCCAAGAAGTTCAACGAATATTTGATACTAACAATGAATTAGACACGATACATCAAGAAATTATCAGAAACACTAAATCCATGGTAGAAATGCTTACTCAAAAATCCCAAGGTGGTGAAATATTCCCCCCATTTGAATAACCTTACGGAAGATAAGATATCCAAATTTATCTCTAAAGAACCATTGAAAGTAAAAAATATTCCTATCGTAAATAACTAGGGCAGTAAAAGCTCTCTACTTGCGAATCTAAATAGAAAATACTAGAAATTCCAATGAGCATTATTGGACTACCCATAGTAGAAATTTTGTTCTAAAAGAAATTCTTTTGGAATCTATTATGTTTTTAACCACCCTTCTCAGCAGTGTATTCCATTTCCTCACTTCCCAGTTCTAAAAGCTTCTCATTTAGGGTGTTTAGGTATTTTTGTGTTTTTAGTTTTTTCCCTTCTGTATTTTATAGTTTAGGTAAAAACATCAAAACAAGATACTTTAAATGTAAACCCAGGGCTGTTTAAGTAATTTTGTGTAAATGGTCTTTTTCCTTCTGTGTTTTTTATGAACTGAAGGAAAAGTAATGATTCGTCATTACCTTTCTGATCGTGAAAAACCTTATATTGTAGAAGGAATTTCAATCTATAAGCAGAAGGGATAGCAAAATACAATCCAACCACACTCATTATGGATTATCTGTAATTTCCGTCCTAGAGTACATTCTGTGCAGAATAATGGCATCCTATGAGATATTTATTTGATGGTAATGCTATTGAAGGAATAATAGTAAATTTGGCAGTAATTATTATTATGGTAGTTATTTTTATTCGATAAATAATTGTTTATTATTTGAGTTATTTTGTATCTAAAATAAATAATAATTGATTTCGATTATCAGATTTATTTTATAATTATTTTATTTGTGAATTTATAAATCTGAATAAATAAGGTGGGGATAAAGGGAAAACCACTTTCTTCCCAAAATGGATAAATATTCAATTTTCTATTTTCTCATGGGGATAAAAGGGATAAAAGGGATAATTTCCAGCCATAATATATTTCGTTCTTTAATGTTCTGTTTGTATATAATAATATAAATGAAAAATATTCTGGGATGATTTCAATCCTCTTTATCCTCTTTATCCCCATTGGAAGTAGCTTCTTCCAAGCAAAACTTGGTATATTTCTCCATTCTAAAGACTTTTATTCTATTATTGGCATAAATTCTATCTGCTCTCTTGGTTATCAATCTTGAGAAAGTGATTTGACCAGCTTTTGTATCAAGATCCAAGTTTCGAAACAAAAAAAGATCTTCAGCAATAGTACGAAGGTCTTCAGCTCTGACTTCAAGTTTATTGTGTTTTCTCCACCAAGATAGAACCAACTGTTTTATATCAGAATCTTCAGTGTTACCACCAACACTAAGCGAATGACTGATAACCTTTCTTTCATCAAAAGGATTTTTGAATCCATTGCTTATAAGAATACCAGAAACAATAGATGACCACTCTTCAAAAGATGGAATTTTTTTACCAAAAACTGCACCATTATCGAACCAATGTTTTATAAGAGTATAAATTGCATTCAATATCTCTTGCCTGTTAATGGAAATATAATCGTACAAGCTTCTTTTGAACTGTCTATCTTTTATCTGTTCTTGGTAATACTCCATCCTAATGTGCATTATCCTTCTTTCCATATCTGGACTGAAAGAAACGCCATTTCCAGACATACCATAAAGTCCAGTATTTGGATATTCTCTATTTTTACTTTCACACAGCACTCTATCCTTTATAACTTGTGATGTACAAAAATGTTCAAATGCCTTACTGTCAAGATACCCTTTCAAGTTGGAGAAAATAATAATTTTCTGATTATCAGCACATGCAGCAAAAAGAAATTTTCTATACTCATCATCTGAATTGCATGGTGCACTAAATATTGGTTGTGTATTTTCATAGATAAGATATGGAATACCTAGCAGGTAATCCTTACCAACACCTTCTCTGTTTCCATCAGCAAGAAAGCACATTGCCCTTCTATTATATGTAAGTAGCGTAAGTGCTGGGGAAAGGATATAGGAAACAGCTCTTGATAAATCAAGTTCGTGCTCAAGGAAACAGAATTCTGAAAACAAATCTCTTACAATGCTTATAGCTTTATCTATTTCCATGAACTCAATCATGGGTGCAAATAGTTCTGTATATATTTGTTTATCAGAGTTATATCCCACATCTGTGAATAATAACTTATCATTTTTCCTATAAGGCAATTTGAATGGTGAAAATCCACAGATTTCTGATAGTTGATAATTATCATTAGATTTTAGAATTATCCTCGCATCTGATTCGTTAAAACTGGAATCTTTTATATTACCTTTATCAGTTGTAGTCTGTGGGATAAAATACTTTTCAATATCTGTTATAAAACCAGCATTAGTAACTTCTTCAAGAATCGCAGTTTTTATATTTTTATCAGTTTTAGCATCAAGTTTTTCCACTTCTATAATCTTTGATATGCCACCACCATATCGAAAAAATACATCCTTCTTTTTTAATTCTGCAAATACTTGTCTGCATAAATCAGATTTCAGTACTCCAGTTTTTAGAATCACTAATCTTGTATCTTTTTCATGTGTGGTAGAATCGTCAGATTTTGCATTGGATTTATAGGGTTCTATACCCCAAGCTTTCAATGTTTTTAAGAATTTCTCTTTATCCAAACATCTTTTACCAGCATCTTCACAATCGATAATACCTTCCATGATAGCTATCAGATGTATCGTATTACCACCTACATTGTGCCTAAAACAGTACCATACTTGTTTAACTGTATCAACATGAAAATTATTACCACCTTCACTTCCATGAATAGGATGATAGCCTACTAAATTCTTCCCTTTAGAAGATAATTTTATATTATATTTAGCAATAACATCTTCAATTCTGATACTGTTTACTTCAACAGAAGAATCGTATGTAGGTTGCTTAGCTATAACAGGTTCTTTCATTATACTGCCCAAAGCTTCAAACAACTGTTCTTTGGTAATAGTTGCTATAGGCACATCATTTACTACCTTATAAATTGAGCCACTAGGATGGACACTATTAGGACCTACTACTTGAGAACCATAAGAAATGACTTCACCTAAATGGACAGCTTTACCTTCTAAATTTTTCTCAATTGATTTTGAATCATCGAAAACAATTTTTTTATCGATGCCATTACAGAAGTAATAATAGTGATTACCATTTTTGGTTCTAACACTGAAAGTATTTGGCAAACTGCTATCTATTATCTCTTGAGTCTGTTTGCAATCAGCATCTGGGATAACTAAATCTCCAAATCCACCAAGCACACCATAATTATTACCATCCTTAACCCAATTTATTATTTCACCATAACTGTATCCATTCTTCTGCCACCCAAATTCAAATGGTATTTTTGTACCTTTATGAATTTTACAGAATTTGAATAGTGGATTATTTAGCTGTTTTGGAATGATTGATGGGTCTTCTATTATTTTATCATCAATATTTTCATGTATTTCATAAGTAATACTTTTGAAGTTCAATCCATTGATAATATCATCTATATCTTTCTCAGTAATACTCTTGCTAATAGTAAGATCATTTATCGAAGAATCTGTTTGCATATCATTATTCATAGCTTAGACTCCTCTCAAAAGTGATTTTACTTCGTTCAAAGCACCCTTGAATTCAGTAATAGAGACATCAGCACCATTATAGAATTCTCTTGTGAACTGAGTTCTATCATCTGAATCTTCGAATTGAAAATAAGCTCTACTTCCTTGATATTTGACACCTAGAAGCACCATTCCTTTGGCTCTGAGATAAGCAGCTAACATCAAGTCAGGTGTAGAATAGTTATCAGAATCAGCTATATTATTGCTATTGAAGCTACTTCTGGTAGTTCTCTGATGACAATTCAAATTGTTACTTTGGCTACTGTGATTTGAATTGTCATTTTTGTTTATTGTCGCATTCATTATTTCACCTCCTTTTTCATCATTGAATACACATCACCCAAATAGAATCTTGTCGAATTCCCAATTTTATATTTTGGTAATAATCCTTTTTTTATGTCTTGATAAACTCCTCCCTTGGACTTTCCAATAATCCTTTGGACTTCTTTGAGATTGACGACCTTGTTTTGATCGATTCCACTAGTTTCTGTTTGAATCTGATTCATTTTTATTCTCCTTGTTGAATATTTTTGACAACAATTTTTGTTATCAGTTACATATATTTATACAAGGAGTGGCAAAAGTATGTTTATTCTAGTAATACCAATATCTTATACATCAATATAGGTATAAATGAGGAAGTTTTTCAGAATTTTGTGTAAATGGTCATAGTCAAATATAATAAAAATACTCTAGGAAAGGAGAGAAGACTATGACAAGTAAACTAACCGATTCACTAAT
>Ga0194052_1001306_pt1 | contig 14595 bp, 15 predicted proteins | sample SepL226m_MetaG_FD_160117 | JGI IMG/M metagenome (GOLD analysis project Ga0194052, IMG submission 160117) | Anoxic zone freshwater microbial communities from boreal shield lake in IISD Experimental Lakes Area, Ontario, Canada - Sep2016-L227-6m | ecosystem: Environmental > Aquatic > Freshwater >... | reverse complement strand
AGAGACCCCACAATCAGATGCCACCCATCCACCAGAACAAACAGGAGCAATTTAAAGGGCAGGGAAATCATGATGGGCGGAAGCATCATCATACCCATGGCAAGCAAAACGCTTGCAACTACCATATCAATGATCAGAAACGGAATAAAAAGCAAAAACCCAAGTTGAAAAGCCGTTTTCAGCTCACTGATGATAAACGATGGAATCATGACCATTGTTGGAACATCAGCCGGAGTGTCGGGTCTTTTAAGCCCTGAAATTTCGATAAAAAGCGCCAGGTCTTTTTCCCGAATCTGCTTGTACATAAATTTGCGAATGGGAATTAAGGCCGTATCAATAGCCTGTTCAGAACTGATTTTTTTCTCTATAAACGGCTGGACGGCATTCTGGTTCACATCTTGCCAAACCGGGGTCATGACATAAAAAGTCAGAAACATGGCCAGACCGATAAGGATTTGATTTGGCGGCATTTGCTGGGTGCCCATGGCCTGGCGAAGCAGGGAAAAAACGATAATAAACCGCGTAAAGGATGTCAGCATGATCAGAATCGAAGGAGCAATGGACAGCAGGGTCAGAGCTGCAAAAATCTGAAGTGCAACCGAAACATCTTCAGGCCCCTTTGCTTTATCCATGGCAATGGATATCAGTGGAAAATTGCTGGATGGCAGCGGAGGGTTCGCCCCATATACCGCAGATACCAGCACCATCAGGATGAATATGATGACACCAACCGTAATGCAGGGTCGTGGAGTCTGAATGTCCTGAATTTTCATTACCTCCTCACCCCTTATCTGGAACCGGCTGCTGGTCCCGGTCCTCTGATATATGGCCAGTTGATATCCGGTTTCGGATTTCCGCATCAACAATTTTATCCAGCAACTGAATACGATCTCCTGTCATTCCGATGACCAGAACAGCGCCTGGAATTTCAACAAGGGCGATTTGTTTTTTGATACCGATCGGGCGGACATTCAGCACCCTAATCAACTGATTTTTCTTCCCGGCGGATCCGGCGGCATTAAGCAGGCGTTTTACAAGTTGAAGGCAGGCATATAAACCCCCTGTAAGAACAATCAATATTCCCAGCATCTTCAGGGTTGTATAAAAAAAATTGGGTTGATCCATCAACGCAATCTCTCGATCCGCTCCATCGGACTGATGATTTCCGTCAAACGGATACCGTATTTATCGTTGATGACAACAACTTCACCTCTTGCAATCAACCGCTGGTTGGCAAGTACTTCAAGAGTTTCGCCGGCAATTTTGGACAATTCAACAACCGATCCTTGTCCCAGTTTCAGCAGATCATTGATAATGAGGGTTGTTCGACCCAGCTCAACGGAAATTTCCAGAGGAATATCAAGGATAAAATCCATATTGGTTTTTTGAGAAGCTGATTTATTTGCTGGTCCGCCGCCTTGGGTACCAGGCATACCTTGGCCGGACTTAGGGGCGTAAGCGGCACCGGATTTCATTTTATTTGGATCGGCCATCGTCTTGATGCTCTCCCTTGGGGCTTAACAACGCCGTTATTTCAACCGCCCGATTGCCTTTGGCGACTCCTGGAAATCCAAGGAATTTTGGAACGCCGGCAATTTTCATGGTCATCAGGTCATCAGGTCCAGAATTGAGTTTAAGAATATCCGCAATCTGAAGGTTCAGCAAATCGCTTACGGACTGAACCGTCCTTCCCAGTTCTGCTACCACCACAATGGAAGTATCGTCCAACAAATTTTCCATTTGAGGTTTCCAAGCATAAGCCATATCCTTTTCCCGAAGATATTTGCTGGACAGCTTCTCTTTTATCGGCTCCAGCATCAGATAGGAAATACAGAGATATATATGGCCAGAAAATTCTTTTCCATGCAGTAGAAACACAATGACCATCACAAGCTCACTGGAATTAACAATGTGAACAAATTCGGATTTGGTTTCAGTTTTTTTCAATGCTATTTTGACAGGAAACAGAAATGCCCACGCTTTCTCGAAATTGGACAGGACTTCCACGGCGAATTTCCGCATCATCCGTAGCTCAATCAGGGTAAAATCCCTGACTTGGGTCAAGGGTTTTCCGTCACCGCCAAACATGCAGTCAATCAGAGAAAACACCAGATCCGTTTCAATGGCGAGCAGGCCAGACCCGATCAAGGGGTCCATACTGAAAATATTGTAGCAGGTCGGATTTGGAAAAGCCTTGATGAAATCACCATACTTGACCATTTCCGTTGAAACCAGGGAAACATCAATGGAGCGCTGAAGGCTTGCAGAAAGCGATCCCTGAAGTGTTCCGGTAAATTTGTCGTAAACCTCTCCGAGAGCATAGAATTCATCCCGCATGATAATGCGCTGAGATGTCAGATCGTAAGTCTTGGCTTTGAGTTCCTGCGGAACGGCCTCTGCTTCAATATCTACTTCGCCCTTGGCCATCGCGCCAAGAAGTGCGTCAATCTCTTCCTGTGATAATATCTGGTCAGACATAATGGCTCGATGCGTTATTGAATAACAAATTCAGTAATATATATTTTTTTAACTGTATCTTTACCCAGCAATTCATTCAGGTTGGAGACAATTTCTGCACGCAGCGCACTCTTTCCTTCCGCGGTTTGAAGCTCGTCCACCTTCCGGGAAGGAAGGGTCATCAAAATGCTGTCCCGAACTTGAGGAAGTCGTTTCGTCAGCTCTTCAGCAAGTTTCGGATCTCCCAGTTCAAGACCCATGGTAACTCTCAGGTACCGTTTTCCGCCCTGGTCCGACAGGTTCACAATAAAGGAATCAAGAGCGAAAACAGGGCCCATGCCGCCATGGCTGCTTTTTTCAGAAGATCTGCCGGACTCCTCTCCTTGCGGTTTATCAAGCGTGGAAAGTTTCTGCCACAGCATGAAAAAGCCACCTCCAATGACAGCTAAAACGATCAGCACAACTCCCACAATGATGATGATATTTTTCTTTGACATATTATGAATCCATCAACTCCAGAATAATCTCGACGCGACGGTTTTTCTCCCTGTTTGCCGGGCTGTCATTCGGGTAAAGCGGCTTGGACTCGCCATAACCCACTGCTGAAAGCCGCTGTGGAGCAATTTTTCCGGCATCTATAAAATATTTGACTACATGCACAGCCCTGACAATCGAAAGATCCCAATTTGATGGAAACCGTCCACTTCGAATCGCCACATTGTCAGTGTGCCCCTCAATACGAACATCAAGTCCATTGCTCTGAAGGACTCTGATGATTTTATTCAGAACCGGATATCCTTCAGGCCGCAGTTCTGAAAGGCCACTTTGAAACAGAATACCGTCTGAAAGGGTAATAAACAACCCCTTGGGGGTCTTAATAACCGTGATTTCAGGATGATTGGCCAGATCATCAATGGCATTCCGAGACACTTCTGAAAGCTGGGAAACCTTACTTGAAGAATCCCCAGAAACTTCTTGAGTCGCTGGCTCCGTCGGCTGAATTGGCATAACAACCCGAACAGCCGCTTTTTTCCCTTCCAGCAGCACCCCCAAAGCGCCCTGAAGTGACCCGACGAGCATTTCGGATTTCTGGGTATTGATGCTGCCCATTGCAAAAAGGAGAACAAAGAAAACCATCAGAAGGGTGATCAAGTCATTGAAAGTTATCAACCATCCTGAAGGATTCGGAGCTTCATGTTCGTTTTCGATGTTGATTCTACATTTATTTTCTCTCATTGAACAACCTTTTTAATTTCATTTCGAAAAAAAAGGAGTTCAACCCGACGATTTCTGGCCCTGTTTTCCGGAGTATCATTGGGGAAAAGGGGTTTGTACTCGCCAAAGCCCGCCGCCAGCAATCTATCAGCAGCAATAATGCGTTTGTCCAGAAGATACCGAACGACATTTACCGCCCGCGACGTGGACAATTCCCAGTTGGATGGATACCGGCTGGTGCGGATTGGTGCATTGTCCGTATGCCCTGCAATGCGAAGACTGTATGAAGGATGATTTGCAATGATTGTTCCCAGATGTTCAATCAGCCTTCTGGCTTCCGGCAGAACATCTGCTTGACCCGCATCAAACAAAATTTTGTCGGAAAGTTGAAGAACAAGCCCTTTTTCGGAAATCGTCACTTTAATATCATTTTCCATCCCCAGGCTGCTGGTCATTACTTGAACATTGCTATATATACCTGCAAGCTCGCTGTCAACACTTACCATATCAGGAGCAACCGGCAAAGCGATTTCAGCGGATTCAAAACGCTGCCCACCGGTAGAAACACTTACGGCCGTTGAAAACGATTTGGCTGCCAGAGCCAGTTTCGAGCTGTCTGTCACTGAGTACGAACACAGCACGATAAAAAAACACAGCAGCATGATGATAAATCCGGAATATATAACAGCCGAGCCATTGTCGGAAACAGGAGGGGGATCACTTGATATGCCATATCTCGAATTGGGATTCATATATCTGCCGAATGCCACGACCTTACATTGCCGTAGGATAATTTTTGAAGAATTTTGGGTGAGATAAAGGCTTTCAGTTTTTGCTCGACAATCCGGTGGTTATCTCCTGCCTGAATCGCCAGAATCCCTTCCAGAATCATCTGTTTGACCAGTATCTCCTGCTTGCTTCGGGTCCTCAGTTTTCCGGCAATTGGATTAAACAGCAGATTTGAAAGGACGGAGCCATAAAACGTTGTCAGTAGGGCGAGCGCCATCGGCCCGCCAATCAGGCTGGGATCCTGCATCTGTCTGAGCATCTGCACCAGACCGATAAGTGTCCCCAGCATTCCCATTGATGGTGCATAGGCTCCCATTGTCGAAAATATCTCCGCCCCAATTTTATGGCGTTCTCCGACATAAGCGATTTCCGTGGTCAACACATCTTCAATGGCGCTGGATTCCATCCCGTCAATCGCCATTTGAATTCCCTTGACAAGAAACGGGTTTTTCAGCTTTTTCAGTTGAGGTTCAAATGAAAGAATACCTTCAGTCCGCGCCTTTTTGGCAAATTGAACAATTATGGGAATCAGCGTTGTTGGGGATTGATAGCGGTGTAAAAATACATTTCTGGCAATGCCAAAAACGCTCATCACTTCAGAAATAGGATAAGCGATAAGCGTTGCGCCCATGGTTCCGCCGATAACAATCATCAGGGATGGGTAATCCAGAAACCAAATCCCAGGCCCGCCCATAAGGATGGCGCTGACCACCAGCACACCGGAAACCAGGATACCCATCAGTGTCGTGATATCCATAAAATACAGTCTCCTTGAAATTCATCAATGAAGGATGTCCGGAAACTGCTGAAGAATATCTACTGCCGAAACTTGATTCTGAAAAACCGTCCGCCGGTAATCCAATATTCTTCTGGACAATTCTTCAACAGGCTCCCTGACCATCAGCCGGTCCTTATTCGTAAAGGTGATCAACGTATCAGGTGTGGACTGAAGCGATTGAATCCTTTCCGCGTTCACGATCATTTCAATATTGTTTAATCTGGTTACCTTGATCATCAGAGGCCTCCTTATTTGTGTTAGCACGGTAAGGGGCTGATTTCACCCCTTACTTTTTTCTGGTTTTTTTGAATTACCGTTTCAGACTGATCAGCTCTTGCAGAATTTCGTCGCTGGTTGTGATGACCTTGGAACTGGCTGAAAACGCGCGCTGAGCTGTAATCATGTTGACAAATTCCTTGGCGATATCGACGTTGGACATTTCTAGTGATCCAGGCTCGACCGCACCCAAACCAAATGTGCCCGGAATTCCGATTGTCAGCGGATCTGTCGCGTCGGGTGTAGTTTTTGTGTAAAGGTTGTTATTCATTTTAGCCATGGAAGATTTATCCGTAACGTCAAAAAGCACAATCTGAAGCCTTGTAGTTAGGTCCGTGGTCGGTGGGGCAGTGGTGTTGTCCGTAAACGTATATACGCCATTAGCATCGACTGAAACACTTTGATATGCTGGCGGAGGAGTAGCGCTAGGTGGGACAATTATGTCGGCAACAGTCGGAGCGACAGGCGGAACAGGAGGCGGATCGGTATAGACACATCCCTGAACCACCATACCCGAAGAAGTAACAAGTTTTCCGCTTGTTGGATCAACGCTGAACTCACCGTCACGGGTATAATAGGTTTTGCCAGCAGCATCCTTGACCTGAAAGAATCCAGAGCCGGCAATAGCCATATCTAAGGGATTCGATGTTTTTTGCACGGTGCCCTGATTCCAATCATAGCTGAGATCACCCAACATTACCCCGCCGCCAATTTCCTGACCTGTATATCCGCCGACAGATTGCATAATCAAGCTCTCGAACGAAAGCTCCGAACCCTTATATGCTGTGGTATTGACATTGGCGATATTGTCGCCGATAACACCCATCCGCTGGGTACTGGCGTTTAATCCGGTTATTCCTGAATATAATGAGTTGATCATAAGAACTACCTCCTTTATTGTTTTATATCGGTGTTATAGCTTTCAAGATAAAGATTTTGGGTGCGTTATCATTATCTTAAAAGCTATAGATATTATATAATTATCGTCATCTGTGTTTAAAATTGTGTTTACTTGCTCTCCGGTTCCGACACCTCAATAATCGCAGCATAGGGAATTTCAATACCCTTTGCCAGCAGATAGGTGTTGCCGCTGTGATAACTGACGCCTGTAATGATTTCCTCGATAAAGGCAGCCGACTCCATGATCTCTCCATCCTTGTTTTTCGCCTGAAGCGAGAAGGAATAGGTTCCGGCAGGCACTGCACTGCCATTTTCATCTTTGCCGTCCCAGACGACACTCTGCGAACCTGCAGTCATCTGATCCATTTCAATTTTCTTGACGATTTCACCGGATGAATTGTAGATACTGACATAAACCGCATCAGCATCTTCACCGAGTTGATACTGTATCTCGTGCGTTTCCCCAGTACCCAGTTCAAACATGCTGCCGCTGGCTTTAACGGTTTTACCGACAAAATTGACAGCCTGCGCATTATTGATGGACTGTTCGAACAATTGGACAACCTTAAGGTTATCATTGACATTAGACATTTGTTCCAGAGAACTGAACTGAGCAAGCTGAGCAACAAACTCCGTGCTGTCCGTTGGATTCATCGGGTCCTGGTTCTGAAGCTGGGTAACCAGAAGTTTCAAAAAATCATCTTTACCCAAGGTCTGAGAACCTGGACTGTACAAACCACTCGTGGCCCCGCCAATAGCTGAAACAGCCATAATTGCCCTCCCTTATATCGGGCGATAGAAAGTCGGAGAATTTTTTCCGACATTGGGTTATTAAGCAAAATAATTAACAAGATTTCCGCCTCTGCTGTTGGCTTGACTTGGCGAATCAGGTTCCTTGAATCCACTTTCACCGGTACTTTCCTGACCCTTGCTGTATGCAGGTTCATGTCGTGCCTGCTTGAATGCTGTCTCCTCATGATGGGAAGATGCAAAATCCGTTCCACCTGACATCAACAAGTCCACATTTACAGCATCAACCTTGATGCCCTGGTGCTGTAGCTCGCTTTTGATCAAAGACGCCTGACGTTCAATCATCTCTTTCACTTGGGTATTTTCCGCCAAAATTTTGACAGTCACCTGCTGATTCTCCATGGATACATGCAGCCTTAAATGTCCCAGAGATTCGGGTTTCAAATCAATCTGCATCTCAGACTGCCCGGATTTTAAAGTGGAAGCTGTTTTGTCAACTACCTGCTTCACCACTTCCGTATGAAATGACTGGTTCACGGGTCGGGTTTCATTTGAAGATGAATTCACCGATGATGTTTTTTCCGTCTGACCTTCCTTGGCAAAATTCGTGACCGAATTCCCTGAAGCTGGTTCAGGAGGCTGAAGCTGAGGATCATCATCACTGCCAGTAATCATATCCAAAGAGCTTGCAGACTTGAACGAATCCATCGTTCCGATGCCATCAGCATTTGAAACGGTGGCTGAAGGTGATGCTACCCCATCGGTTTCGATGGCATTTCCAGTTTGATGAAATGAACCGGATTTCGCCTTTACTTCCTGTGGCCGAACAGCAGAGTTACTCTTCTGGACAGTCGGTGCCTTATCGCGTACTGACGTATCCTGGAAGACGTTGTCCGTGGAGTTCTCTTGCGTTATATTCCCTTTCGCACCCGGATTCTCTTTTCCAGCCGAAAGATTGAGCTGAACCGTATCCAGCTTTGAAAAAACCGGGTCTGAAGCTGTTACCGAATCTGGGTTCTCCTGCTGCTGCGCTGGCATGTCCCCGCTCTGTAAAACCTGAGCCGTACTTTTTGCTGCCGGACCGTTTATCGCTGGACTGTTTATTGATGTACCCTTCACAGATGATGTATCGGACCGCCGCTGTACCTGCAGCTTCGGTGTCAGCTCCCCATTAAAGAATTGTACCGAATCCAGCCTTGAAAAAAGCGGGTCTGAAGCCGTTATCGAAACTGAGTTCTCCTGCAGCTGCGCTGGCGTTTCCCCGCTCTGTAAAATCTGAGCCGTACCTTTTATTGCCGGACTGTTTATCGCCGGGCCGTTTGTTGATGTACCTTTTACAGATGATGTATCGGGTTGTTGCTGCCCCTGTAACTTCGGTGTCAGCTCCCCATTAAAGAATTGCACCGAATCCAGCCTTGAGAAGACCGGGTTTGAAACCGTTACCGAATCTGGGTTCTCCTGCTGCTGTGCTGGTACTTCCCCGCCCTGTAAAACCTGAGCTGTACCTTTTATTTCAGGACCGTTTATCGCTGGACTGTTTGGTGATGTATCTTTCACAGATGATGTATCGGGTTGACGTTGCCCCTGTAGATTCTGTGTCAACTCCCCTTTAAAGAATTGCGACGAATCCAGCCTTGAGAAGACCGGGTTTGAAACCGTTACCGAATCTGTGTTATCCTGCTGCGTCGTTGGCACTTCCCCACCCTGTAAAACCTGAGCCGTGCCTTTTATTGCCGGAGCGCTTATCGCTGGACTGTTTGTTGATGTACCTTTTACAGATGATGTATCGGGTTGACGTTGCCCCTGCAACTTCGGCATCAGCTCCCCTTTGAAGAATTGCGCCGAATCCAGCCTTGAAAAAACTGGGTCTGAAACCGTTACCGAATTGGGGTTCTCCTGCTGCTGCGCTGCCACACCACTGCCCTGTAAAACCTGAGATGCACCTTTTATTGCCGGGCCGTTTGTTGACGCATCTGCTATAGACGACGGATCAGGTTGCTGCTGCCCTTGTAACTTCGGCGATGCCTCAATTTGAGCAGCCTGGGCAATATCTGAGACTGAAAGATCAGGAATGGGTATTTGCGGGATACCTGTCAGAATAATGCTCTCATCGGGCAATTGCTGATTCTTCATCGTTTCCGGCGTTGATCCACCTGCGATCAAACCAGAAGCAGGATTTTCTTCACTTTCCGAGCCAAGAGTACCAAAAGCAGTATTCGCAGAAATGTCAGATTGTGGCATGTTCGGTATGGACAGGAATCCCATGACAAGGCCAAGTGTATCCGGATATACAGGTGGTAATCGTTTGGCGACAGAGCAGTCCTTGCCTTGCTTTCCTTTTGGTTTTTCTGAAGAAGCATTGTCTGCGTTCACCTCATTCGGCAATCTTCCTTCAGCAAGTTTCGAATTGGCATTTTTTGATTCTTCAGGCGCCACCTGAACGGCTCCTTTACCAAACTGGGAAAGAACCGACATAAAATTCTTTTGCTGAGGGTCAATATCATCAGTAAATTGACCCAGGCCGACAAAAGCCCCGTCCTTTAACGATTGAGATCTGCCGATTCCGGAAAACATGTCGCCGGAATTGGTTGTACTGATGATTTCATTTAACATTACATGAATTCCTGATTATGGGGTTTCCTTGTGAAAACGACAGATAGCAACTTCATCCAGAAAATCCTGATCCAGTTTCAGTAGTTCTCTGGAGTAGGTAGCCAATCCCTTTTCTTTCAGATTTTCAATGGTTTTTCGTTTCTTGACAGCTTCAATCAGAACATCCCGTTTTTGAGCGTATTTCTTTTCTGAGTCTTTAACCTTTTCTTTCTGAACAACCATATTCCGGGAAAGTCCTTCAAGAAAATTGGCGTAAAGAATATGTTCTGAAATGGCGATTCCATGCAATTGTTTTTGATGAACTTCTTTAATCGCCTTGTCTTTATCATGGTGAATCTGCGTTAGAACCGTTTTTTCATCCCTGAGCCTGCACCCGCATACCGACAGTTCTTTCTGAATGATTTCCTCATGATGAAGACGGTGACTCAGAAGCGCTTCAAGTGCAAATTTAAATCCTGCCATAATAAACCTCCATCAGTCCCCTGTTTAACTCTTCGCGTATTTCATGAACAAGACGTTGTCTTCATGTAAATATTGACGTAATCCTTACTTTTTGTATCACTCGCACAACCCTTCACTTGGGTTGAAACAAACCCTCCAAATGCTGAACGCTTTCTTCAAAGCTGGCGGTATCCTCAATTCCCTGCTGAAGATATTTAGTGATATTGTCTATCATGTTTATAGCCTGATCTATCTTTGGATTGCTGCCCGGAATATAGGCGCCGATGTTGATTAAATCCTCTGCTTTTCGATAAGTCGCCAGCAGCGACTTAAACAGCCCTGCGCACTCCTTGTGACGGGGAGGAACAATATCAGTCATGACTCTGCTGATACTTCTTAATATATCAATGGCCGGATAGTGGTTCTGCATGGCCAAATCACGGGTCAGGACAATATGTCCATCCAGTATGGATCGGACTGCGTCCGCCACCGGCTCGTTCATATCATCCCCCTCGACCAGCACCGTATATAGACCGGTTATGGTTCCGGCATTTGACGATGTGCCTGCCCGTTCCAGGAGCTTGGGCAGCAGGGTAAAAACAGATGGGGTATATCCTTTTGATGTGGGCGGCTCCCCCAGGGCAAGGCCGATCTCTCTTTGCGCCATCGCAAACCGTGTGACGGAATCCATCATCAGATTCACATGGAGTCCCTTATCACGAAAATATTCGGCAATTGTAGTGGCGATAAATGCAGCCCTCAGCCGGATCAGGGGCAGGTGATCCGAGGTCGCCACAACAATTACAGATCGTTTCAACCCCTCGTCGCCAAGTTCTTTTTGTATAAATTCATTTACTTCCCTGCCGCGTTCCCCAATTAGAGCAATAACATTGACATCCGCCGAGGTTCTGCGGGCAATCATTCCAAGCAGTACGCTTTTTCCGACGCCTGAGCCTGCAAAAATACCCACTCGCTGCCCGCATCCAATTGTCAAAAGGCCGTTGATGGCCCGAATGCCGATGTCAAGTGGCCTATTAATCCGGTTTCGTGAAAGCGGATTCATAGGATCGGCATACAGTGGATATTCACAGTCGTAGGAAACAGGCCCTTTCCCATCAATAGGGTTTCCAAGCCCATCAACAATCCTACCCAGAAGATTGTCTCCAACCGGAATATATGCTTTTTGTTTTCCAGCGACCACCAGACTTCCCGGACTGATTCCCCGAATATCCTCAAGCGGCATCAACAGAACCTTGTTATCCCTGAAACCCAGCACTTCCGCTTTCACCTTGCGGCCTGATCCCTGGGGATAAATATCACATACACTCCCAAGATAAGATGACGGCCCCAGAGATTCGGTTACCAGACCCACCACTTTTGTCACCTTTCCAGTGGCTTTTATAGGGCTGGCTTGATCCAGCAGCGCGTGGAAATAGTCTAAATTAAAGGATTCCATCAGGATATTCTCTCCAGATCCATGTCAATTTTCTCCATACCTGGCAGGAAAGCCTCCTCAATCATCCTGAGCTGCGATTCAATTCTGGCATCAATATCGCCCGAAAGGCTTTCCACCACACATCCTCCGCATGAAATGGACGGATCATCAATAAAGGTAACTTCACCTTCAATGGGAATCAAATGCCTGCGCTCCCGCATATAGGCCAGTTCTGAAGGATTCATCCGAATCCGGACAGGTGCATTTATTGTAATGGTTTCAAATGTTTTTTTGACAACTCCGGCAATAATTTTAGGAGTTGTGGCAGGTTCCCTGGTCAGTATTTTTCCGGCTATGGCAAGCGAGAGTCTTACGGCCTCTTTCTCGGTGTTCAGACAAAGCTCTGTGCGGAGTTTTTTGATCTCTTGCAGCGCCTGCTGAAGGGAATGAATTACCGACTCAACTTCTTTTAGTCCGTCAGCAACTCCGGCCTCGTGTCCTAGTGCATAACCATCCTTGTTACCTTGTAAATTACCATCCTTGTTACCTTGCGAATATCCGTCAGTGTTACCTTGTGAATATCCGTCCCTGTGGCCATCCTGAACTCCCCTTTGATAGGCGTCAGCTTCCTTTTTTTGAGATTCCAGAATCAGCTCATGAAAGTTTGTCTTGTAATCTACTTGATCTTCTACCTCAACTGCCGATCCTGCTCTTGTGAATTTATCCGATGCTTCTCCCTGCGAGACGGAATCGGCATCAATGTAAACACGCTGAAAAGGCGTGGGGCCTTTTTCTTTCGAGTTGGTTTCATCGGTCAGTGATGCCCCTTTAACGATATCCGGAAAGAAATAAGGTTCAGAAGAAACACAAGAAAACAGACCGCAGGCTTTGATGATTTTATGCAATATAATCCCCCCCTTTTCGGCCACTGATGACTATTTCGCTTTTGGCTTCCAACTCCTGAATAATTTTGGTTATGTTTTGCTGAGCTTCTTCAACATCCTTCATCCGAACTGCGCCAATTGAATCTATCTCTTCTTTCAGCATCACACCGGCACGTTCAGACATATTCTTGAATATCTTATTTTTGACTTCTTCAGAAGCGCCCTTAAGCGCCAGAGCCAGTTTCGGCGTCTCAACCCGTCGAAGAACCTTCTGCATTCCTTTGTCATCCACCAGAACCAGGTCTTCAAACACAAACATCATCTGCTTGATCTGGGCGGCAAGATCCGGATTGAGTTCTTCAATTTCACTCAATATATGCTCTCCCGCAGACCCTTCCGCCATATTCAACAACTCGGCCAGATGGCTGACACCTCCGGTTTTATGCGTGGCGGATGTTTTTTTCTTTTTCATGAGTTCTTCAAACAACCGGTCAATCTCATTGATCATGCCAGACAACACCTTGTCGAGCCGGGCAATTCGCATGGCCACTTCGACCTTAAGGTTATCAGGAAGTTTGGATAAAACAGCGATGCCAGACTCCGGCTTAAGATGGACAACAATAACAGCAATGGTTTGCGGATGCTCATCTTTAATCATTTCAACGAGTTGGTCCGGATCAATGGATTGGAGCGCTTTTAAGGTGGACTCCTCTTCAATTGGTTCAGTATCCGGATCAGATTCGTCTGGATCAGATCCGTCAGGAATGGATTCCTGGGGCATTTCCGGTACCTGAAGGGGTTCGGATTGGGATTCTTCATTGTCTTCGGTTTCAGCCAGAATCTGTCCCAAGGCATTACGCTGTCTCATTCTTTCTACCAGCGTCGCAAATTCCTGAGAGATTTTCTCCACCACTTCTGGCGAGATCGAATCAATCTGAGACATGTGTTGCTGTATAAGTTTTTTTTCAGCATCCCCCATACGGGCCATAATATCCCTGGAAATTTCTTCTCCCATCGAGTGAATGAGAACCGCAACTTTTAATGCTCCTGGTAAATGAGTTGTATCCATGCTCTGATATTCCAATGTGTTTTAAAATGTGTTTATCCGACAGATTCAGCTTTGTTTCATCCATTCCCGCAGCACTTCAACAAAAGCCTGATTGTCCGCCATTGCGAGCTGTGAAAGCTGATTACTGATGGGCAAAGCCTCGGGGAGACCATATTCACTTTCGATTTCACTAACCGTTTTGGGAAGCTGACCCAGCAACTGAGCATCATTTGAAGCCTCGGCAGTCAACCATTGTATGAGCGGACGGATGACAAAGATAAAGGTCAACAGCATAAAAGCCCCTGAAAAAGCGTATTTGATATAGGTGGAATACTGCATCAGTCTGGAAACCCAGACATTGCTTCCTTCACCCGATCGAATTTCCGCCAGGTCAGGATTTTCAAAAGGAATATTTACAACTTCTACTTCATCCCCTCTTGAAGGCGTATAATTGACAGCGCGCATGACGATACTTTTTATTTTGGCGATTTCTTCCGGCGAACGGGGTACATATTCGACTTTCGACTTCCCATCTTCACCTGTTACTGCTTTATACGATCCGTCCACCAGAACCGCCACAGAAAGGCTGGTAATCCGGCCTATGGGTTCGATTGTGTGGCTGGTCATTTTTCCGATTTCATAATTGGCGGTCGAATTCTGCTTCTGAAAACCCGTGTTGGCTGCCGCCGCATCAGCCCCTTGCTGAAGTTTTTCCGTCATGGCTGCATTAGATCCCGGAACCCCCATCGCCGTTTTTTCAGGCTTTGTAGAGGATTCATTCGATATCTGTTCGCTCCTAACCACCTTGTTGTCCGGATAGAATCGCTCTTCTGTTTTTTCCTGTTTTTTAAAATCCACGTTGCTCGAAAGCCGAACAATGGCCTTGTTAGGCCCCAGCGCATCTTCAAGCATGGTTTTTACTTTGTTTTCCAGAGACCGTTCAACTTTTTCCTGATAAGCCAACTGATCGGTTCTGGCCTTGTCAATATCGTTTTTTTCCTTATGACTG
>Ga0194052_1001304_pt1 | contig 14599 bp, 10 predicted proteins | sample SepL226m_MetaG_FD_160117 | JGI IMG/M metagenome (GOLD analysis project Ga0194052, IMG submission 160117) | Anoxic zone freshwater microbial communities from boreal shield lake in IISD Experimental Lakes Area, Ontario, Canada - Sep2016-L227-6m | ecosystem: Environmental > Aquatic > Freshwater >... | reverse complement strand
GTATTTAATTTTTCGATGGCAGTGTCAAATTTTTGTAAAACTTCTTCTCGGCCAGTGATTCTAGTTTCAAGAATTGCTGCCTTAACTTTACTTTTTTCTGTTTGCATTTTTACTTTTAATGCATCCATTTTTACTTTTGCGTCTTCTCTAACTTTTTCGATTTCGACATGGATTGCTTCTTTGGTAGTAGCAACATCTTCTCTCATTTGTTGTACTTCAGCTCTTACTTTATTTTTTAAATTTTCCTTTTGTGAGTCGGTTGTTTGAGCATTCGCATATGTTCCACCTAAGGAAATAGTGAGAGCACAAACAAAGAATATACTTAAATACTTTTTCATATATTTTTATTTTTAAAATTAATAAATTTGACCTAACTTAGTATAGCAAAAAATTTAAGGTTAAGAAAGAATAATTTTTACACAAAAAAATCCCCATTTGGGGATTTTTTTGTGCTTTGTTGTTTTATTTTTATATAATAAACGCAATGATAAGCAATGCAACAATGTTCAAAATTTTGATCATTGGATTTATTGCAGGGCCAGCAGTATCCTTGTAAGGATCTCCGACAGTGTCTCCCGTGACAGCTGCTTTGTGGGCTTCGCCACCTTTTCCTCCAAAGTTTCCTGATTCAATATATTTCTTGGCATTGTCCCATGCACCTCCACCGGAAGTCATTGAAATTGCAACGAATAAACCAGTTACGATTGAGCCAACCAAAAGTCCTCCTAATGCTTCGGGTCCTAAAATGAAGCCAACTAAGATCGGAGTAACGACTGGGATAAGAGCAGGTAGAATCATTTGTTTGATAGCACTTTTGGTAACAATATCAACGCAAGTTCCGTATTCAGGCTTGCCAGTTCCATCCATAATTCCTTTAATATCTCTAAACTGTCGGCGAACTTCATCAACGACATATCCTGCAGTTTTTCCAACCGCTTCCATACATAGTGCACCGAAGTAATATGGCAAAAGTCCTCCGATAAATAATCCTACGATAACTTTTGGATTACTCAAATCAAAGCTCATAACATTTCCAGTGATAGCATGAATTTCTTCAGTGTAAGCTGAGAAAAGAACAAGAGCTGCAAGTCCAGCTGAACCAATAGCGTAACCTTTTGTGACAGCCTTTGTGGTATTTCCAACTGCATCAAGAGGATCAGTAACATTTCGAACTCCTTCTGGAAGTCCTGCCATTTCAGCAATACCTCCAGCATTGTCTGTGATTGGTCCATATGCGTCGATTGCGACGATAATACCAGTCATAGAAAGCATGGACATAGCAGCGACTGCTATACCATAAAGCCCCCCAAAATAATATGTAATTAAAATTCCAGCTACGATTGAAAGTAATGGAAAAGCAGTTGATTTCATTGAGATTGCTAATCCTTGAATTACGTTTGTTCCATGTCCAGAAACGGAAGCTTTGGCAATAGATTGTACAGGGGAATATTTTGTAGAAGTAAAATATTCTGTAATTATAACTAATGCACCAGTAACTAAAAGTCCAGTGATAGCACAAATATATAAACTCATTGTGGAATATCCTCCAGGATTACCTTCCATCAATAATTTAGTAACAGGATAAAATGCGGCAGCAGCAAGAATACCAGAAGCGATAAGTCCTTTGTATAGTGCTCCCATGATATTTTCTTTTTTACCTAATTTAACAAACCAAGTACCGATGATAGAAGAGATAATTGCGACTCCTCCAATTGCAAGAGGGTATAGAAGTGCTCCTTCAAAATTTACAAATAAAAGTGAGCCTAATAACATTGTTGCAACAGAAGTAACAGCATAAGTTTCAAAAAGGTCAGCGGCCATACCAGCACAGTCTCCGACATTGTCTCCGACGTTGTCGGCGATAACAGCAGGATTTCTTGGGTCATCTTCAGGGATACCGGCTTCAACTTTTCCGACTAGATCAGCTCCGACGTCAGCAGCTTTAGTAAAAATTCCACCACCCAACCTTGCGAAAACTGAAATTAAGGATGCCCCAAAGCCAAGACCGATTAGAGATTTTACATCACCAGTGATTGTGTATAAACCAGTGACTCCAAGCAATGCAAGTCCAACGACAAGCAAACCCGTGACAGTTCCTCCCTTAAAAGCAACATCTAAAGCCTTTTTTAGTCCACCACGAGCAGCCTCGGTAGTTCGGACATTAGCTCGGACAGATACATTCATTCCGATGTATCCTGCAAGAGCAGATAAAAATGCACCGACGACAAATCCAATGGCTGATTTAATTCCTAATCCATACCAAAGAACAAAAAATAAAACAGCGGCAATCATACCGATAGTTTTGTATTGTCTATTTAGATATGCTTTGGCACCTTCAGCAATCGCACTTGCGATGCTTTGCATTTTTTCATTTCCAGCACTCATTTTTAATATTGACTTTGCGAGTATCAAACCGTAAACAATTGCGATGATCGAACAAATTATTGCAAACAATAAATACATATTCATAATGTTTTATATTTAGCCTTAGAATAAATCAAAGGCAAGTTAATAATAACTAATAATAAATTACTTTGTTTTTTTTGTTTTAGTTTTTTTATTTTCAGTTTCAGCGTTTTCGGTGACGCCTTCTTTTTCTTCAACAGGCTCAGAACCTTCGGCATTTAACTCAACTTTATCTCCATCAGTAGAAGCAACTTCTTTACCATTTCCTTTAATATCAATTCTCCAGCCAGTTAGCTTTGCTGCTAAACGAACATTTTGTCCTCCTTTGCCGATTGCGAGTGAAAGTTGGTCGTCAGAAACTTCTACGACTGCTTTATGTTCTTTTTCATCTACTTCAATTGAAAGAACTTTAGCAGGGGACAGAGAATTTGAAACAAAAATTTTTGGGTCTTCGGACCAAGGAATAATATCAATTTTTTCTCCTCCTAATTCTTGAGTGATAGTATTTACACGAGTACCTTTTTGTCCAACACATGAACCAACAGGATCAATGTGTTCATCATTTGAACTAACTGCGATCTTTGATCTAGCACCTGCTTCGCGGGCAATAGATTTTATTTCAACGATTCCGCTTTGGATTTCTGGTGCTTCAATTGAAAAAAGTTTTTCAATAAATTTTGGATGAGTACGAGAAAGTCTTAAGTTGATTCCTCTTGGCGTATCTTCTACAGAATAGAGATATGCTCGGATTCTTTGACCTCTTTGTAAATATTCTCCAGAGATTTGCTCTTCAGAAGGCAAGACTCCTGTCGCACGATTGAAATCGATGTAAACATTTCCTCTTTCTATTTTTTGTACGATGCCTCCGATAATTTCTCCTTCTTTAGTTCCGTATTCATCAATAATAGATGTGCGTTCCGCTTCTCGAATTCTTTGTACGATGACTTGTTTAGCAGTTTGTGCAGCGATGCGTCCATAATCATCTTTTGATTCTAGTGGAAAAACAATTTCATCGTTTAGCTCAATTCCTTTTTTAATTTTTTTAGCATCTTCGATCATGATGTGATGTTCAGAATTAAAATGCACGCGTTCGTCGCCTTCTTTTCTGATGAAGTATTCTTTTTCATTTTCACCTTCTGCTGGTTCTTCCATTTTTACAATGGATTCGTCAACTACGATTTTCACTTGGAAAAAGTCGGTTTGACCTGTATCTAGGTCAAATTTTGCTCGAATGATCTGTCCTTTTTTGCCGTAATCTTTTTTGTAAGCGGCTGCCATGGCTTGTTCAATGGCATCCAATATTTTTTCTTTTGGAATTTTTCTTTCTTCTTCTAATTGCTCTAACGCTGACTTGAATGTTTTTATATCTAACATATATTTAGTTGTTATTTCTATTAAATTTTTTCTAAAAAAGCCCTGTTGCGACAGGACTAATATGAGTAAAATATATCACTTGGTAGCCAAAAAGGCAAGAGCTACATAAAAATTACAAGGGTTACCCTTGTTGTGAAAGCCAGCCAAATAGTTCATTTTTATGGTCCAGAAAAGACTTAAAATATGGGGGGAAATTGCCAATTTCGAGTATTTTTCGCTCTGTTTGTGTTTTTTGGTTTGAGTATTCTTGTAGACTTGAGTATTTATACTCAGAAACGAACTTCAGAAGTTCATTTACAGATTTTGCTTGCACTTCTTTCCAATTTTTATTGATAATTTTAGCTGGGTTTAGGTGTATGTATGAGTATAAATATTTTAAATATATTTCGGTTGAAGCATGAGATGATTTGAATGTTCCTTCGAAAAGTCTACCAGTACGTTTATATTTTTTATTAAAATACATTGAATAAGCAGTTAAGAGCTTTAGCATAAATAGGGAAGTTCCATTTTCAATTTTTTCTTTTACTAAAATATGAAAATGATTTGACATAAGTACGTATGCACCGATATCAACGACTGTTTCTCCACGTTCAAATTCCTTTTTTATTTTTTTTATCCGAATACTTTTCTTTGTGTTGCAAAGATACATTAAATATAGAAAATGTTTATAGTCTTGATTGTCTAAAAATACAATTCTTTTCTCAACCCCTCGATTGTAGAGATGGTAGTACTCATTTATTGCAAAACTTTGTTTTCTAGTCGCCATATAAATAATATACAAAAATTAAATAAAAAATGCAATACAAGGGTAACCCTTGTACATAGGAAAGCTATTAAAATAAAGGGTAAAAGTGTTAAAAGTACAAGGGTAACCCTGGTACTTTGGGGTTGGGGATAAAGTGGATAACTTAATTGACATTGTTGTCAAGAAAGTTAGATAATATTGTCGAAGAGTGTATTGTGCGGTTTTCCCTCTTTTTATCCTGATAAATAAAGAAATTTAGCTAGGCAAGGCTTAGCTGGAACATAAACTTTGTCAAAATAAAAAGAGGGAATAATCCCTTGAAAAATAAATAAACTAAAAAAACCAATCAACAATGAAGACAAGAACCTACCTAGGAAAGAAACGCTCGGGCGTTGTCCTGAGTGCGTTTCTTGCCCTTTGCATACTGATCCTCGCGACCGGATGCAAAAAAGATGAAACCCAAATTATCCCTGACATTGTTAGCATCACGGCCTATGCAAACCCCAAGACGGTGAGCAAAGGACAGACTTCAAGGATAACAATTTCAGTAACAGGTAATCCTGATTCAATTTCTGGCGATTTGCCAGAGAGGAATTCAATCAGCGGAGTATTTTCTACTCCTCCGTTGAACACAACTACCACCTATCATTTTGTGGTGTATAAGGATGGCAGAGGTTGCGACATTGCAAACGTCACAATCGTTGTTGTTCCTGACCCAGTACCTACCCTGTCTGTTGTGTGGAGATATAAGGGCCTAGCTCTTGACTCTCTTCCGAAGGGTGGAGGAAAAGTTATCTTTACCGTTACTTCACAGTACGGTGAAACGTTAACTTACAACGGGAAAAACGTGTCTCTTAACGGAGACTTTGAGAGTGATTCTATCTCTGAAACTACAGGATGTACCTTTGTACTTTGTAGTAAATATGGCGATATAACAAAAGTTGTTACAGTTCCAGTTATTCATTTAACTGAAATTGAAAAACTTTTTATTAACCATAAACACTCACCGGTATCAGAAAGGTACCAGCGACAGAGTGGAGAATGGATAGACGTATATGTTTCAAATTGCGAAAAACAAAGTGTTTATTTGTTTAATTTTTCAAATAAATATATTGTAGACTGGGGAAGTTGCAAAACTCCAAGTATACAGATATTTAACTACACACTTGTTGGAAACAAATTAAATGCGCAAACAATCATTTATATTGATTCAACAAAGGTCATCATGACATATGAAACAACCGAAGATATTGGGAACCAAACACTCCCGGTATTAGAAGAAGTTACGTATAAATTTTTATATTAAAATATGAGCTCTCTTAAAAAGGGGGCTTTTTTTTATTTTTTTATTAAAACTTTTAAATATAACACATTCAATGTTATTTATGTTGTGAATAAATTGCTTAAATAATTATTGAGTGTTAAAATAATAATGAGTTTAATATTTAATATTATTATTAATTTTTTATTATTATGAATCTATTTAAAAAATCATTTAGTACTTTTTTGTTTTTATTTCTTTTTGTCGCTATTGTTTTTTTTGGTTTAAAGTTTGCAAAAGCTGATGTTCCAACACCAAGTCCAGTAACCGTAAATGTTTGGGCCGACAATGATTTGCTTCATTTGAATGAAACGGCTCATATACATTGGTTGGCTACGCCTTCTGGAGGATATTCCATAACACAATGTAGAGTTACGACTGACGTTGGAGGTGGAGCCACTTTATATACTTCCTATGAAGCAGGAGGAAGTTTTAGTCAAATTCCTCAAACTAGTACTACTTTTGCAGTAATTTGTAATGATGATTTTGAGCCGACCAGTAGGACCGGTATAGGTAGTATTTGGATAGCAGTTGGTCCAAGTCCAATTGTAACTATTACCCCTAATCCAGTAGTATCCACTACTTCAACTTATACTGTAAATTGGTCTGCATCATGGGCAGATAGTTGCACTTCATCAACTGGCCAGGGGGGTACAGGCAAAACGGGAACTTTTTCAACAACACAAAATCAAAATCCAGAAATTACAGTTACTTGTACTCGTAATGCAATAACTGCGGGGACTCCTCACTGTTCTGGTTTTTATAATTTAGATACTTCTAGTTGTGGTGGCGGTATTGGTGTTGTGTCAGGGAGTATTGGTAATAATGGTGAAATGCCTGGACCTTACGAGGGAGATAGTTGTTCAGTTTTTTCTCCTCAAAGCAATTGTCCAATGGGTTGGCTGAACCACCCATGTTCTTGGTCTAGTTCTTCAGTTCAGACATCATGCAATGGTCTTAGCATTGCAACATGTCAAGCTCAAAGTGGATGTTCGTGGAATCCGTCTGTTGTGGCATTGCCAGCTTGGACTTCGTCAACAACAGTTAGTCCAATTTTGCAGACTATTGTTACTCTAGAACTAGGTAATGCCGTAGATAGTGGCTATGATAAAGATTTAGTAAAAGCTGACAGTGGTGATTTAATAGGAACATCGTATTTATATTCAACAATACAAAATTTACCAATTGGATATAATTGCAAACTTATTAAAAATGGAAATACAGTAACCCCTGAAGTTACTTGGACGAATGATTTTACCTTTAATAAAAAAACAGTTCAAAATCTTCCAAGTACATCTGACAATGTTTATCAAATAAAATGTTTTAATGCTAGTAATGCGTACATAGGTGTTTCTAGTTTGGAGCGAACAGCCAAAGCTCAATCTGGAACATTAGAAAAAACTGGTGGTGGGGCTGCTACTTGTACGATTCCAGTTAATGGTAGTAATTGTACTGTTCCAGTAAGTTGGACGACGACAAATCCACAAACTGGAGTTACGACATATTTCTCAGGAGTAGCTGTTCCTGTGACGGGTGATTCTGGCACAAATGTTCCTATTACCGTTTCGGGGAATAGTGGTGGTCAAGTTGTCGTCAGTACTTGGAATAAGGTTGACGGAGAGACAACTGGAGAGACTACGGATAATAAATTAAAAGAATTAACAGTTAATGTATCTTGCGAAGGAAGTATCTGGGATGATGTAAGTAAAAAATGTAAAAAAGATAATTCAGGATTGCCAGATTTAGTTGCCCTTACCCCCACTCCATCAAGTACAACCACAGGAGCTCCAACTGTTTTTCATGCAGATATAAAAAATCAAGGTATTGCGGCTGCTTCAATAGCTCCGTTCTACAATTTATTCCAAACGACAGATGATCCATGTAGTACTGCTTCAGGAGGAAATCTTAGTTATAAAAAAGATAATTCATTTTTGAGTTTAATTTTAGGTAAAACAAAAACTGCGAATGCTGGATGCGCAGTTACTATAACTGGAAATTACCGAACGGTAAGTACAATGGACAATCTTCCACCAGGAGGTGTGCTTTCAGCAACTTCCCCTCAAATTACTTTTGCAACTGGTACTCATTATGTCCGAGCTTGTGCTGACAAGGCTTCTCAGTCAAGTGCTGAGGGTGATATTCCAGAGTCAAACGAAAATAATAATTGTAGTGCCTGGGATGAAGTCATGGTATCTCCTACTCCTGCGCCAGATTTAATTGCAGTAAGTCCTGGCCCAAATACTGCTACTAAAGGAGCAGCAAAAACATTTTCGGCAACTATTTCTAACCAAGGAAATGCTTCTACTGGAAAACAATTTTCTAACTTATTTCAAGTTTCAAATTTACCTTTTCCAATTGCAGGAGGAGGAAATGTGACAGATTATGTTGCACCTCTTTCAATGCCCACCTTAGCAGCAGGAGCTTCTGCTGTGACCTCAAGATCAATCACTTTTTTAAATATTGGTACATATTATATGCGTGTCTGTGCTGATAAGACTTCTGCTGGAAGTGCTGGTGTCGTTTCAGAATCAAATGAAAATAATAATTGCAGTGCTCCATCTACTGTCGTAGTAAGTGCTGTCACTGGAGAACTTTCTGACTTAACGGCAGGTACAATTACTCCTACTACTGTAGGAGTCGGGTTGAAAATTAAATTTTTAGCAACGATTTCAAATATAGGTAATGCTACAACTGGAGTAGGATTTGATAACTTTTTTCAAATTTCTCTTAATAAAATTTCGATAATAGATGTTACTCCTTCTGTTGCTGTAAAAGATGCCCTTAATCATGGTAATGAAATTGTTATAAATAAGGAACATATATTTAGCGATACTGGTAAATTTTATGTTCGCGTTTGTGCTGATAAAACTAATAGGAATAGCCCCGGAGTTATTGATGAATCTAATGAGGACAACAACTGTAGCCCTGATTGGACACTAATAACTGTCTCAAAAGCCTCAGATTTGTGTACAGACATAGAGGCTCAAAATTATGGTAAACCATTGCCTTGTATTCCTTTTGGAAAAGATATTTGTATTGACGATAAGGCAACAAATTATGCAGTAGGTTGGCCTTGTGAGTATTCAAGTTCAGAACCAGCAGTTTGTAGTATTTATCACTATGATTGTAAATCAGGAACAAGTATAAATAACACTATTAATGCTACAAATTGGACATGGGATTGCGAAGACAATAATGGTAAAACAGTTTCATGTTCTGAAGATACTCAGAAAATTTGTCCAAACGAAGCAATAAATTATCCAGCCTGTGATGATTTTAGTTGTCCAGCTGGTACTTCAGGAAAATCGCCAAATTGTACTTGCGATAATAATGCCATTAATCCTATTGCTTGTACTATGTGTTCAAATGGGGCAACTAACCCCCCAGCCTGTGATGATTTTAGTTGTCCAGCTGGTACTTCAGGAAAATCGCCAAATTGTACTTGTGATAATGGCGCGGATAATCCACCGACTTGTAATGTAAACCCCGACCCTGATACTTGTTTTAATAAAGTACAAGACAAGAATGAAAAAGGAATAGACTGTGGAGGAGTTTGTGCAAAATCTTGCAAGAAAGTTCCAAAGTTTATTGAAAGATAGAATTAATTACGAATTACGAATTACGAATTCTAAATTTTAAATACCAAAAATTCCCCAGTTGGGGAATTTTTGGTATAATAGATATATGCAAATTGACGAAGATCAATTAAAAAAATTTATTTTAGAATCAAAACTTGTCTCTCGGTCAGATCTAGATGAGGCTCTAGTAAAAGCAACTGAAAAAAAACAAAAGTTTGGTGACATATTACTTTCTGACGGAAAAATTTCCGAAATTGATTTGCGAAGAACTGAAGCTTTTGTCTTAGGAATTCCGTATGTAAATTTAGCGAACCAAAAAATAGATATTGGAGTATTATCTCTTATTCCAGAACCAATTGCTCGAAACCATAATATTATTGCTTATAAAAAAAGTGATTTAGGGCTGGAAGTTGCAATGCTTGATGTCAGTGATATTCCAGCGACTGATTTTATTAAAAAAAGATCTGGTTTAAAAATCTTACCTCGCCTGACGGACACATCTTCTATCCGATCTGCCCTCGTACAATATAGAAAAAGTTTGCAAGCAGAATTTGATAATATTATTCAGAAAGAAAATTCTTCAATTAAAACTATTTCAAAAGAAGAAGGGAATACTGCTGGTGGAGAAAAATCTGAAGAAGAATTGAAGGAAATGGCTGAGGATTTACCAGTAGTTAAAATTGTTGACTCACTTATTTTCCATGCAATTTTACAAAATGCTTCTGATGTACATATCGAACCAGGAGAGTTAGAGTTAATCGTTCGTTACCGTATCGATGGCATATTACACGATGCAATGATTTTGGATAAAAATGCGGCACCAGGGATAACGGCTCGTATTAAAGTGCTTTCAAATTTAAAACTAGATGAAAAAAGATTACCGCAAGATGGAAGATTTAAAATAGATCAAAATGGAGAAAAAATTTCTTTCCGTGTTTCTACTTTGCCGACATATTTTGGAGAAAAAACAGTTATCCGAATCTTGAAAGAAAATTCACACGGGCTTTCACTTGAGTCTAGTGGTTTTCATGGAGAAGGACTAGAAAGAATTCATGATTCTTTAAAACAAAAAATCGGCATGGTGCTAGCTACTGGGCCCACCGGTTCTGGAAAAACTACGACACTATATACAATGCTTGATATTTTAAACCGTCCCGAAGTAAACATTTCTACCATCGAAGATCCTATCGAATATCAAATGCCTAGAGTAAACCAAACACAAGTGCGTCCTGAAATCGGAATGACTTTTGCTAATGGCCTTCGAACTTTATTACGACAAGACCCAGATATTATAATGGTTGGAGAGATTCGAGATAAAGAGACAGCGGGTCTTGCTGTTAACGCTGCTCTAACCGGACATTTAGTATTATCTACAGTTCACACTAACTCTGCCGCTGGAGCGATACCTCGATTGATTGATATGGGAGTGGAACCATTTCTTTTGGTTTCAACTGTTAAGACAATTATTGCACAGCGTTTGGTTCGTAGACTTGTTTCAAATAAAGATAAATATTTTTTGTCGAATGCAGAATTAAAGAATTTAGAAAAATTAATTGACCTCGATCGAGTGATTTTACAACTTAAAAATGAAAACATAATTGGCCCTAACGACACTTGGGGAGAAGTTCCTTTTTTCAAAGCGAAAAAAGGCGATGACTCATCAGATGGGTATTCTGGAAGAGTTGGAATTCATGAAGTTTTGAAAGTGACTGGGACAATTAAGGAATTGATAATTAAAGGCAGTCCTCAAGATGAGATAGAAGTACAAGCAAAAAAAGAAGGAATGGCGACAATGCTGGAAGATGGAATTTTAAAAGCAGTACAAGGTTTTACTTCGCTCGAAGAAGTTTTGCGTGTTGTTTCGGAATAATTTGAAAAACACTATAAAGAATAATGAATTTTTCATATAAAGCAAAAACAAAAGAAGGACAAATCGTTGAAGCGACAGCAGATGCTAGTGATAAATTTTCGCTTGCTCGAGAGCTTAAGTCTCGCGGTTATGTTGTTTTATATATAAAAGAAGAAAAAAGTAATTCTTTTAATCTTGATGATATGGTTCAAAACTTTTTCAGTAAAGTTAAAACCCAAGAATTAATAATTTTTACAAAAAATTTAAGTGGCATGTTAAAAGCAGGATTATCTTTATCTCGAGCAATTTTAGTTTTACAAAAACAAACAAAAAATAAAAAATTTAATAATATTTTAATTTCTTTAAATAACGAGATAAATGCAGGAGGAACATTATCTTCTGGGCTTGCTAAATTTCCAAACATTTTTTCAAAACTTTTTGTCTCAATGGTTCGAGCTGGAGAAGAATCTGGAAATATGGCAGGAGCTTTGTCTGAGGTAGGTGCGAACATTGAAAAAGCAAACTCATTAACAAAAAAAATAAAAGGAGCACTGATTTATCCAGGAGTTATTTTGTCGGCCATGCTTGTGATTGGTATTTTAATGTTTGCTTTTGTTGTACCAACTTTAGCGAAAACTTTTCAAGACACTGGAGCCGAGCTTCCTGGTTCAACAAAGTTTATAATAGCTCTTGGTACTTTTTTTTCTCAATATTTAATTTTGTCTCTTATCTCAGTAGTTCTTATGTTTGCAGGAATATTTTATCTTTTCCGAGCTCAATTTATGTCAAAGTATATTGATTATGTAGTTTTGAAACTTCCTGCCGTGGGAGATATGGTAAGACAATTAAATACAGCTCGTACTGCAAGGTCTTTATCTTCTTTGCTTTTTTCTGGAGTTCCAATAATTCGTGCGATAGAAATAACAGAGGATGTGGTACAAAACATTTATTATAAAAAGGTTTTGGAAGAAGCAAAAGATGCAATTCAAAAAGGTTCTCCGCTTTCAGAAGTTTTTAAAGCGAATTCAAATTATTACCCAGTGATGATGTCGGAGATGGTTCAAGTGGGAGAGGAGACTGGTAAATTATCAGATATGTTACTTCAAATTGCTTTGTTTTACGAAGAAGAGATTGAAGCAAAAACTAAAAATCTTTCGACAATAATCGAACCAGTATTGATGGTATTTATTGGACTGGCCGTAGGATTTTTTGCAGTATCAATGATTTCCCCAATGTATAAAGTTATGGATGGTATTAAATAATTATGAAATTTTTTTTAAAAAAGGGTTTTACTTTAATAGAAGCAATTATCGTCATAGCAATTATTGGAATTATGGCGACAGTGGCTTTTCCTCAACTTACAAAAATTAAAAATTTACAAATTATAAAAAGTTCAAGTGAAGACATTGCTTCCGCCCTAAATAAAGCACGTTCTGAAACCTTAGCTTCCTTGAATTCGCTGCAGTATGGCGTGCATTTTGAGGCAAGTAGAATTATAATTTTTAGTGGAAATACTTACATAGCAAATGCTGCTTCTAATGAAATAATAAGTATTCCTAGTTCTGCTAATATATCCACTATTTCACTTACAGACGGGGCTACGGAACTTTATTTTAATAGGTTGAGCGGCAATGCAAGTAAAATAGGGAATATTGTTGTTTCGATTAAATCTAATGCAAGTTTGGCAAAGACGATAACGATATCTGCTACGGGAATAGTAAGTATAAATTAAAATGAAAAATTTTAATAAAAAAAATAAAAAAGGATTTATGATGGTTGAAATAATAATTGCAGTTTCTATTATGTTAGTTGTTTCAATCGCCACTTTGTCTGTTGTGCAAAAAGGATTAAAAATTTCAGGACAATCACTACATTCTACTCAGGCTGCTTTTTTGTTGGAAGAGGGAGGTGAGATAGTTCGTATTTTAAGAGACGGGGCTTGGAGTAATCTTTCTGGGCTTTCTCTTTCTACAAATTATTATCCTACTTTTTCTGGAAGTACTTGGACGCTTTCTCAGACACCCAACCAAGTTGATTCATTCACAAGGACGGTCACATTTTCAAGAGTAGCGAGAGATGTATCCACTGGAGATATTGTTTCTAGTGGCGGTGTGACTGATGATGGAACGCTTTTGGTTAACGTTGTTGTTTCGTGGCAAGAAGGTGAACAAAATCTTTCAAAGAATTTATCTTTTTATATTTCAAATATTTTCCAATGATAAAAAAAGTAAAAAAATTAAATAGAGGGTATTCATTAGTTGAAATGATTTTTTATATATCACTTTTTGCTATTCTTTCGCTAGTCATCTTTAATTTAATGATGACGATGACAAAATCTTTTAAACAAATATCAATAAAGAGAGAGATTACACAAAGTGGAGAAATAATGGAAAGAATCTCTAGAGAAATTAGAGGAGCAAAAAAAATAAATGCAGTAGCAGATGTAAATGGTGATTTAAAATTGGATAGTACTGATGATGCAGGTGCTTCAAAATCAATCGAATTTCTTTTGCAAAATAATAATCTTCAAATCATAGAAGGACAAGTGACACCGCTTGCTGTGGGAGATAATTTTCAAGGAGGGAAAATAGCATATATTTTAAAAGCAGGAGATCCTGGGTACGTTGCGGATGGAGTAACTCGTGGTTTTATTTCTGCTTTGAGTAACCAGAGTGCCGGAGGATCGTGGTGGGGTAGTACTGGAGCTTGTGCTAATACAAACATAAATGGAGCTGATGGTACGGCTCTTGGAACTGGACTTCAGAATACTATCGATATGGCAAATGCTGGATGCTTGAATATTATTCAAAAAGTTTACGGCGTAAATATTAATGGTTACAGTGATTGGTACATACCATCAAAAGACGAATTACATAAGTTGTTTATAAATTTAGGTATTACCAGCAAGCTCTGGTCTTCATCAGAGATTAGTGCAAATAATGCGTATATTGAAGGTATTACGTATGGATTACCAACTTCAGATACATTCCAAAAAAGTAATGGCGTGCCAGATGTACATGCTATTAGAAATTTTACAAATAATTCTTCCATTTATTTAAATAGTCCAAGTATAAAAGTCATGAGTATCCATTTTGATCAGATTAATACTACAAAAGGACAAGCGATAAAAGTTACTTTAACTGTTCGGTCAAAACATGATACTAGTAATAGAGATTATATTTATTACAATACCATTGTGTTGAGGGGAGATTATTAAAAAATAAAACAAAAATGAAAGATTTTAAAAAAATTAAAAAAAATTCTGGTGCGGCTATGCTTATCGCTGTTATTTTTTTGATTTTTATTTCTCTTGCTATTGTTGGGGG
>Ga0194052_1001300_pt1 | contig 14619 bp, 13 predicted proteins | sample SepL226m_MetaG_FD_160117 | JGI IMG/M metagenome (GOLD analysis project Ga0194052, IMG submission 160117) | Anoxic zone freshwater microbial communities from boreal shield lake in IISD Experimental Lakes Area, Ontario, Canada - Sep2016-L227-6m | ecosystem: Environmental > Aquatic > Freshwater >... | reverse complement strand
CCTATGAAAGATAATCAAACAGTCACTGTTATGACGCTTGTAGAAACCGGCTCAAATTACGAAACGAAAGATATAAATGGAATCTCTCATTTTCTTGAACATATGTGTTTTAAAGGTACGATTAAGAGACCTACAGCAGCTCATATAAACAACGAACTTGATTCTCTAGGTTCGCAATCAAATGCCTTTACTGGCACGGAATGTACAGGTTACTGGGCAAAGGCCCACCATTCAAAGGTAAATAATCTTTTAGAAGTAGTTTCGGATGTGTATTTGAATTCAACACTTCCAGAAAAGGAAATTGAAAAAGAGAAAGGTGTAATTATTGAGGAGTTGAATATGTATCAAGATCTTCCTCAGGTAAAAGTTGGGGAGGTTTTTGGAGAGCTTCTCTATGGTGACCAGCCTGCAGGTAGGCCTATAATTGGAACTCGTGAAAATATTAAAAAGATGACACGAGAAGACTTTGTAAAATATCGACAAGCTCATTATGTTGCGAAGGCAACTACTGTAGTGGTTGCTGGAAAAATTCAGGAAAAGAAAATAATTTCTCAAATTGAAAAGCTTTTTTCAGATATTTCAAAAGGTAAAAAATCTGGAAAAGAAAAAGTGAAAGAATCTCAAAAAGATCCACAGGTAAAAATCTTTTTCAAAGAAACAGACCAAACACATTTAGTTCTGGGTTTTCGTTCATTTGATCGTTATGATAAAAGAAACACAGCACTTTCTATACTTTCTGTTATCCTCGGGGGAGGTATGAGTTCTCGGCTGTTTCAAAAAATGCGTGAAGAGCTAGGAATTTGTTATTATATTCGTTCAGGTAAAGATTCATCTACAACACATGGTAGTTTTAATATTTCAGCCGGAGTTTCAAATACTAGGGTTTCAGAAGCAGTAACCGGTATTTTGGATGAGGTAAAGAAAATAGTAAAAGAAGCTGTTCCTAGCGAGGAGCTTCGTAAAGCAAAAGACTATATGATAGGTAATATGTTTTTGGGACTTGAGTCATCAGATTCTCTTGCTGATTTTTTTGGTTTTCAGGAGTTGATGCATGATAAAAAAATTCTTACATCTGATGATGTTGTAGGTAAGATAGAGAAGGTGACCGCAAAAGACATACAAAAAGTGGCACAAGAAATCCTTAAGAATGAAAAACTTAATCTTGCAATTGTCGGACCATTTAAGGACTCGCAGGAGTTTTTGCAACTTTTAAAGATTTAGACAGGTGTTTTCGAATTTAGCCGCATTTTCCCGAAGGGAAAATGCGGCTAAATCCACTCCTTACACTAGATTTTTTTTGTGGTACTATTGAATAATGCATAAAAATGAAACCATCTCGATTTCGTCGGGAACGATCATAAAAACGTTATTGATCGTTATTGCTTTTTATCTACTCTTTATACTCAGAGATATAGCCCTGGTTATACTCACATCAATCACTATCGCATCTGCAATAGAACCAGCAAATAAAAAATTGATTAAAAAGGGTGTCCCAAGGGTTTTGTCTGTAGTATTGGTGTTTCTTTCTTTGGGTATATTTATTGTTGGAATATTGTATTTCTTTTTGCCGACATTTATACACGATACTCTTAGTCTTCTTGATGCTCTCCCTAAATATGTAGACAGTACTAATCTTTGGAATCCATTAAGTCAAACTAATTTTCTTCCAGATTTTTCAATTAAAGGTATTGTTGATGGGCTAAGTTCAACTCTAGCAGATGTTACAGGGGGAATCTTTACAACTGTTTCTGGAATATTCGGTGGTATCGTTAGTTTCATATTGATTGTTGTGCTTTCATTTTATTTGTCAGTACAGGACGATGGAGTTGGAAATTTTTTGAGAATAGTAACCCCCATTCAATACGAAGATTATGTAATTGATTTATGGAAGCGTTCAGAACAAAAAATTGGGCGTTGGCTTCAGGGGCAGCTAATTCTAGGAGTTATCGTTGGTATATTAACTTTCCTAGGTTTGTCTATTCTCGGGGTAAGTAATGCTATTTTCTTGGCTTTTATTGCTATGGTTTTGGAATTGATACCAATTTTTGGAATTATTTTAGCAATCGTACCCGCGCTCGCAGTAGCCTTTACAGACGGAGGAATCACGCTTTCAATACTGGTACTTGGTTTGTATTTGATTGTACAACAATTTGAAGCTCACCTAATTTACCCACTTGTTGTTAGAAAAATTGTAGGGATACCACCAATCTTAGTTATTCTTACTCTTATTATTGGTCTCAAGCTGGCGGGGTTCATTGGAGTAATTCTTTCAATACCTGTTGCTGCTATCATTGTTGAGATTATTAACGATGTAGAGAAGAAAAAAATCACTAAGTAAGCAGAATAATAAACCATGTCAGAAAGTAATAAAAAAGGTAATTTTTATATCACCACCACGCTTCCGTATGTAAATGCTGAGGCTCACCTTGGTCATGCAATGGAGTTTGTTCGCGCTGATGTTATTGCTCGCTATAAAAAGTTGCAGGGTTTTGATGTTTTTTTTAACACAGGCACAGATGAGCATGGTATGAAGCTCTACGAGGGTGCAAAAAAAGAAGGTAAAACCCCTCAAGAATATGTTGATTTTTACGCCAATAAATTTAAAGAACTTTTAAAGCTGTTGGGAATAAGTGAAGACGTTCACTCTATTCGTACTACAGACGAAGCCCACATAAAAGCCGCCCAAGCATTTTGGACGAAAGTAAATAACAATGGTTACATTTACAAAAAAAATTACAAAGCAAAATATTGTGTGGGTTGTGAAGAGGTAAAGACAGATTCAGAGCTTGTGGATGGTAAGTGTCCACTTCATCCAAATCGAGAATTAGAAATAATTGAGGAGGAAAATTATTTTTTCAAATATTCTGCTTTTGGAGAAAGGCTTTTGGATTTATATGAAAAAAATCCAGATATTGTAATTCCAAATTTTCGCTTGAACGAAATGAAAGAATTTGCAAAGAGTGGATTGCAGGATTTCAGTATTTCACGACTTAAATCAAAAATGCCTTGGGGAATAGAAGTCCCAGGTGATCCAGAGCATATTATGTATGTATGGTTTGATGCTTTAGTAAGTTATATAGCAACACTTGGATATCCAAATATGGAAGATGATTTCAAAAAATATTGGGTAGAGGGTGAAACTGTTCAATATTGTGGAAAAGACAATAACCGCTTTCAGTCGGCAATGTGGCAAGCAATGCTCATAGCTGCGGATCTTCCAAATACAAAACATATAATCGTAAACGGGTTCATAACAGGTGAAGGTGGAATAAAAATGAGCAAGTCACTTGGTAATGTAGTAGATCCAAAGGACTTGATCGCAGAATATGGCACAGATGCTTTAAGGTATTTTGTATTGCGTGAAGTAAATCCATTTGAAGATTCTCCTTTTACAATTGAACGTTTTAAGGATTCATATAATGCAGGTCTTGCAAATGGCGTAGGTAACCTTGTGTCGCGAGTAATGAAGATGGCGAATTCAAACCTTTCTAATCCTATTGGAAAAACTGCAAATTTTGTTGATACACCTGAGACTTTTAGAAGCGCTCTAGATAACTTTGATATCCAACGAGCTTCGCATGAAGTTTGGGATATGATTGCAAATGCTGACAAAAAAATCCAAGAAACCCAGCCATTTAAACTGGTTAAAACAGACCCAGAAAGCGGTAAAAAAATAATAGCAGATTTGGTATACGAAGTATCTGTTATTGCCCAATGTCTAAGTATTTTATTGCCAGAGACGTCTTCAAAAATTTCCTCATGTATCGAAAAAAACTCAATGCCGGAAACTCCATTATTTGTACGAAAAGATTAAAATAAAAATCCTCAATTTATTGAGAGTTTTTTGGGTTTTGGTTTCAAGTGTTTGTTTGTTTTTGTTTTGGTTTTTGGAACGAAGAGTCCGATTCCACAGCTTCCTTTAACTGAAATCTGATGATCAGATTCCTGAAAACCGCATTTTCTGCATGGGATGCTATTTGCCATATATATTTCCTTTGTACTGCTGGGTTCAGGTTATCTTTTTTGGAGTATTTGTCAAACACTTGCGTCTATAATCTATCCACTATAAGCTATGAGCTATGTACGACTACATCGATATTCATTCCCACCTAAACTTTCCTGATTATGAAAAGGATTTTGAAGAGGTGATACAGAGACTTCGAGACACGAAAACCGCAACAATCACCGTAGGTACTGATTTGGCGTCTTCCCAAAAAGCAGTAGAGCTCGCAGAAAAATACGAAATGATTTACGCCTGCATAGGCCTACACCCCGCAGACAATACTGAAGAAGAATTCAACGAGCATGAATTTGAAAAATTAATCTCTCACAAAAAAGTCGTAGCAATAGGGGAATGTGGCCTAGACTATGGACGTGAAAAAGACGCAACAGAAGAAACAAAAATTCGTCAGAGAAAAGATTTTGAAAAACAAATTGATTTTGCGGTAAAACACAACAAACCCCTAATGCTTCATATTCGAAATGCTCACGAAGATATCCTTGAAATACTTTTGGAAAAAAATAAGGAGTACGGTGAAAAACTTCGTGGTAACGCCCACTTCTTTTCTGGAAATAAAGAAACAGCTCAAAAATACCTTGATTTAGGATTTACAGTTTCTTTCACTGGAGTGGTTACATTTGCCCGAGATTATGATGAAGTAGTACGCTCTGTGCCAATCGAAAAAATAATGTCCGAGACAGATTCACCATTTGTGACCCCTGTACCATATCGGCGAACTCGCAACGAACCTTCATATGTTTCAGAGGTAGTTAAGAAAATTGCTGAAATACGCGGGGAAGATTTCCAAAAGGTAAAAAAAATTCTTGCCGACAACGCTGCTAAATATTTTGATCTCGCTTAATAACTTGCAATTATATATTATATGTGGTATACTATGGTTTGATAGTGATAATATCCTATTCCGGAAAAATCGAATACTGAAAATTCTTTAAAAGAAAATAACATTTGGAGAAGCGAATTTCAATGTCGTGATGACATGGAGGAGAGCTTGAGAAGTAGGGCTGAGGTCCGAAAAACAAATGCAAGTTGTTCGATTGGAACGATGTGAGGATGTTTTAAGAGCCCTTGTTGCGCAAGCGATGGGGGCTCTTTGTATTTCTTGCCTAATACCAATTTTGTGTTAATATAACTCTCGCATCGTTGAGACAGTGGTTTTTGTTGCGAGTTATCCAAACCGCATATTACAAACAAAAAAGTCTCATAAAAATTCGTTGAGTGCATATGTTTTCTGGAAACTAGGGAGCGCGTCGGCGCGAGCTCGAGGAAAAATTTAGCAAAATTTTATCCGTGTTCCAGAAAATGTATGCCGAAAAAGAGTTTTATGAGTCTAAACAAAAACCATTAACCCTCAGCATTTTGCAACCCTTAAATGGCTGATATAGAGCTTATGCAGGTATATGAACTTGGTCTAAACCTAGTTCCAACTATCGCTGAAGAAAATGTAGCGACAGTGTTTGGTGACATGAAAGCTATGCTAGAAAAGCATGGAGCAGTTTTCGTATCTGAAGAATATCCAAAGATGCGACCTTTAGCTTATACAATGATTAAAACTGAAGCAGGCCGAAATGAAAGATACAATTTCGCTTATTTTGGTTGGATAAAGTATGAGCTTCCAAGGGATGCTGCGCTAGATGTAAAAACAGAAGTTGAGAAGAATAAAAACGTTCTTCGTTCTCTTATTCTAAAAACTGTTCGAGAAAACACATTGTACAGTAACAAGATCCCAAGAAAGGAAGGGGATAAACCTGAATCAAAAGAAGATGTTTCTGCAATAGAAATAACTCCTGAATCAGAAGCTGAGATAGATAAGACGATTGATGAGCTTGTGGTAGAATAATAAAGTTAAGAAGCGGAGCGACTATAACTTTATTACCCGAGAAACTTTTTGCCATCACATTTTCTTTGCAAAGAAAATGCACGGCGGGAAGCCAATGGCAAAAAGTTTCTCGGGTGATGATTTTGTAAAGCTCTATTAATATCGCTAACAAAATCAACCATGTATCTAAACAAAGCATTTCTTTACGGTAATCTTACTCGCGATCCTGAAATAAAAGCTCTTCCAGGAGGAACCCAAGTTGCATCATTTGGTATTGCAACAAACAGAACTTTCAAAGATAAAAATGGTGCTCGACAAGACCAGACTGAATATCACAATATTGTAGCTTTTGGAAAGACCGCAGAAACAATTGGCCAGTATATGAAAAAAGGTAAGCCAATTTTTGTTGAAGGAAGAATCCAGACACGAAGCTGGGATGATAAGGGAACAGGTGAGAAGAAATACCGAACAGAAATCGTTGTAGATAACTTCCAGTTTGGTCCACAAGCACCAGGTACAGGAAGTGGTGCAGGGTACGGAGCTCCATCAACATCTAATACTTCAGCTTCAAAACCAAAAGAAGAAGTTCCAAGTATGGATACAATTAACTATCCAGAAGAGGACATTAATCCAGAGGACATTCCATTCTAAACACATTACAAATAATTCATTACAAATATGAACAAAACACAAGATTTTTTTGCTCTGCAAAATATTAAACACATTGATTATAAAGATACTGACATCTTGAAAAAATTCGTAAATCCTTACGGACGAATTTTGTCACGAAAGCGCTCAGGTCTTTCAGCAAAGCACCAGCGCGCTCTTGCTCTTGCAATCAAGAATGCACGATTCATGGGTCTTCTACCATATATTGCTCGATAATTTAGTATACAAACAAAAACACCATGAAAGGCTCAAGCTTTAATGGTGTTTTTGTTTGTATATATTAAAAAACCACCTCCAGAGCTTGCGTCTGTGGAGGTGGTCATATTTTTTTGGTGTATTTCTACACTCTTCTGCAGAGGCATTCCGTCCGCTCACATCCCGTTAAGGAACAGCATGTGGCAACGGTGATGTATCCGTTGATTCCGATTTTTACGTCGGAATATTTTTCCAGGTCAAGCCAAATTGAAGGCAATTCGCTCATGGTTTTAATTTCACGATGAGCGGGATTGGTTGGGTCAAACTCGATTCGTACGGATCTTCCTTCCTCCGTAGAACGTTCCTCTATGCTGCGAGCATGGAGGGTTTCTTTTGCCCCAAAGAGTAGGTCGATACCGCCGTTAGGAAATCTTTTGTGATATCCTCTGATGCGGTTTTTGAGTTGCTCTTTTTCAACTGGTTTTGGATTCGGGTGCACTCCCATAACTTCTTTTGTTCTAATTGTACTGGCTGTTTTTTTTGTTCTCACCTGTGTGAGGTTTGTTCCGATTAAAAACTTTACACTTCTTTTTGAAAAAAGCAAGCATAATAAATAAGCTGACTGAAACTTTTAGTTTCAGTCAGCTTATTTATTTTTACAAATTTTTAAATCCTACTACACCCGCTCCATGTATTCTCCTGTTTCTGTATTTATCTTAACAACGTCTCCTTCGTTTACAAAAAGGGGGGCTGTGATGGTTGCACCTGTCTCAAGTGTGATAACTTTGTTTCCTCCTTTTGCCGTGTCACCTCTTACTGCTGGTGGAGCATCAGTTACTTTTAGCTCAACTTTAGCTGGAACTTTAATACCAATTACTCGCTCGCCAAACATAAGCGCATCAACTGTGGTGTTTGCTTTAAGGAACTTACCAGTGCCATTAAGAAGTACTTCATCAAGTTTGAAACGCTTTGAAGGGTCACTTATTTCTGAAAACCACCATTCGCCTTTATTGTTGAATAGATATTTTATTCCTTTTTTATCAATATCAGCTTCTTCTGCCTTGTCAGATGATTGAAAGCTAACTTCTTTAGTACTTCCTGAAATCAAGTTTCGTAATTTGGTTTTGTTCTGAGGTTTTCGCTGTTGCATACGGAAAATATGTGAATCAAGAACTTCATAAGGTTCTCCATCCAATATTATGTATTTTCGAAGGGTTATTTCGTTGTATTCTAGCATTGCCATAAGTAGTTGTTGGGCGCTAAGCACTAGGCTCTAGCTTTCATGATTAATTCGTAATGATAGGGGAGATATTACCAAAATATCTAATTTTGGTCTAGGTGAATATTTTTAGAGCTTTACTCCTCCTCACCCTCACTTGCTCCAGAAGTCACCAGTACATCACCTTTTGCAAGATGTTTTTTGATTTCTTTCAAAATCTCGTTTGATATTTTTGAATTTTCTCGAAGGAATTGTCGTGTTGCATCGTAGCCTCGGCCTAGGGGAGTCTCACCATATTTATATGAAGCTCCTGATTTTGAAACAATCCCCATTTTTTCTCCAAGAGCGATAATTTCCCCTTCTTTCGAAATACCCTCATTGTACATAAGGTCGAACTCTGTTTGTTTGAAAGGTGCAGCAACTTTGTTTTTTACCACCTTTACTCGTACGCGACCTCCCATAACCTCATCTCCTTTTTTGATTTGGGCAATACGGCGAATATCGAGACGTACAGATGTGTAGAACTTGAGAGCTTTACCTCCGGGTGTTGTTTCTGGGTTTCCAAACATTACTCCAATCTGCATTCGAATTTGGTTGATGAATATAACAACTGTTTTTGATCTAGCAACAATAGCGGTAAGTTTTCTCAATGCTTGTGACATAAGGCGAGCTTGCTTTCCTACGTGTTGTTGTCCCATGTCACCTTCAATTTCGTCTTTTGGTGTAAGCGCTGCCACAGAGTCAATAACGATCACATCCATTTTTCCTGAACGTACCAAGGACTCTACAATCTCCAAAGCTTGTTCACCTGTGTCTGGTTGTGAAATAAGAAGCTCATTTATTTTTACTCCAATCTTTTTAGAATATTCTGGGTCCATGGCATGTTCAGCATCTATATATGCGCAGATACCACCAAGTTTTTGTGCTTCAGCGACCACGTGTAGAGAAAGTGTCGTCTTACCAGAAGATTCAGGACCAAATATTTCAACTATACGACCTCGCGGCATCCCTCCGATACCAAGAGCTGCATCAAGGCCGATAGAGCCAGTAGGGATGGCGTTTATATCCACCTTAGGAGCATCACCAAGTTTCATAATAGAATCCTCTCCAAATTTTGCTTTTATCTCACGTAAAGTATTTTCAATGCTTGTTGCTCCCACTGCTACCTTGTCTTCTTTTTTTGTTTTTTTGAATGCCATATAAATTAGTTTAGAGTTTGTAAATTGATTCGTCGTTGGTTTTTAGTAAGTTTGTTGATTTTGGTTTGAATTTTTACTTTATAGATTTTTAATATGTGTCGATGTTGCCGTTTGTCCGCCTAAGGTTGAGCTCGCTGTTGTGTTAGTCGGTGGGGAAAATGCAACAGTTGGATACTTGTCCTCGGGAGTTGTCAGTCTTATATACTTGGTAATTTCCCGACCAAATTTATCTTTTCCATAAAATTTAACAGTGTTGTATCCTGGATAAAGCAATATTTTTTCTTTGAAATTACCTTTATCATCAATAAAAATTTGCCTGTCATTCATGCTTATATAATTCAGGTTCTCACTCTCTCCTTTTATTTCCATGAAATTGTCAGAAGCTGTTTGTCCGTCAAAAGGGGAGAGTATTGTAATGACTGGTCCTGCAATAATATGTCGTGCAGAAAACAAAGAATAACCAATCACAATAATCGCGACGAAAATCGAAATGGAAAGTCTGAGAGCGATTTTTGATGTTGTTGTGAGTGGCATTTATCCTTCTAAGTTTTTATTCATAAAAAAGTTGCTTAATGTTTTCTTGATATATGTTTTACCCCAACCTGTTTTCATATATTGTTCGCGTGCAAAAGCATCTCCCGGGTTGATGTATGCTTCATAGTATATCAGAGAAAGTGGTACCCGTTTTTTAGTAGAAGCAACTTTTTTCGCATTATGCAATACAATTCTTTGTTTTAGGTCTTTTGTGCAACCTATATACATATCCTTATCTTTATTACTTTGTAGTACGTATACGTATTGCATAATGGTTGAATAAAAATTTTGAAGGATGAATTCCTACAAATTACTTTCTGGGCTCGGCGCTCTTTCTAATACTTCTCTTGCTTTTGCTCCATCCCCGGGGCCTATAACACCCCTCTCTTCAAGCATGTCCACAAGTCTAGCTGCTCGGGCATATCCAACTCGAAGCTTACGTTGTAAAAATGATGTTGATGCTTTTCCAGCTTCCATAACAGTCTGCCGAGCCTCCTCGTACATATCATCATCTTCGTTCATAGATTCGCTATCATCAGAAAGTGATACATCCGACCCATCAAAGACAGGATTCCTCTCTGTGCTTACGTTATCCGGTGTTAGGTTTAGTTCATATGAAATCTCGTCCCTATACTGGTTTACAAGGTGTTTAACAACATTTTTAACTTCCTCTTCAGAAATATATGCGGACTGGATACGAGTAGGTTGTGACATTTCACCAGAGAGATAGAGCATATCTCCTGCGCCAAGGAGCTTTTCAGCACCTGCCATATCTAAAATAGTACGAGAATCCACTTGTGATGCTACCTGTAGAGCTATTCGAGCTGGCACGTTTGCTTTGATAAGGCCTGTAATAACATTCACGGATGGTCGTTGAGTCGAAAGAATAAGGTGAATACCGACAGCTCGAGACATTTGAGCGAGGCGCACAATAGCTGCTTCAAGCTCTCTTGGGAATGTCTGCATAATATCCGCAAGCTCATCAATGATGATAACAATATATGGCATCGAATCCGGAGCCTTTTCATCAGCTTTTACACCTTTCTTAAGTGCGGGTTCAATAATGTTTTTATGATAAGACTGAATATCGCGAACGGAATTTTGTTCCAAAATGTCATAACGACGATTCATTTCTTTTGCTGCCCAACGTAGTGCAAGAATAGCTTTCTTTGGTTCAGTAATAACTGGAGTAAGTAAATGAGGTATTTTGTTGTACAAGGTGAGTTCAACACGCTTCGGATCAATCATAATAAGTTTCATTGCATCTGGGCTGTTGCGATAGAGGAGGGAGGTTATGATTGTGTGAATTGTTACAGACTTACCAGAGCCGGTCGCACCCGCAATAAGAAGGTGTGGCATTTTAGCAAGATTTGAAAAATGAGATTTGCCAGAAATACCTTTACCGAGTGAAACAAGAAGTGGTTTGTCAGATTGCTGAAACTCTGCAGAGGAGAGAAGTGTCCCGAGACCCACCATTGTTTTTGTTGTGTTCGGGATTTCAATACCTACGAGTGATTTACCTGGGATAGGAGCTTCGATACGAATAGGGTGAGCAGCAAGTGCAAGTGAAAGGTCATTTTGAAGTGCAATTATGCGCGAGAGCTTCACACCTTCAGCAGGCTTTAGAGCATAGCGGGTAACTGATGGGCCGATAGTGATCTCATCCATCTCTACGAGTATTCCGAAGTTTTGAAGTGTACGCTTTATAATGTTTGCGTTTGCTTTAATGTCTCCTACCACAGGCTTACCTTTGTCATGTTCTAGAAGGTTTACAGGTGGAGGTGTGTAAATACCGTGGAGCTCTTCTCGATTCTTATTTTGAGGAACAAACTCTTCTTCCTCTTTGTTTCCTCCAAAAATACTAAAACCTTTTTTGGATTCTTTTGGTTTTTCTTCTTCAGCTTTTTCTTCACCTTTTTTATCGAGTTTCTTTTCTTCTGGTTTTGGAATTTCTTTTAGAAGTTCCTCTTCATCTCCTGTGATGATTGGTTCGTGTTTTTTTCTAAAGAGTGAGATCAGTTTTCCTATGAGACTCATTCGTAGTGATGTATCAAATATGATTAGAAGTGAAATAAAAAAGAATGTACCGAGGATCACGAAGCTTGCTTCAAAAGCAAAAAGTTGAACCATGGGAGACGATATCCAATGACCAATAATTCCTCCCTTGCTTTCAGAAAGAAGTCTCACAGAAAGTAGTTCGATAAGTCCAAGACCTGAGATGAGAAATAAACCTCCGCCAATGAGTTTTGGAGTTGCAAGATTGTGGTGAAGTGATTTCAAAAATGAGATACCGAGAATGACACATATAGTAGGGAGGAGGTAGTAGCCAATACCGAGGAGGTAGTCTAGACCTGCAAAAAGTTTTCCACCTACAAATCCTGCGTGGCCAGTAGATGCCATTAAGAAAAATATTCCAAGAACGAGAAATAAAATTCCAGAAATTGTTTCAACAGTATCTTCTCCTAGATGTGAATATAGGTTCCATGATGAGGTAGTGATTTCGTCTCTTTTTGCTTTTTTTTCATCAAGATTTCGTTTGTCTTTTTTTGCCATAACTTGCCCACAATTATACCGCGAATACACTAATTTCAGAAGGGGAAAAATATGAGAATTCCGCGTTGGTTTTCTTCTTCACTAAAGCGCTGCAGCCCTAAGAATTTCAGGTCGTTTTTTTTCACGAAAAATCAAAAACTCAGCGTGCTCGCTTCAAACAGTTTGATTTTTCTAAAAAGCTCCCGAAATTCTAAAGTGCTTCCGCTAACTCGTTCAAAAGAAAACCAACGCGGAATTCCAAATTCAGAAAGTTCGGTCCTCTGCATTGCTTATCTCTAGGAGTAAAACGTGCTCTTCAAAAAGCATTTGCAGGTGAGTTTGGGGTGGGACCCAAACGCAAGACCTTGAGCATTTTGTAATCAAAATGAGAAAGTCGCCGAAACCGAAGCGAGGCTGAGGTTGGAACAACCGAAGAACCTTTTGAGATAGAATCGAGTTTACGAAGATTATATCCAAAAGGTGTACAGTTCCTGTAAGGAAACGCAGGGCGACGGAGCGGTTTTTGAAAGCACGTCTTACGACGTCCTTTTGACTTTTATTTCAATAAGACTATAATCGGAATAAATGATTCTTCTTGTCTTCCAATATTCAAAAAAGGCATAAAGGTCAAACGTAACCATGGACCAAAAAAACGACCTCACAATAAAAGACAATAGTATAAAAGACATTAAAAATGTGGCTATCTTTCAGAATGATTCTGATTTCTACCTTGTCCATAAGAAGGCAGAGAAGATCGCGGTTGCTACTTACATGATCAGCAATTTCTTTACCGCAGAGGAACCGATGAAGTGGTCTTTGCGTAAAGTTTCCACAGAGCTTATTAAAGACATTATCTCACTCAGTTCAGCATCTCTTTCTGTAAAAGACAGTCTGATCCGATCCCTTGTTTCCAAGATAGTTGAGCTCATCTCTCTCTATGAAATAGCTCATCGAGCAGGCTTCATATCTTCAATGAATTTTTCTGTCATCAAAGAGGAGCTAGAGAAAATCTTAGAGCTTCTAAATAAGAGGGAAGATAATTTGGTTGGTACAAAAAGTATCTCTTTTGACACTGCCTTTTTTGAGGTTCCGAAGGCTGATATTGAGCTTAAAAACGAATCTGTAAATTTAAGTAAAATATCAAAGACGCAAGTTTGGAACCCAACTCCACATACTCCAAATATCTCACACACAAACACTCCTCACTTCACTGCTCCAGTAGCACCAACAAGTTCACATACAGAGGTACGAAAACCTATGTCTTTTATAAAGGACAGTTCACCAGTTGGTGCGCAGGCTCAGAAAGACATAAAGGACAAACGTCAGCAGACCATCCTCGCTCTAATTAAAAAGCATCGAACTCTTACTATCAAAGGTTTCACTGGTGTCATCAAAAGTTGTAGCGAGAAAACAATCCAGCGCGAGCTTCTAGCTCTAGTTGCTAGTGGTGTCCTTAAGAAGGAAGGTGAGCGCAGGTGGAGCACTTACTCTTTAGCTTAAGCTAAAGAGCTTATATTTTGTACCCAAGGTCCAACCTTAATAATTCAAAAAAGGTCGGACCTTTTATATTTCAAGGTGGAGTTTCCACCACTCAAGTTGCACCATTCTTTATATAGGACACGTATAAGCTGAGAGGAGGGTGGGCCTGTTGAGATAGTGACAGATATTTTTAGGATAATTTAAGATTATGAAGACACTCTCTTCGTGGCTCTAAATATTGTCCTAATGTTGCTTTTTCTTCATATTTATGCTATACTCTTAGGGTGGTTTAAGGAGGCTCAAAAAGCCTATTTCTTCCAGCAAGTGAGAATCGCGTGAACGAGTAACTTCATTCACGGCGTTCGAACGCAGTTGGAACAAAGGGTTCAATACCCTTTATCCACATATTCCACAGGCACACTGTTAACACTTTTGAAAAAGAGTATATACTTACGTGTAGTCCTGTAACGATTGTTACTTTGACATTTAAATAAGGCACAAAAAACTTGTCCTCCCAAGTTTCTGCAACAGCAGAAAGTTTGGATGGATTCCCGATATTCCTTTTTCCTTCATGGCTTGCCCAATCAAGTTTTCTTGCCCTTTTAAATTTTCTTCAGAAAATTTTGTAGGGTGCATAAAGGAAAGTTGCGTGGGTCGCAAAATTCTAGAAACTCAGTCTCAATATTTGTTGCTAACCTTTGGTTTTGCGTCGATCTGTGTTCGCCAAAAGCGAACGTGGATTTAAACCAAAGTTAGTGTTGTGTGTACAGTGATGTACACACCTCTCGTGCTGATTACACGATGAGTATCCAGTATTCAGTTATGTCAGTATGGACCGTAGGTATCAGCTTACGCATTATTCGTTTCTTTATTAGTTATTAACTCCGCTTCCACTTTTATAATTAAACGGAAGAGGATTAATATTTTTAGTTCGCGAAAGCGGACGTTAGTTAAA
>Ga0194052_1001297_pt1 | contig 14655 bp, 12 predicted proteins | sample SepL226m_MetaG_FD_160117 | JGI IMG/M metagenome (GOLD analysis project Ga0194052, IMG submission 160117) | Anoxic zone freshwater microbial communities from boreal shield lake in IISD Experimental Lakes Area, Ontario, Canada - Sep2016-L227-6m | ecosystem: Environmental > Aquatic > Freshwater >... | reverse complement strand
AAACTGTATGGCTGCCATACCTGTAATCCATGACACCCCCCAAAGCTTGCCATTTTATCAGCTAAAGCTAACCGGCTGGAAGCCGGTGGTTTCAACCTTGTGATGGAAAATGAACCCTTGCCCGACAGTTTTTGGTCATCAGGACAGTTATGAAATATTTATTCGATACCCATGCTTTTCTTTGGCTTAACGATGAGTCTGAACGACTCACCCAGACAGTCAAAGAACTGTGCAGTTCTGGCGAGCATGATGCCGATAGATTTATCGCATATTAATTATTTAGAGCAATTACCCTCACATCATAAAGACCCGTTTGACCGCATTATAATTGCCCAGGCTATTATTGAGGGTATGAGCATCATCAGTATTGATCATGCTTTTTTGGATTACCCCGTGAACATTGTGTGGTGAATACCAACCATCTTGAAACAGTATTTATAACGTCAGTGGAGAAAACCTATGTTACAAGAACAACCGGAAGTGGTGGGTAAAGATAATCACCCTCCTGTCATATTCATATAGCGCAATATCACGGGTTGTTCATGAATATTAAATTCGTGCTTTTCTGGCTTAATCAGCATAGCGTCAATAATAGCCTGTTTAAGCTTATCTTTATCACCTGGATAAGCTCTTAGCACTTCTTTTAAATCAACTGAATGCTCATTTCCCAAACATAATAATAACCGCCCTTCCACGGTTAATCTCACCCGATTACAGGTACTGCAAAAATTATCACTGTGTGGAGAAATAAAACCCACACGCGTTTGCGTTCCTGAGACTTTAAAGTAATTAGAGGGTCCCCCGGTTTTTTCAACTGAAGGGACTAATGAAAACTTTTGTGATAAATCAGCCTGAATTAAAGCACTCGAATAATAAGCTTCTGAGCGGTCATGTTGGCCCACAATCCCCAGCGGCATTTCTTCAATAAAGCTAATATCGATCTCGTTATCAACCGCATATTGCACTAAATCATTAACTTCCAGATGATTTCTATCTTTCAGGATCACGGCATTGATTTTAGTATGCTCAAAACCAGCCGCTTTAACAGCCTGGATACCGCTTAATACTTGGCGCAGATCACCGGTACGCGTAATCGCTTTAAACTTATCAGCATCCAGGGTATCCAGACTAATGTTAATCCGTTTGACACCAGACTCTTTCAACTGCGAGGCCATATTGACTAGCTGTGAGCCATTAGTGGTTATAACCAGTTCTTTTAAGCCTTCAATTCTACCGATACTTGTCAGCAGATTTAAAGCCCCCTTTCTAACTAAAGGCTCTCCACCCGTTACGCGAATTTTTTTGACACCCAATTCTACAAATGCTTCAGCCAATGTCGCTATTTCTTCCAGCGTCAAGATCTGTGAGCGTGGCAAAAAGGTCATATCTTCTGCCATACAGTAGACACAGCGAAAATCACACCGATCCGTGATAGAGATTCTTAAATAATCAACCTTTCTACCAAAACGATCGATTAGTGCAGTTGGGCTAGGTAATGGGGTCATAACGCTTTATATATAAAACCAGGGTAACAAGCAATATTGTAACATTGCAAACTATTTCTATTTCCATATATGACAAAGATTTTACAACAATGCTGTCTTACCTAACTAACATAAATGGTTCATAGATTACCACCGAGTTTTAACCCGGCCTAGCGTAGAGTGCTAAAAATCAGGGGATTTTACCTCTCCAGAATGGCAATTGACCGCTCTCGATTGCCATTCCTCTCATCAAGAATGCGAACTCTTTGAACAAACATCGGAATATCGGACTCCCGATTGCGAAGCGAAGGCGAAGAGTAACTATGCTTGCCCGACACAATTGCAACACAAATCCGTTAATAGGAGGAAACTATTGAGACCTTTTCGTAATTAAATCATTTCTTTGGCCATGTTTGTCTAAACAAATGCGAATCGGGTGGCATAAGTTCCGAAGAGATCAGACCAAATTTGCAATCGGTTGCGATAACAGCCCATTCCATGGACTTGGCAATTGACAAAAAACGATGGGGTTATAGTGTAGTTTACATAAATGCACCCAACTTTGATTAGAAAATAGCAACAGCCTCTCATGATATTAAGTTTTCATTAACAAATAATCCGTTACAATTACCCCTTTAGCCCCCTGCTAGGTAATCAATGAACAAGCTCCTACTCTCGTTATTGGCAATTTTACTACTTATTGAAGAGTGGTTATGGGATTTACTCACCGCGTTGGGACGCTCCTTATCTCACTGGCTGCATCTTGAACAAGCTGAAGAATGGCTAAGACAGACAAAACCGACTATCGCTTTGATTGCCTTTGCAATTCCACTCTTGATTGTTGCACCTCTAAACTTCATCGCCTTCGCTTTAATAGCAAATGGATTAATTCTACAAGGTATTCTCACCGAGATATTAGCAAAGCTATTGGGCACCTTATTAGTCGCTAGAGTGTTCGCACTGACTAAACCACAGTTACTCACCTTCTCATTTATAAATAGCGTTTACACCAACATTACGAGGTGGTTAAAGTGGGCACATGATAAAATTACTGAAAGTCCTGTCTATCGCTTAGTGAAGCAATTAAAAGCGCAATTTAAAGAATACCGTCTGAAAAAATCGACTAAACAGCTATGAGCCATGTCTTTATCCAGGCATTTAGTTAAAACGCTCGTACCCTGATGCATCCAGACCTAATAAACTTAGAAAAAAGTTTTAAGCCATCCGTTTTAACAAAGATTGATGATCCTTTATTGGCTGAATTTTCTATTGAGTTATGGATGAAGCGGGATGATTTACTGCATCCCATCATTTCAGGCAATAAATGGCGAAAATTAAAGTATTGTCTAGATCACGCCCTGACTTTAAATGCCGACACCATTATCAGTATGGGTGGTATTTATTCAAATCATTTACATGCATTGGCTTACACCGGAAAACTATTAGGTCTAAAAACCCATGGTTTTATCCGTGGCGAACAACCCAGTCAATTAACGCCCACGTTAATTGATATGCTGAATTGGGGAATGAAATTGACCTTTGTATCTCGCTCTGAGTATAGATCATTGAGGCAATACAAAGACCCTAAGGCATTACCCGACATTAAGCCCAATGAATATTGGTTACCAGAAGGCGGCGCACAATGGTTGGCATTAAAAGGGGTTGCGGAACTCGTTAATGAAATTGATGTCACTTACGACACACTTTGCGTCCCTTGTGGCACGGGAACAACCCTGGCTGGAGTTATTGACGCCGCACCCAGTCAGGTAAATTTACTAGGTTTTGCAGCCTTAAAAAATGCTGGCTTCTTAGCAACCGATGTTAAAGCCTTAATAGCAAAGCCTCGTAACCACTGGGACATTAATTTAAACTATCATTTAGGTGGTTTTGCTAAAACCACCTCAGAATTATTACTCTTTATGCAAGATTTTGAAAATAAAACAGGTGTAGTGCTAGAACCTGTTTATACAGGTAAAATGATGTTTGGACTTTATGATTTAATCACAAAACACACATTTAAACCGGGTCAGCGGCTTATCGCTATTCACACTGGCGGATTACAGGGGAACAGAGGCTTTATAGTATGAATCGAGTATTAGAATCCGAATTAATGGAAGATGTTTCTCAAGTAAAAGCTTACGCTGAAGCTGATTTCAATGCACCTCATAATGATTTTATTCACGAGCTACAAGCTTTTATTAATAACCCTGACTTTAATGGGACAGCACTGGATTTAGGCTGTGGTCCAGGTGACATTAGCTTCCGCTTTGCCAAAGCATTTCCATCAGCTAGGCTACATGCGCTTGATGGCTCAGAGGCTATGCTTAATTATGCAAAAGCCGCTTTAACACCTGACCTAAGTGAGCAAATTAGTTTTATTAAAGGACTATTACCGGATGTCATATTACCGCAATCCAGCTATGAGATAATCTTCAGTAACAGTCTGTTACATCACTTACCTGATCCGCAAGTGCTTTGGCAAACTATAAAGAAATATGCCAAACCCAAGTCAGTTGTCTTCGTTATGGACTTGTTGCGTCCAAGCAGTATTGAAGAAGCGCAGGAAATGGTCAAACAATATGTTGCTAACGAACCTGAGGTTTTAAAGCAAGACTTTTATAACTCACTGTTGGCAGCTTTCAGCATGAAAGAAATAAATTCCCAATTAGCACAAGCTGATTTAAATTTAGATATCATGCAAGTGAGTGATCGACATGTTTTAATCAGCGGTGTTATACCCGATAGTTTAAGGAACGAGATGGATACCCTAGAGAGCATTGAAGAAATAAACCTTGAGAAGCCAGAACTTTATATTAATCGTGATCTCAGCTTGCTGGAGTTTAATAAACGCGTTTTGGCTCAAGCCAAAAATGAGTCAGTTCCTTTGCTTGAACGACTCAACTACCTTTGCATCTCCTGTTCAAATCTGGATGAATTCTTTGAAGTGCGTGTTGCCAGCGTCCTTGAGATGGCCGCTATTGACCACAAAACGATTGGGCCTGATGGGCTAACCCCAAAAGAACAACTAGAGCAGATTTCTATCCACTCTCATAAATTAGTAGAGGAACAATATCAGGTTCTTAATGAAATTTTAATTCCAAAGCTCAACGAAGAAAACATTCGTTTTATTCGAAGAACTGAATGGAATGAAGTTCAACAAAAATGGTTAGCAAAGTATTTTAATGATGAATTACTACCCATCTTGACCCCCGTTGGCCTCGATTCTGCGCACCCATTTCCTCGGATACTTAATAAAAGTTTAAACTTCATTATTTCGTTGACAGGTAAAGACGCATTTGGCCGAAATAGTGGCCGAGCTATTTTACAAGCGCCTAGAGCCCTACCCCGCGTCATTCAATTACCCTCTGAAGAAACCCAAAGCGGCCCAAGCGACTTTGTATTTTTATCGTCTATTATTCACGCCTTTGTCAGTGAATTATTTTCAGGAATGATCGTTAAAGGCTGTTATCAATTTAGAGTCACCCGTAATAGCGATTTTTTTGTCGACGATGATGCTATTGATGATTTATTACTCGCTGTTCAGGGTGAACTGGCCATGCGTAATTATGGAGATGAAGTGCGTCTGGAAATAGATGCTGCCTGTCCTGATGATACCGTTGATTTCTTACTCGGTCGATTCGAAATGAATCGGGACAGATTATTTTTAGTTGATGGCCCCGTCAATCTTAATAGGATTCAAGAAGTCAATAGCCTGGTTGACAGGCCTGATCTTAAATTTACGCCTTTTAAACCTAGCACACCGCCACAGCTTGCACGTAATAAAGATATTTTTGCTGCAATAAAGCGGCATGACATATTGCTGCATCACCCCTTTGAATCATTTTCACCCGTTGTCGAGTTTTTACGCCAGGCAGCAGCCTCACCCGAAGTACTGGCTATTAAACAAACCCTCTATCGCACAGGTGCAGACTCTCCAATTGTTGCCGCTTTAATCAGAGCAGCAAGAGCCGGAAAAGAAGTCACTGTAGTCATCGAACTAAGAGCCCGCTTTGATGAAAAAGCCAACATCGATTTAGCGTCCAAATTACAGGAAGCGGCAGTCCATGTTGTTTATGGTGTAGTAGGTTATAAAACTCACGCAAAAATGTGTCTGGTGTTACGTAGAGAAGGCAAAGAACTACGAAATTATGTGCATTTAGGTACCGGAAACTACCACCCCAAAACAGCACAGATTTATACTGATTATGGTTTATTTTCCTGTAATAAAGAACTGGGTGAAGATGTAAGACGCGTATTTGCTCAACTCACCAGCTTAGGTAAAGTGACTAAACTAAACAAATTATTGCAATCTCCTTTTACCTTACACAAAGGCATACTGGAAAAAATTGAACGTGAGATAACCCACGCAAAAAATGGTAAACCTGCAAAGATCATCATTCAGGTTAATGCCATCGTAGAAGAACAAGCTATACAAGCCCTTTACCGAGCCTCTCAAGCAGGTGTTGAAGTTAAGCTGATGGTCCGTGGAATCTGCTGCCTTAGACCGGGGATTCCGGGAGTCTCCGAGAACATAGAAGTTCGCGCTATTATTGGTCGCTTTTTGGAACATGCTCGAATCTATGCCTTTGCCAATGATGGCAATCAAGAGGTTTATGCCTCAAGCGCGGATCTAATGAATAGAAATATGTTTAGACGTGTTGAGATATGTTTCCCTATTGAAAGTAAACGACTCTATAACCGAATCTTACATGACCTTGACTTATATCTTAAAGATAACACCCAAGCTTGGCTGTTACAGGCTGACGGTAGTTATTTACAATTGTTAAATACAATTAATGAAGAGCAAATACAAGCTCAATCAGTCATACTAAATGAATTACAGGGATAATAATGACTCATATTTGTGAAATTGCTCAATTGGGTAACCCTATATTACGTCGCCCAGCCGAAATTATCACTGATATCAATAGTTCAGAAACGCAAGACATTATTAAAGCTTTGCAGGATACCCTTGCGTCAACACAAGGTGTAGGGATTGCTGCACCTCAAATCAGCCTATCAAAGCAAATTATCATTATCGCCTCCCGGCCTTCTGCACGTTACCCTAATGCGCCACTGATGACGCCCACGGTAATGATTAACCCGAGCTTTCAAGCGTTATCTAATGAAAAGGAAAAAGACTGGGAAGGCTGTTTAAGTATTCCTGGTATACGGGCTTTAGTTCCTCGGTATAAAAATATACTGGTATCTTATTCGGACACGAATGGCATTTTGGTAGAAACTAAATTTGAAGGCTTCGTTGCAAGAATATTTCAACATGAATTTGATCATTTAAATAGCAAGGTATATCTTGATAGCGTAGAAGATAATCAAGATATTTTTTCTGAAAGTGAGTATTTTAAACTCATAAACACCTGACACTGGTACACCCCCCGCCATCGGTCACCCAAGCATTTTGCAAGACCCTAGTTAACCTTTACAATAATTTAATCTATTTTTTTAGATTAGTTGCGACTAGTCAATTCTCACTTAACGAATAAAAGCCCAAGAAAAATGAACGATTCAATGATATTTGCTCTCGATTTTGATGGTGTCATCTGTGACAGCGCTGTTGAAACCGCTATAACGGGATGGAAAGCCGCATCTCAAATCTGGAAAGATATGCCTGAACAAGTTCCACCTGAACTTATTGAGTTGTTTCGGTTAGTAAGACCCAATATAGAAACAGGTTATGAAGCGATATTAGCTATGCGCTTGCTCCATAATAAAGAATCTATTGAAGATATCCATCAAAATTATGATAGTAAAATAAAAGCATTATTATTAGAAGCAAACGTTGATATTAATGAATTAAAGCACTTATTTGGTAACACCCGAGATGCATGGATAAATAACGATCTAAGCGATTGGGTCAATATGAATCCGTTATTTAAAGACATAGCGACAAAGCTACAACAGTTAAGCGCACAATCCACATGGTATATTGTCACGACTAAGCAAGAACGTTTTGTTAACCAGATATTAAAAGCCAATGGAATTGAATTAGAACCGGAACGAATTTTTGGTTTGGATCGCAATATGAACAAAGTAGAGTTATTAAAGGATTTATTAAAAGTTCATCCAAATCAAACAATCGTATTTGTTGAAGATCGGCTACCTACCCTACTTAATGTTTTAAAGACCCCTGAACTTTCCAGCATTCAGCGGGTGCTTGCTTTATGGGGTTATAATACCGCAGAAGATAAAGCCTTTGCTGCTCAACAAGCCCTTACTTTGCAACACCTTGAAGACTTTCTTACATTTTAATTTTATATGTGCGTTGATTTGTATCAAGCGAATGTAACAAGTTACCCACTCAACTACAAACTTTTTCATGACCATTTTTTTATCCGTTATCTCCATTAGCCAGTTAAAGAAAATATGTTTGTTTATTTTTCTGAGTATTTTTGCTTGCAGTGCTTATGCCTTGGAACCTCGTTTTCTGGTGCTAAATTATCACGACATCATTGATGCCCATAGTAAAAAACCACCCAATTCAATTGATACCAGTGTCGAGCATCTTGAAGAGCACTTAAAGTGGCTAATCAAAAATAACTACAAGATCATCAGTGTACAGAACGTTTTTGATGCAGCCAAAGGTAAAACCCAATTACCAGAAAAAAGTGTATTACTCACCTTTGATGATGGTTATCAAAGTTTTTATACGCTAGTTTTTCCTCTTTTAAAGAAATATAATTTATCTGCGACAGTTGCTTTAATTGGATCATGGATGGAGGGTATTGTCAGTAAAGAGGAGATAGGAAAACCTTTATTAACGTGGTCACAGCTTAGAGAATTAACCCAATCTGGTTTAGTAGAAATAGCCTCACACAGTTACGATCTCCACAAGGGCATCATTGCTAACCCGCAAGGAAATACTCAAGCCGCCGCAGTTACCCGTCTCTATGATGACCCGATGATAAGTTATGAGTCTGATGAAGATTATCGTAAACGGATTAATAGCGCACTTTTAAAGAGCGCAGAATTTATATTCCAACATACCGGAACAAGACCCCGGGTCATGGTATGGCCTTATGGTGAATATAATGAGCTTAGCATTGAGGCTTCACGTGAAGCCGGCATGACCATCACCATGGGACTGATTGACGGAACAAATACATTAGGTGACATCAGTAATTTACGACGAATAATTATTGCAGATAACCCTAACTTAAAAGATTTTAAAGAAATTATTAATTCACTGAGAGCAGACCGTCCTCTACGCGTAGCCCATTTGGACATGGATTATCTTTATGATAAAAACCCTGAGCAACTAGAACATAACATGGATGCAGAAGTTCAACGTATTAAAGATATGCACATTAATACTGTCTACTTGCAAGCCTATACAGATCCTGATGGCGACGGCAACGCCGATGCTTTATATTTCCCTAATCGTCATTTGCCTGTAAAACAGGACTTGTTTAATCGAGTTGCCTGGCAATTAAAAAAAATCGCTGGTGTAAAAGTCTATGCATGGATGCCTATTTTGGCTTATCAAGGAAATATTCCAGAATCATGGTACGTCCAGGAATGGCATGAGGGTAAGGCTCAAAAATCCAGTCATATTTACACTCGCTTATCCCCTTTTAACGCAGAAGCACGACAATATATTGCTGAAATTTACGAGGACTTGGCGATATATTGTAATTTTGATGGCATTTTATTTCATGACGATGGCATTTTATCAGACTTTGAAGACGCTTCACCGGCCGCCCTCGCTTATGGAAAAGAAGTCTGGGGCCTACCTGATCAATTCGAACAATTACATGCAACCGGTAAAATGCGCTTGGCTTGGGCTCAACACAAAACCGAGTTAATCAATCAATTAACTGATGAGCTAGCTAATCGAGTACGTATTTACAGACCTGGAATAAAAACGGCCAGAAACTTTTATGCACTCCCCTTACTGACTCCAGATAGTGAAGAATGGTTTGCGCAATCCTTCGATAGTTTTTTAAATCATTATGACTATGTTGCCATTGAAGCAATGCCCTTTATGGAAAAAGCCGAAAAACCAATGGAATGGCTAACTCAATTAGTAAAAAAGACCGCGAATTATCCAGAAGGGCTTAAAAAAACAGTCTTTGAGCTTCAGACAGTTGACTGGAAAACCCAAGAGAAAATTCCGATGCCAATATTCATTGAGCAAGTAGAGCTACTAAAAAAACTAGGTGTAAAGCATCTTGGTTATTACCCCGATAATGTCTTTGAAAATCAGCCACAGCTAACTGATTTGCAAAAACACTTTACAGTTCCAGCATTACCCTAACATGTATTTTCAACAGCCAAATAAATTTAGATTATTCAACGTTAGCCACCTTAAAAGAATATGACTTTTTCATTCCAAAATATGGCTGAAGACCTACACTCCCTATGGCGTTTTTTGGTATCGGCATGGACACCATTTGATGCCTTCCTCGAAGATTTTATTTATTACTATCCTTTATTCATGGCCTATATATGGATTTTTGGCGCCCTAATATTTTACTTTCGTTTTGAATGGCGTCAACAAGGCAACTCGGAAAATTTGCCTGAGTTAACCGAGTTCCCACCTGTTTCAATTTTAATTCCCTGTTACAACGAAGCTGAAAACATTCGAGAAACGGTTGAAATTCTACTTGAACAAAAATATCCTAATTTTGAAATTATTGCGATCAACGATGGCAGTAAAGATAACACCCTGGAAATATTGCAATCTTTAACCCAACAGCATACAAAATTACGGATTGTTAACTTACATACCAATCAAGGTAAAGCAATGGGGTTACGTACTGGCGCATTACTGGCAAATAGCGAAATTTTAGTTTGTATCGATGGGGATGCACTACTAGCACCTGAAGCGATTGCATGGATGGTTAGGCATTTTATAAATAAACCACACATTGGCGCAGTCACAGGAAACCCAAGAATCCGTAATCGTTCAACCTTATTAGGCAGGATTCAAGTTGGTGAGTTTTCAGCCATTGTCGGCATGATTAAACGAGCACAGCGATCTTACGGGAAAATATTTACAGTGTCCGGCGTCATTGCTGCATTCCGTAAATCAGCTCTGCATGATATCGGCTATTGGAGCAATGATATGGTGACCGAAGACATCGATATCAGTTGGAAATTACAACTCGGAGGCTGGTCTATCTATTTTGAACCCAATGCCCTCTGTTGGGTGCTTATGCCTGAAACACTTGAGGGGTTATGGAAACAAAGAACACGTTGGGCACAAGGTGGAACAGAAGTCTTACTCCGTTATTTTAAAGAATTATTTCATTGGTCTTCACGTGGAATGTGGCTGTTATACGGAGAATGTTTAATCAGCATAGTTTGGGCATTTTTAATTCTAGTGCACCTACTCTTCGCGCCTATAGAATTATTTACTGAATCAACCTGGCAATCCCTGCACGATTTAAGTCCCAGTTGGACCAGTATGCTACTCAGCCTGACCTGTCTGATTCAATTTGGTGTGAGTCTCTTTATAGATTCACATTACGAATTAAAAACCGGTGGAGTCGCACGCTATTACTATTGGATGGTATGGTACCCCATTGTGTATTGGATCATTAACGTGGGCACCACCATAGTGGGTTCGGTTAAAGCCGTAAAAAAGAAAAGAGGACAACGTGCCTTATGGGTTACAGTCGATAGAGGGTTGCGCCAGAAATGAAAAATTACATTATTAATGTGCCACAACTGCAAAGCCTACAAAAAAGACTCGGCTCTTTATGCGCTTGGGCTATTTGTTGGATTATGTGGATTTATTTACTGATCCCCTTAGTTACCTTAACGAGTTGGATGCTGGGTGAAAAAAAATTGATAAACCAAATGCGCTGGTTTGGTGGATACAAAAGTTTACTGGAACTTATGCAACTTTATGCCTTCACGTTGCTGGTTATGATCGTACTCTGGTTCAGCTGGATTTCTATTAAATTAATAAGAAAATCATCAAAACGAACTAAAACCCAGCAAGTGGTTACTGATACAGAGCTATGCGAATTTTATCAAGTAAACGCTGATGAATTAAACCAATGTCGAAACGCCACGCTGACCACCGTTTTTTTTAATGATCAGGGGCACATTATTCGACTTGAACCTCATCTTGATAAACGGGGCAAATAAACCAAATTACTTGGTTTATTTGAACAAAGACAGCCTCCTAATTCTTCCTAAACGCCATTCAATGTCGCTTAATCAAACACGGCTATGAAAACTCCAATGCGTAGTGTTACCTATAATATTTAAACAATCATAGTGTTATAACACCATAAACTATCCAAAGTATTTTTTATGGCGTTCTTCAAATAACTGTGGCGTATTTCATGCTTAAACTTTAAGTAAAGTATGCGCTTGTCAGACAAGCCTTACCCTTTAATGATAACCCAGCTGAGGTTGAAAAATAATAATATGGCTAAGCCTGAAATTGCCGATACGACTTTTAATTTAGACATAGCAATAGAACATATTGCTCATTGGCTACCCGCCCAAGGCCCTATCAAAGATTTTATTCATCACAACACCTTGCATGCCGTTCAAGACCATCCCTTTCATGAAGGTATTGCTATTGCCGCAAAAGTTTTTGGTGCACGGAGTTACTTGCCCCTAGCCGATTATCAAGCCTTATACAAAGAGGACAGAATCAAACCAAACGCTATTGATTGGGCTATTGAACATTCTGGATGCACTGTTTTAGAACAAGAAAAACTGCGAAGCTCACTCTTTGAAAAAGACCATACCAGCCACTACCCTCCCGTTTCATTAGCTAATCATGGCATTCGCAATGCTTGGTTAACGCACTTAGAATTCAACCTAAATGCCTTGGTACACCCTATCGTCTTTAGACTGTTAGGAAACTTTTTGGATCAAGGCATTAGCACTTGGAGCCTACCTAAAAATGGTGAGCATTTCTGGGACTGCATTGTTCGTTTAACACAACATAGCTTACTCCCCCTGTATCCTTTAAATGGCCCCATTGCCTATGACCTACTATCTAAAAGCCCAGATGAAGTAATTCAAACCTGTCTTGAGAAAATAGTCGGTGATGAACAACTTTATGAGCAATATTTATTAGAAATGTTATTGGCTCACCCCGGCTGGTCTGGAATGGTACGTGTGATTGAACAAAATCCGAACATGCTACTAGCCCACCGCGAGATTTCACTTAAAGAAATCATTGCATTAGAACTATTGATCGAACTCATGTTTCTTGAAAAGAAATATGGCTTACCGCTCGAAAACATCTCATCGATACCGTATAACATTGACACGCCCTTATTGAAACACGGCTGGGTTAAACCAACCATTCCATTACGCCTAAGAGTCTGGCATGAAGCCATGGAATGGTCATTGCATACAGAACTGCTGAGAGCTTTAAAAACCAAGCATTCAAAACCAGGTCAATCAGCAAAAACTCAACCCATAGCACAGGCACTCTTCTGCATAGACGATAGGGAATGCTCCTTAAGACGACATTTGGAAGAAATAAATCCAGCCATTGAAACGTTTGGTGCAGCCGGCTTTTTTGGCATCGACTTCTTTTATCAAGGATTAGATGATGCCTACCCGGTCGCGCAATGTCCAAACATCATTATTCCTAAACATCTAATCAAAGAGCTAAGCAACACACCCAAACCCAGAACCAAACCAAAGAAGACCAACCTGACAAACATGCATTTCACCGCACATTCAATGTTTAGAGGTTGGTTTTATACACAAACTTTAGGCATCGGTTACGCCGCAAAAATGGCTTGGGATGTTTTCCGCCCTGGCTCAAAACTGCCCAACATCAGAGCATTAAGCGAAATCGAATCACATTCCCAGCTTCACTTACTCAGAGAATCAGATGAACTTACGCCCGACGGCCATTTATTGGGTTTTTCATACACTGAAATGGCAGATCGTTTGGGTGGGTTACTCCGTAATATCGGATTAACAGAACACTTTGCACCCTTAGTTGTCGTGGTTGCTCATGGATCAAGTAGCGTCAACAATCCCCATTTTGCGGCTTATGATTGTGGTGCCTGCTCAGGAAAGCCCGGCGCACCCAATGCGCGTGCTTTTGCCTGGATGGCTAATAATGAGTCGGTCCGTGCCATTTTGCGTGAACGTGGCATTATTATCCCAGACGAAACCCGTTTTGTAGCTGCCCTGCATAATACCAGTCGTGACGAAGTGACTTATTTCGACCCTCATCTACTCGTTAAACACCCGATTCCCACTTTGGCCGCTTTTCAAGATAACATGAGCACAGCCCTTCAGCGTAATGCCAGAGAACGAAGTCGCTGGTTCGAATTGGCTCCACAAGATCAAACCAATGAAATTGCTCATGCTCACGTTAAAAATCGTGCCACCTCCATATTTGAACCCCGGCCAGAATATAACCACTCCAATAACCTTTACGCCATTGTTGGTAGACGCCAATTAACACGAGACCTGTTTATGGATCGAAGGGCGTTTTTACACTCCTACGACCCACAAACTGATGCACAGGGTGAGATTATGGCTCGCATACTTTCAGCTGTTATTCCTGTTTGTGGCGGTATCAATCTGGAATACTTATTTTCCCGTATTGATAATGCAGTCTATGGAGCCGGCACTAAACTACCCCATAACGTTATCGGTTTACTCGGGGTGGCTAATGGCGTCGAAGGCGATTTACGGACTGGATTACCGCACCAGATGATCGAAGTGCATCAACCCGCACGCTTACTGATTGTCGTTGAACAAACTTGCGATATTATCGATAAAACCATTGCCAAGCTGGCTGATCATCTTAAAGAGTGGTTAGATAATGAATGGGTAAGACTCGTCTCTTGCCACCCAGATAGTCATCAACTTTTTCTTTATTCCGTCAAAGGATGGGAACCGGTCACTTTGCCAGAAAACGAAGAACCCCCGATTTCTTTTAAATCTCAAGACATCTTTGCAGGTAAAACCCAAACGATACCCGTACATCAATTTATTCGGAATCAAGCATGAACGCATTAATCTTAACCTGTTTAGGTTTACCCTTACTGGGTTTTTTATTGATTTTTTTATCCGAGGCAAACGAGAAAAAAATTGCCTTCATCAGCTACTGGAGTAGTCACGCCTTAGGAATCAGCATCATTACATTATTAACCCTATGGGCTATAGCGGGTTTTCCAAATTACGAATACCAATGGCTGACACTCTATGAAAC
>Ga0194052_1001293_pt1 | contig 14722 bp, 13 predicted proteins | sample SepL226m_MetaG_FD_160117 | JGI IMG/M metagenome (GOLD analysis project Ga0194052, IMG submission 160117) | Anoxic zone freshwater microbial communities from boreal shield lake in IISD Experimental Lakes Area, Ontario, Canada - Sep2016-L227-6m | ecosystem: Environmental > Aquatic > Freshwater >... | reverse complement strand
GAAGGCTAAGGCGCGTGATGCCCGTTGCTGCACCGATCAGCATGGTTTTGTTTAGAGCATAACCACCAAAGTGAATTTCCAGCACCGGATCAATCTGAACCATCGTGAGCATCCATGAAAAGAGCATCAGCAAGATCATGGCATCAAAGATTCGTTCTGCCGCAACAGTCGCAATACCTGTCGAAAACGGGACATGCTCTTTCTGCTGTAGAATTACGGGCCTTGCCACTTCGCCCGCCCTTCCTGGCAGGATGCAGTTCAACATGAATCCGATCATAAGGGGATGAAACGCCTGCCAGAATCCAACATGCTGAGATGATCCAAGAATCAACTGCCAGCGATAAACCCTTAATATGAATCCGATCAAGACCAGCAAAATCGTCGGAATAATCCAGAGATAATTGATGGATTTCAGGTAGTCCATCAGATCGCTGAAAGGGACATTTTTGAATGCCAGGTAAAGGGCGGCAATGGAAAGAGCCAGTCCGATGACAAGAGACAAAGACGCTGTTTTTTTCATTCAGGTTAAACCTGTCAAGAAAGAACCCCGCGAGCATAAGCGATATCTTTACGGATTTGCTCAGAAAGTTCGGATATACCGGAAAATTTGATTTCATCCCGGATGCGCTTTACAAAATTTACCCGAATATTCTTTCCATAAATGTCATTATGAAAATCCAAGATGTGGACTTCTACCGTAAAGATGTTGTCACTGAATGTGGGGCTGTAGCCGATGTTGGCAACACCCATGAATTGCCTGTCCAGGCATTCGACCGTTACGGCGTAAACTCCGGCTTTGGGACAAAGCTCATCTTGAAGCACCATGTTGGCAGTGGGAAACCCCAGGAGTTTCCCCCCGCGATTCCGGCCGCTGACCACGGTTCCACGTACCTGGTAAAACCGGCCCAGCAATTTTTTTGCAGAGGCGACTTTCCCCTTTGCAATTAGTTCCCGAATCTGTGTACTGCTGATTCTGCCTGGTTTGGCCGATGATGCCTGTATCCAGTCTGAAACCATTACTTCAAAGCCCATTTCCTGCCCCAAGCTTTTGAGCAGAACCACATTGCCTTCCCGGTTTCTGCCGAATGTGTAATCGTTTCCCGTGATAATGGCCTTCATTCCCACGCGTTTGACCAGATTATCCACAAAAGACATGGCAGTCATGGCTGCAAACTCATGGGTAAACGGAATACGGATCAGCACATCAATGCCCGAGGCTGAAATCAGCTCCAGTTTGTGATCGTCCAAGGTGATAAGGGACAATGTTTTGTTGTGGCTCAATACCCGAAGCGGATGGGGGTTAAACGTCATGGCAATGGAAGTTCCGCCGATATCCTCCGCCTTTTCGATGACCTCATGAAAAAGCGCCTGATGCCCGATGTGAACGCCATCAAAATTGCCGATGGTGATGACCGCATTTTTAAATGGTCGGTCGATACGATCCAGACTGTTGATAAGTTCCATGTAAATATTATTATCCCGAAAAACAATTAACTTGACATACACATAAAAAAAAACTATTTAGACCAAATCGAACAATAAATCAATCAATTTGATGTTTGATTTGCCGAAGTGGCGGAACTGGTAGACGCGCTAGGTTCAGGGTCTAGTCGGAGTATTCTGGTGGGAGTTCGAGTCTCCCCTTCGGCACCATTAATAAATAAAGGTCGTAATCCTTATGGGTTACGACCTTTTTGTTTTGGCAGGTTGCGGATAGGTTGCGGGGAATCAAGTTGGTTTACTGCACCCCTGTTGCTACCTGGGAGAAGGTGTCCATAAACATCCACGGTCATTTTGAGGCTGGAATGACCCGGTTGCTCTTTCATATATGGTTTTGTTAACCGAAAATTGACCACCCTGAGCAGCTCATCTCCTGGACAGGTAAAAAATACCAACCTTTTACTCACCGCAAAGGCGCAAAGATCGCAAAGAAAATATTCAATGAAATTATTGTCTTCTTTGCGTCCTTTGCGCCTTTGCGGTGAATTGAAAAGTGCAGTTATGCCCGCGTACAGTATATACAGGATAAAGATTGTATATCCATGTTGCTCCCGTAGGTATTGGAGAGCAAAAGTGTCCCGGCTTGTGGGGGGAGTAAGCAATTTGAGCGTTAGGCGGTCCGCACCGTTTTGTCCAGTGTTTTTCCGCCAAGTATAGCGTCCTCCCGAATGTTATTGGTTGAGAGTAGAAGAGAGGATTGTCGGAGTATTTTCGCCTGTTTGAAAGAAGGGTGCAGTGTAGTATTCATTTACTTTGCCTAATAGCCATCCGCCATCTAATTGATCTCCTCCTGGATATGTACCAATACTGGTTGACCTGGTGCCGGTTCCCCAAAGAATAGCAAAGACATTTGAATTTTCCGCCATAGCAAGATTTGAACTACTCCAGTCGCATGCGCTGTTGTTGCCGCCGCAGGTGCTGTTTAGAAATTGAGCAGTATCAACCTTTTGGTATGAGCGATAGTAAGTACTGAGTGGTCCGGAGGGAATGTTCGCAGTGCTAAATCGCTTATCGCCAAATAAGAACTGGGCTTCTGTTGACATGGTATTGGTATTCGTTTCATCCGCACCGATATGACCACCCGGTATCTGCCAAAGCATGGCGGGAACACCCAATTTGGTTGTAATAGCTTTTACAAAACCGAAATAGCTTTTCATATCTTGTTGATTGAAAAGATAGCCATTTGAAAAGGTGGAAACATAACTGCTAAGTCCATTAACTCCATATTTGTCAAACACAATAAAATCAGGCTTGTAACTTCCTGTATAAACTCCTAAACTATTCCAGAAAGTAGATATTACGCTTGCATAAGCATTAATATTCGAGGAATTAGGAATGGTATGAGTCCATAAACCATCATATAAGCCAGACCACGGGGTATCATAACTGGTCCTTATGTTTGAGTGCCAGCCAAAATTAGCTTTAGGTGCATAATTTTTTACTATCCAGTTGATTGTCTGGATATAACCGGCAAAATCCTGAGTAACCGTTGGAAGATTTACCGATGCCGTGTTATTGTTAACTGATGCCTTGGTGACACTCGTATAGTTGGCAACCGCTGTAGCAAAATCAACTTGAGAAATACTATCGGGCTTATTATTGATAAAATAAACAGCTATTTTAAGCGCCTCAATTACTGATAATGAGCAATTGGCTGTGCAGCCACTTAAAAGCTTCGTTGCGTTTATATTTGCATTGGCGCTATTTATAACGTTAGCTATAAAATTAGGGTTAGTCTTATTGGCCGCACTGGCGTTAGTAAATAAAAACTGTTCAATTTCTCCCAACAAATCCGGGTTTAATATAATGCTTGTATTTGTGCTGGACTGGGCACCAATTGCATTACAATCCTTCATTAGGTTGATAAAGTGCATAGCCATATTGTTGAGTGTGAAATCAGCCTGCAAAATTTCAAGACTTTGACTGCCATTGGCTGTATATTCAACGAGAACCGGCCTAACAGAATAATAATTATCAGTATGACTCATTTGCAGATTGCTTAGTTCGTATGCATCGTCAATCAGAGAGTTGATAACACGGGGAGCTACAATCTGACCTGGGGCACCATCCCCTGTTGCATATTTATTGATAGCTTCAATGTTTGCGAAATAAGGGATATCATGCATTGTATCCATTGCCGAACCCATAGCAATATGGTTCGGCCAGTTTGATGGGGCGAAAGATTTCGGATAAGAAACTGGTTCATTGACAGTAGCGTTCGGGATAACAGCGACTGGTTGGAATCCTTGCACCAAATTTGGTCCGGCGTAACCGACGAATATGACCGCGCCTGCCGCGTTAGATACATTCGCACTGTATATAGGGGTGATAGTTATAGGCATTGGGGGCGTTGCGGTGGTTGTGCTCGCGTAGGAAATTATATCACTCCATTTTGTCTCTTGTGTCTGTGGTGTCCACTTCCCCGATGGCAGCATGTAATACCAGGTCATGTAGTCATCATTGGGCATATAACCGATTACAAACAGGGAAAGGGGAGTTCCGGCCGGTAGCATTATATCAGGCTGCACGGTTACAGCTAAAGTTGTGTTTGTTAGTGGACCTGATACAGCACCCGAAATTGAATAATTCGCTGCATATGCTGTACTTACCTGCATGAGAGTAATTGCAATAAGCAGCAATATTGATTTCTTGTATTTAAACATAATACCTCCTAAAAAATGTGGTTAAAAAATGGGTTTTTACCCATCTCCGCGAAACAATGTAATGGCATGCTTAGGGTTGTAAAAATAACGACAATCGTCCATGAAGTTATCGGACCACACGGATCACTACCTTTATCATTGTTCAGAATCATACTCTGAACAGCTACCACCATAAACGAAATAAACACTTCTTTTTAATCTGATCCTCCTTTCATGGTGTAGCGGGCATTAACTGCACTTGTTCAATTCACCGCAAAGACGCAAAAGCCGCAAAGAAAATCACAATTCCATGTATGGATGATTGGCCCCTTTTGCCGGTCCAGTTGCATCAGTTGAATGGAGTACTGGCTTGCGCGGGCTGTCTGATGGCAATCCATGGCGGGGCCGGCACCCAACTGCGCGGTAATTGATGCCGCCAGCCCGGAAGAAAGGCTATTGATTTTTTGAATCCCTTTCGAGGTTCCACCTGATTACGATTGCTCCCGGATTAAAAAGATGTGGGCGGCGGCGGCGCCTATCTTGCCCAGCAGTTCATCCATATCCAGTGGTTTTCGGACAAGGGCGGCCACTCCCAGTTCAATGGCTTTCAACAGATAGGATGTTTCGGTAAAAGCAGTACATAAAATCACTGGTGTTTCCGGAGACAGCTCTTTCAGCCTTGCCGCCAGCTCCAGTCCGTTCATCTGCGGCATGCGAATGTCGCTGATGACCAGGTCCGGCGGCTGCCCGGTGAACAGCTCCAGAGCCTCCAGTCCATTGGCGGCTTCAGTCACGCGGTCACAATACATTTCAAGAAAAGCAGCTATTTCACGCCGCAAATTGGCTTCATCCTCTACCAGCAGGATGCTAAGATTCTTTAGATTTTTCATCAGGGTTTCCTTCTTTAGCGGCAGTTCAATCCTGAAAGTAGCTCCTGCCGCCGTCCCTGCACCAGATGAATGCGTCCTTATTTCTCCCCTCCAGACCTCCCCCGCTGGGGGGGAGGGGTGAATGGTAACAATGAAGATTATCCCTGGTTAGCGCTGTACAAGTCCATCCGGTAGTAATCACATGTGATCCGGTGGCTGAAGATCGGCCGGCCGCCGAGTTTCAGCTCCAGAAGGACTTTTCCGTCCTTACCTGCCACCGGATACGGTCTTTCGAACCGGCTGATGTCGATGGTGCAGCTCCATGTTCCTTTGGTCATATCCGCCTTCATGGTTGAATACGCGTCTGCATAAGATACGGTTCCTTTACTGAACAGGCTGGATGCAAAGCCAGGGGAGCTGGTGTGTGCGATGTCTTGCTGGGCCTGATTCATCTTCACGGAAAAGTCTCCGAATTCCCGAATGACATCGGGCATGTATCCGTTGAGTGCCATCTGACCTTTGCCCAGATAGTCCCTGGTGACATAGATGGACTCGATCCCATACTCGTGACCGGTCACACTGGACAGATCTGACATCCATTCAATCGACGCATAGTGCCCCACCCGGTTGATGAGAATATAACGATCATTGAGGCTGAGGGTGGTAATCACCACCGGATTCAGCGGTTCGGTGTTCCACCACAGAATGGCCTTATCCACGGCGAGGTCCCACGTACCGGTGCTGAAATCGAGAGTCATCGCGACACTTGGATTGTTCTTCGACTTGTCATTCGACTCGTAATACCATATCCCGTCGTACAAGGTCCAGTTTCCCAGATTGGATGAGATCGGAATATCGGTTTTGTTAATGTTCAACTTCACTCCCTTGGTAGGGTTGAAGTCTGAAGCGGTCATGGCAATCTTTTCCGCCTGTCCGTAGGGTTTCACGAGAGCCAGCTTGCCGCCCTTGATAAAATAGGAATCCTCTCGGGGCAGATTTAGGTACGATACATCGGAATCCTGACGGGGTAGATTCTGATTCACGACATCGGTGGACCCCATCATCTCATTGGGCTTGGCAAAACCGGTAATTCTGCCGCCGGCCTGATCGGGTGCAGGAGCGCGGCCGAATGCAGGACCGGATGTCGCGCTGGCCACCGTATCTGAACCTGACGTAACCCATGTGAGAAGCCAGGGAAGCGGGCCAGTATAGCCCGTAGGCACCCACGGCGCATCGGGACTTGTCGCCTGAAGCAGGTACGGAATGACCTTATCGGATGAAAGCATCCCTGCGGTATAATACGAAAAGGTCAACCCGGTATCGATATCACTTCCCGAAGTGGATTCCGTATCCCACCCCTGTGTCATGTCCATTTCTGTGGTGTTTTTAATCATTTCTATATTTGATGTTTTATTGCGGGTAAAACCTTTATTGCTGGAAAGCTCGGGAATTAGGGGGATTTCCAGTGTTTCTGAGATACCCTGCGTTGTCTGCGTCTGTGTGTCCGTGGTATTGACAGTTGATTTGTCCGACGTAAAGCTCTGGGTTACCGAAGCCGCTCCCTGAAGCCCTGTTGACAGGAATTGAGCGGGATATGGATAATTCGGCGAGGCAAACTGCCCGACCAGCACCTTGTATGATCCGGGATGGGCGTTGTCCGAGTATCCTTGCTCCCACACGGGCTGACTTGCCCAATCGGTAAAACTGCTTGAAAGCGGGAATGACATCGATCCATTCATGAGGCCGAAAAAACCCGGGTCGCCGTTGCTGATATAATTGCCCGGATTTGCCAAATAGTACTCGTAGAAGCCGGTTTCGATGCCATAAATTGTCATCGCCGTCTGACTATAGTTGAGCGCCGAGTTGTCCTCTGCAGAATGGGCGTTATACACGTTGGGCTGGATGTTCGGGCCCGATGCATAAACCCACCCTATTTGGCCCGCCAACGTAATATCAGTGTTGGTGCCGATTGCAGTGTCCAACGCGGATCCAAACGATTTGGCGCTCGCCTGGGTGACAGACAGACCGCTACTGGCTTGTATGCTGACTTTGGTCCGGGCAAAAGGAGGCCCCATTTTTGTCGTGTTGCTGAAGGAATAACTCGTCGAAAAAGTGCTGCTCTGACTAGAGCTGGTGGTCTTGCTTGCCGAGAAATCAATACTTGAAACATCGAGCGGATTGCTGGTGAAAGCAGTTCCATCGTAAGGCGGCGGGCCGGCGATTACCCCGATGATCTGCCAGGTAGCCCGCATGGCGGCATTGACTTCCGCAGTTTGCTGCGTCGCAGCGGAGGGTGATTGTATCCCTTCAAAGCTAGATGCTTGAATCGGCGCATAAGACTGTCCCGGTGGAGTCTCATGCCCTGGGAGCATCCAGTTGTCGCTGGGAATGTTCCAGTTATTGGTTGTGTGCTGGCTGCCGCTGAATTTCATTAATTCGAACCCCGGACTGAACAACATGGCCTTGGAGCAGAGGTCCGTCTTGCACGAAGCGTCTTGCGTTGTGGTGACATAGTAGGGAGCAACGGCGACAGAGCAGGTGGGGAGATATGAACACCCGCCGCCGGCCCACCAGATAGCGTCCTGACTCGAACAGGGTTTGTCCAACACAAAGTTTCCAGAACCATCCTGGTACCAGTGAGCCATTGTGCTATTAGCCCCATTGGACAGCGTAGAAATCACATGGAGGACGGACGATATCCCGGAATTCCATGTGTAAGCACCTGAACAATTATTATTAGCAGTGACATTGCCGTTTAGCGTTCCGAAATAGCCGACCGCATTGACTGCCCATGGGTTTGACGTAGAGATGGTTGGCATGGGCAGCGGGACTTTCTTCAGAAACGCTTTTGTTCCTGGATCGTAATAAAGAGCGTACATATTGGCGCCCGTCTTGGAGTTCACTTCATATATATCCGAAACGACAAGAAGTACGATAGTATCGGATATGCCAGTGATACCGCTCGGCGGTTGCAGCCCGATGACCTGGTCGGAGTTGATGGTGATGGCATCGTGGATGATATAATTCGGGCCTGGTTTCAAGCCAGGTCCACCCAAATTTCCCCCCCATGCCCAAGCAGACCAATTCAGGCCGTCGTTGCTGCTCCAGACCATTGGGGTACTAGGTCCTTGCGCGTAATTAGAACTGAGCCCGGTACCGAATACCATGATGGCGCCATTCCATACCGTCGCGGCTACATTGAGTGGATTGTTCGGATAGTTTATTCCGGTCATTGTATCGAGAAAACATGACAGTTGAGTCCCTAACGTATTGACCACATAATTAGAAGGATCGACGGTATAAATATATGTCGTATAGGCATTAGCTATGTTGGTACCTCCGGATGTAGCGCCAAACACAGGCACAAAGACATAGATCAGATCGTTGAAAATCACTGCCGAACCTACATTTACCGTCTGTTGTTGGGGTTGTTGTATCCCCGGCAACAAGGCAGTATTTCGCCAGTAAGCCTTGACTGTGCCGTCATCCGTCCAAACAGCAACATCCATATAGTTTGCGCCAGGAACACAGCGGGCACCGGCAAATATCCCGGTACTCTTGTTGGTGGGCGTCGAGCCGCCGCCCGGGTTATAGATCATTCCCTTGGTTGGAAAAATATCTGTCGCTACGGCGGCACCCGCGAAGAGCAGCCAAACAGCCAGCAGCACCAACCATAATAGACAGGGCTGCACACCTATGACATGTGCACCGCTAACCGACACCGAATCAAATCCATTTCGTTGTTTCATTTTTTTCCCTTTGTTGTTTGTGTTTTCAAAATGTTCTGTAAAATAATTTTTTCGAAAACTGAATTGGTTTATCTAATGATGCTTCCCGCCTTTCGGTTACCCACAAGTTATACTTCTAACACCGCAATGACGCAAAGGACGCAAAGAAAATCATAATTCCATGGATGGATGATTGGCCCCTTTTACCGATCCAGTTGCATCATCTGATCAATTCAATTATAGTGCGGAGCAAATATGATGCCAAAGATACGCTACATGTAATATCAACTGGTTATGAATTTATGATGTCGAAAGTAGGTGTGCAAAATGGATATAAGTGCTCATAATGAGTATTCATAATGGACACCAGTGCTGAAAAAATGCTTGAGGGCAACCAGGTTTTAACCGTTGACCGGTCGCCCCTACCGTCTTAAGAATACCCCGATATCTTTGCTCGTTTAGTCCCAAAGAAAACTTATTACGGCGAATCAATGAATGCATCTTCATGAGTGATGCACAGGCAAAATAAATCTTGTATTTGTTACTCAATCTGATATGTAATGACTGTCTCCAGAGTACATAAATCGGGCATGGAAACTCGGCCAACAAATATGGCGCAATGCGAACGTTTACCCATTACAAAGAAGCCATGAAATTGGATGTATATCTGGATACGGTTGTCAGAAAATTTCCTGCTTAGTTAGCGACGCTCACATTCAGTCGTTCGAACCATCAGACGGGCTTTGCTCGGCGGTCCGCTATTGTTTTGGTTAAAGGAAATATCCTTCCAAAGATGCTGTATTATATGGAGGAGGAAGATTGAAGGATATTTTGGCTTCATCCTCTACCAGCAGGATGCTAAGATTCTTTAGATTCTTCATCGGGTTTCCTCCTTTAGCGGCAGTTCAATCCGGAAAGTCGCTCCCAGCAGCAACCCCTGCACCAGATGAATGCGTCCTTCCAGGCTGCCCTCCACTATTCCCCGCGACAAATACAGACCGATGCCCGTACCGGTGTCCGATTGACGGGTGGTAAAATAGGGGTCAAACAGGTTCGGAACAATTTCTGCAGGAACACCGCATCCATTGTCCTCTACATCGATGGTCAGCGTATTTTCCAGCAACATAAAGACACGAATTGTGATACTGCCTGCCATGAACCCACCGTCTATCGCACGGCGATCCAGAATGGCATGGCGGGCATTGCTGATAAGATTGACGATTACCTGTTTGAGTTCATTGGGATAACCGTACAAGGTGCCGAACATATCCTCTGGACTGTCCACAAAATCCAGCGTGATGCCGTCGGCACGGAATTGTGGTGCAAACAGGTTCACTGCGCTGGTGATGCATGGGCAGGGATCGTATTCTGTCCGCTGCTTTTCCGGCTGGTGAAATGCTCTAAATTCTTCTATTGTTTCAGACATATACCTGATTGTCTGCATGTCGCTGATTTTGAAATCATCCAGTTGTTTCTGGCTTAATTTCTGAAGGGTGCTGAGTGCATGAAACCGCTGGATGATCACATCCAGGGTGGAAAGCGGCTGGCGCCACTGATGGGCGATGGCCCCAATCATCATGCCCATGGATGCCAGGCGGGACTGATTCACAAGCATACGCTCATGGAGAAGTCTTTTATCTATTTCCTCTTTTACCCGTTCCTGCAGGGTCAGATTCAGCCGCTCCAACTGTTCCTCCGCCCGTTTGCGACCGGTGATGTCGTTGATACTTATCAGGGTGAAGTTCTTTCCATTGATTTGCAGCATTTCGGTATGCAGGATTCCGGTCAAACTTGCGCTATCCCGGGATCGAAACCGGCATTCCTTTCCTCGGATATGGCCCCATTTCGTGAATTCAGCAATGACAGCATCACGGTCCTCGGGGCTGACATAAAACTGCATTCCATCAATTGTTCTCCCGACTGCCTCTTGGTAAGGATATCCGGACAGAGATTCAAATTGCCGGTTGACTTCGATAATACGGCCATCAGATAAATCGCACAACATAATAGCCTGAGAAGAGAAATGAAAGGCTTTCGAGAATTTTTCCTCTTCATCACCAATTTCCATGAGCAGCCGCTTGTTGAACATGAGTATCAGGGCAAGCGTTAAAAAAAGGAACAATGCCTGATATGTCAGTATGGCCAGCATCGATAAGAGTCCTGATTTGAAATAATCAGGACCCATTGACGGCTCGCCGATAATTGTGGTAATCCGAAAAGTATTCATCAGACAGTACACAACAAAAACAGCGCCGACCCACAAGGTCTGAGCTCGCATTACAGGACCGACGCGAATTAGCATGAGCCAGGCACACTGAAACCAGACAAGCAGCGTTCCCGCCAAAAAGACTATCGTACGCAGGGAAACGTCAGTGGGAACGCAGCCAAAGTAAATGAAGGCAAACGCATACACAGCCAGAAGGCAAAAATTATGAGTTTGGGAAGTGATTTTTCCCACAAAACGTTGCAGGCCCATAAGGCCCAGGATGGATCCGGCCATCACCAGAATATTGGCCAGCGAGATGGACATCCAGTCCGGTATCGTGCTACGGAACATGATCAAGAGGATCGCCACCGTCTGCATGGCGAAGTCAATCGCCAGAAAACCTGTTCCGGCAATGCGGTTGCGGCTTTGATACCAGATCAACACGATAACGATGGTGCAAATGGCAAAAACGGATGTGCCTGTAAAGTATATCGTTCGCAAATCAAAATGCATCCAGCGTCTCCTTGATAAAAACCTTTGGCGATAGAGAAATTCAAAAACTGTTTATGCAAGGGTAAATCAAAAAGCCTTCCTTCAAATTTGAGACGAAGGTCGATAAGGCGTTGGCGTTTTCATGGCTTAAATGGGCTTTTTCGCAACCATTTCAAAACCGTTGTCCCGGTAGTATCGAATGAAGTTCTGTATGCGAACGACAATGTGGTCATAGTGTGGTGGAGCCAATTACTGGCAGGCCAAAACTGGAATCGTAGTGCCCGATCAATTCCTCCAGCGCCCACGCATTCAACGATTGCCGTTTAGATTTATAGCTTAGCAAGCTATGACTTGACAGATTGTCAAATCCATCACATATCCCCGAAAGATTAGCCTCCTCGTCTTTCCGCTCCACGATCACAACATCCAGATACTGTCGCTTCTGGGAAAGGTCCTTCTCCAGCTCCACCCGAAAACCCCGGTCCGAAAAGTAATCCATCAGCATTAGCCCGAATAATCGGCGCCAGTTGATTTTCATCATCGTCTATTCCTTTTGATCAATCTGCAAGTCGGTCTGCAAGTGAAGCCACAGAAAGCCATCGTACCACCAAATAACCCAATCTGCAAGGTCGGGTTTGCCAGAACAGGCACAGGAAGAATACCCGTTTGTGCATATAATGTACGCTGGCATAAACTGCTCTTTTCATGCACCGCAAAGGCGCAAAGGACGCAAAGAAAATCACACTTCCATGCATGGATGAACGGCTGTTTTTACCGATCCAGTTGCATCATCTGATCAAATCAATTATACAATGAATGCATCTTCATGAGTGATGCACAGGCAAAATAAATCTTGTATTTGTTACTCAATCTGATATGTAATAACCGTCCCCAGAGTACATAAATCGGGCATGGAAACTCAGCCAACAAATATGGCGCAATACGAACATTTACCCATTACAAAGAAGCTATGAAATTGGATGTATATCTGGATACGGTTGTCCGAAAATTTCCTGCGTAGTTAGCGACGCTCATGTTCAGTTGTCCGAACCATCAGACGGGCTTTGCTCGGCGGTCCGCTATTGTTTTGGTTAAAGGAAATATCCTTCCAAAGATGCTGTACCATATAGAGGAGGAAATATGTTGAATTTACAGCTGCATATTCAGCCACAAACAGAGCAGAAACTGAAAAAAATTCTGACATATACCCATGATGAAGAAATGTTCGCCCTGAATATCATTGCCTATCAGATTACTGAATTACAGAAGGGTATTCTGAATCTCAGATTAGATATGAAGCAATTTGAAGAAAAATACCGGATAACAACAGAGGAATTCTACCAGCAGTTTGAACAGGGCATATCGGGAGATAATGAAGATTTCATAGTATGGTCAGGAATCTATGAAATCTTCCTTGAAAATGAGCAGCGACTCCAGGAATTGAGATGATTGAAGGATATTTTTCACAAATTGAACGCATTCTTCAGGAGTTCCCGAATATCCGTTCTCTTTCCGTAAGGAAGAAAGTTTACAATACCAAACAAGGTTATATTGGCGGATCAGTCATTTTCGAAAACGGATACAGATTGGATTTTATCGAAGTCAGAGATATTGAAGTAATACCCAAAGTAAAATACCGCTATCAGTACATGGATGAATGCCAAAATCTGATTTTTCGGTACGATAATGCTCCTCATCATCGCGATATTGCTACTTTCCCTCATCATAAACATACTCATAACGAGATTATTGCAAGTGCAGAAGCGATGCTTTCCAATGTGCTTTTGGAGATTGCTCAAAGACAAAGGGAAACATAATTGACTGGCTGAATCAGCAGCCGGGGTTGGACCAAGCTATCAGATTGAAATTCCATTCCAGCATGGCCGCAGTTCTCATACGTTTGCCACCGCAGAAATTCAGAGCCTGCTCGAATGACCATTTTTCCAGAGTGTCCATGCTGCAGGGAAAAGGCGGCGGACATAGGGATTGAAACAGGTTCGCCAACACCGGCTCCGGTAAATCCCCATTGTCTCCTGCCTGCATCGCCGCCGTAATTGCCGGCGCTGTCACGACATCGTCGGGATTAATCAGTATCCGGCGAATCACGCTTTTCAATTGACGGATGTTACCGGGCCACCCACTGTCGGTCAGCATGGACCGTGCGTCCTTATCCAGAAGCGGAACAGCCCTGCCTATAACCCAGCTGTATCCTGCAGAAACCGGACCGCCAGCGGGATTATGGCGTCTCGCATGTCCCGGAGCGGCGGCATCGTAATAACAACGTCAGCCAGCCGGTAGTAAAGGTATTCCCGAAAGCGGCCACTCTTAACCTCCTGGCTGAGATTGCGATTGCTGGCCGATATGATGCGAACGTCACCGATTTGCATGACTTTTGTCTGTTCATCGACGGACGCTGTTATTTCTGTTCCGTTGAGAATAAGGAATGTTTCCATACTTGCATGTCCTACACGTTTGTTTCCGTCAATAAACGGATGATTGGCTACGATTGAAAAACAAAAAACTGCCGCTTTTTCGATAAGCGACGGATAAAGTTCCGTTCCGCCGAAAAACTGTTTTGGCAGTGCAATCGCTGACTCAAGCCCGCCAAGATTCATAATTCCACTGATGCCACCGCTCTTTTCAATAATTCTTCCGTGAAGATACAATATTTCGCTCAGTCTGAGATAACGCATTAACTTAATCGCCTATAAAGTTCCTCATTCTTACGAATCACATAATCTGCTGCGGAATGAAAATCTTCATCTCCGACACTGATTAAATCAGATATTGCCGCTTTTGCAAGATATTCGGGTAATACTCCGATTTGGGTTGCTATTTCCCGAAGCTTTTCAAATTGACTCACTGGAAGTTCTATTACAAGTTCCATATATATCGTCCTTTGTCATTGTGTTTTTTAACAGCCGAAATTAGCTGCAATTTGTTCGTTTCACCTGTCAGGGTAAGCATGCCAAAATTTTTAACTGCCCGGAATTTAGCGTAATTACATATGCAGAACAAAAATGGGATCAGCTTTTCATTAAAATATATGGCAATTTTCATCAGCCCACCCGTTACCGCATTGATGTCTCCACCCGATACGCATTGCTAACCCAATCTATTTTTGCTTTTCTTTAGATTTCCGGCAACCGCCGAAGCCCGACATAATCCAGCAGGTCATCCAGCTCTTTCCTGGAAGACCACAGGATACCTTTTTCTTTCATAAACTCCTCGGCTTTCTCTGTAAACCCGCTATGGGCAAAAAACCAAATCCGCAGCGTTTTTAAT
>Ga0194052_1001292_pt1 | contig 14724 bp, 9 predicted proteins | sample SepL226m_MetaG_FD_160117 | JGI IMG/M metagenome (GOLD analysis project Ga0194052, IMG submission 160117) | Anoxic zone freshwater microbial communities from boreal shield lake in IISD Experimental Lakes Area, Ontario, Canada - Sep2016-L227-6m | ecosystem: Environmental > Aquatic > Freshwater >... | reverse complement strand
GGTAAGGTCGGATTCTGCCAATGTCAGCGCCGCTTCCGCCGCATCAAGCTGTTGTTTCAACTGGTTTATTTCTTCTACCCGGGGACCGGATTTTACTATCTCCAACTGCATCTTTGCCTGTTCCAGCACGGCTTTCAAAACATCTTTATCTTCCTTTCGTGCCCCGGCTTTCAGCAATGACAGATTTTGTTTTGCCTGCTCATATCCTTCTTTAGCAATGGCGAGTTCTTCCTTACGGGTACCGGCACGCAGCAAATCAAGCTGCGCTTTTGCAGCGTCAGCGGTCTTTACCGCGGTTTCATATCCAGCCTGCGCCCGCTGCAAGTCCTGGCTGCGGCTACCTGCAATAAGTGCCTGCAAGGCAGCCTTCGCTGCATCCAAATTCCCTTGTGCCTGGGTGACCGACCCGTGAATCTGACCGCTGCTGATCGTAACAATCCTCATTCCCGCGGTAACTTTGTCGCCTTCACTCACCGGAAGGCTTGCCACTGTCCCTGCCACCTGCGGACTGATATTCACCTCGGTAGCCTCAATTATGCCCGAAGCCGTCAACTCGGTAGATTTAACATTTTTTTTCGATATATAATACCCGGCAATGCAGGCCAGGATGATAATAATAACAACAATCCGTATCCGTTTATGCATAGATGCACCTCTTAAATGAATTATACCTTATGATTGGGAATTTTAACCAGTGATTATGAAATAATGAATGATCGAGTTTTTTATATTTTACATCGATTAACAGAATCTAAAAAGATTTTTATTATCTTATAAATCCTGTTAATCGATGTAAAATATAAATTAAAGCAAAATTCTCAATTCCATCCTTTTACTTATATCGATTTTTTCTATAAAATAGTATTCAGTTCTGCACTGTAAGAGGTAGTATTATCATGGCAAAAAGCAGCGGACCTGGCGGAGACCGCCACCAGCAGGCATGCATCGCCTCAATTGTAATGATTCGGGTGCTGCTTGGAGTTTATTTTTTATATTTAGGCGTATCGGCAATCGCGTCATTGCCAAATGCCAACTCGTTCATCGACCAGTTATTTCGAGAAACAGCGGTTGATGGCAAGATGGTTATCGGCAATTCATTTAAAATACTGCGCGATTTCCTGGTACATTATGTTCATTTACACGCCACCGGCACCGCATGGGTGCTGATAGTGACATGGATAATCACCGGCATTATGTTAATCCTCGGTCTTCTCACCCGCTTTGCAGCCGGAATAAGCATAATTGTCTGCACCTCATTCCTGCTGTCGCGGCTATACCTGGCAAATGACGTGATAAACGCAGACAGCCTGGGCCTGTATGGCGGTTTAATAATAATGAGCCTGGCGACACTGATAAGCGCCGCCGGAAGAACCATGGGAATAGACAAAGCGATAGCGGCGAGAACAAGGGTTAAAATTTTGTGGTAAAGAAGAATAAATAATTGACAATGGACAATTGACGATTGACAATTATTAGAAACACCTTAGTTTTAAACAAAAATATTTCATATAAATAAGCAATATAAAATTTTTAATTTTTAATTTTTAATTATTAATTTTTAATTCAAAAAAGGTGGCGAGATGAAAGTCCTGGTTATAGGTAGTGGCGGCAGAGAGCATGCGCTGGTGTGGAAACTTGCGCAGAGCAGTCTGGTGGAACGCGTTTTTTGTGCTCCCGGCAACGGCGGCACCAGCGATATAGCGGTGAACATAAATATTGGCGTGACAGATTTTCCGGCACTGGCAGAATTGGCTATTAAAGAAGGGATTGACCTGACTGTGGTTGGACCCGAAGTTCCCCTGGTGGAAGGTTTGGCAGATTATTTCGCGGCGCGCAACCTGCGGGTATACGGACCGCATGCCGCCGCCGCCCAACTGGAAGGCAGTAAAATATTCGCCAAGGAAGTGATGACGAAAGCCGGGGTGCCAACCGCGGGATACCACGCTTTTGACAATGCGGATATCGCTCTGGCATGGCTGGATGAACAGCCTGCCGATAAACCGTGGGTGGTTAAAGCTGACGGAAATGCCGCCGGAAAAGGCGTGTTAATGTGCGATGACCGCGGAGAAGCTGTCGCCGCCGTGAAAAAAATTATGGTGGCACGGGAATTCGGCGATGCTGGCAACCGGGTTTGCATCGAAGAAAGATTGAGCGGTTACGAAGTATCCCTGCTGGCTATCTGCAGCGGTACCGACTGCTTGGCACTGGCACCGGCGCAAGACTATAAACGCATCGGCGAAGGCGACACCGGGCCGAATACCGGCGGTATGGGCAACTATTCCCCGGTGCCGGAGTTCTCGCCGGAATTGATAAACTTTGGCATTGATAAAGTTGTTAAACCGACTCTGGAAGCTGTTCCATTCATCGGAACCCTCTTCGTTGGTCTGATGATTACCGCGGATGGCCCGATGGTACTGGAATACAACGTGAGATTTGGCGACCCGGAGACTCAGGTAGTATTGCCGCGAATGAAGTCAGACTTGTTTGAACTGTTCATGGCGGCGGTGGACGGCAAATTAGCCGATAAAACCATCGAATGGTACGATGATAAAGCGGTGACTGTTGTACTTGCCGCCGGCGGGTATCCAGACTGTTATAAAAAAGGTGACGAAATCACTGGCATTAGCGAGGCAAACGCCATTCCCGGCGTGACAGTATTTCATGCGGGAACCGTCAATAAAGATGGCAAACTGGCGACCAATGGCGGCCGTGTATTAAACGTAACCGCCGTCGCGCCAACATTCAACCAGGCGATAGACAAGGCATACGCCGGCGTAGAGAAGATAAGCTGGAACGGCAAAACATATCGCCGCGACATCGCTGACCGGGTGCGAGAAAAGTAATTTTTTGACAGGATTAACATGATTGACATGATTTTTTGCTTAGCAATTTGAATGTAACTCTGTTAGTACTGTCGAAGTGACTTTTAGAGAGTCTTGTATTTAAATAAAATTAAGATCTACAATTGGCGAAGCCAAAAAATCATGTTAATCATGTCAAAAAAAACAGAGGTAAAAGAAATGAGTAAGAAGTTACGTTATGGCATCGTGGGTGCAGGCGGTTGCGGATGCGGAAAGCATTTGACCAGTTACGCATTATATCCTGACGATGTAAAGATTGAAGCCGTGTGCGACATCGTGCCGGAAAGAGCCAAAGCCGCCGCAAAAAAATACGGCGCGTCAAAGGTATATACCGACTATGTTGAGATGTTTAAAGAAGTTAAATTAGACATCGTTTCCGTCGCCACTCCGAACTGTTTTCACGCTCCAGTCGCCATTGCGGCACTGCAGGCAGGCATAAATGTGCATAGCGAAAAACCTATTGCGCTGAATGCCGTCGAAGCCCAGGCGATGACCGATGCCAAAAACGCCAGCGGCAAAAAACTGATGGTTGGCCTTAACAACCGCTACACCGAAATGTCATTGTGGATGAAAAAATATATCGACGAAGGCCATCTTGGCGAGATTTATCTGGCTCGCTGCGGTTGGCGTCGTCAGCGCGGAATCCCCGGTCGCGGTAGCTGGTTCACCCAGAAAGCAATGTCCGGCGGCGGCCCGATGATTGACCTCGGCGTGCATTTCTTTGACCTTACCATGTTCCTGATGGGTTACCCGGCACCGGCATCAATATCCGCCAGCATGTTCGCAAAGTTCATCAATGTAGAGCCAACCGTGAAAGGTGAACTGGTAAAGGGAACCACCAACACCGGCGTTGAAGGTGGCATCTGCGACGTTGAAGACCTGGCAACCGGCTACCTTAAAACAAAATCCGGCGCCGGCATCAACTTTGAGTTTAGCTGGGCATCCAATATCGAGAATGAATTCAATTACCTTGAACTGCTGGGTACCAAAGGCGGAATCATGATGAACGAAAAAGGTTTCAAGGTCATCAGCGAAGCCAGCGGCGCAGTACTGGTCAGCAGCCCGCAGGTGCATAACACTACTGGCTGGGGTGAGAATGAAACCAAGCATTTTATCGATTGTGTGAAGAACGACAAAGAACCAATGTCGCCACCAGAGCAGGCAGTAACCATGATGCGCATCATCGACGCGGCTTACGCCTCAGCAGCATCTGGCAAAGAAGTAAAACTTTAGTCAGTTGACAGTGGATAATTGACAGTTGACAATTATTTTATTGGTTACACAGAGATTCACTGAGGAGACACAGAGACGCACGGAGATTTATTATATAATACAAAACGTGGTAATCATTTATGATTACCACGTTTTGTATTAGCCTCTGTGAAACTCTGTGTCTCCTCTGTGAATCTCTGTGTAACTTCCCGTCTCCCATTCCTACTTCGACATTTTCACCAATACCACAGTTGCGACTACAGTATCAGATGACGGGGTTGCAATGCCGTGATTGACATCCACAGACAAAGACCGGCAAAGGGGATAGTTCGCATCATTATATCAAGCAAGGAATGCTCCTTCTACGCAAAAACACCACATCATTCTATCAATTTTTCATTGGAAAGTTTCATGTTGAAGAATTTTAATAAAGCAAAAACACTAAAACACAACTTGTATCATGAACAGCATCTGCTTGCTAAAAAGTTTTATATTTTTATGAATAATGGTAAAATACCATCATAAATTAGTTTGGTCATTTAAAACTTTTAATAACTCTATTTCATAGTATCAATAGGAACAATTATATGATTTTTGATAATATCTTAAACTTTTCAATAACAGTTATATTTTTAGTTCTCATGGTGCAATATACCGCCAGATTTTTTCATGTTTACAAGTTAGGTGAAAAATCGTTTACAGCTGGTCTTTTAATTTTCCCATTAATAACTATTTATTATGATGATATCGAAGAAGTTAAGTCGTTTGGAATAACAGATTTTAACATCTTCGGTGGCAATATAAACTTTTTTTCTACAAATTATTATCAAAACAAAATATGGGGACGCAAAGTTGTAATTACAAAAAAACATGGGAGATTTTTTAAATACCTTGTCATCACCCCGGATGAACCGAAAAAGTTCATTGAAGAGATAAATGAACGGATAGAGAAAGCTAAGGGTGAAATATGTTAAAATCAGGAAGAAATTACAAGGTAAGAATATATTAAATCGAGTAGGCGGAGTCGTTACCTTCCCCGCCTACTCGATTTGTGAAATAAAAGAGGATTTACTAAACTTCAGGCTTATATGCAACAACTCTTTTACACACATAAAACTTGGTATTAATAGTTTCGCATATTGTTAATTCGTACCAATTAAACCATAAAAATTTCTTTTCTTCAGCATAAATGTGATCCCATGGGATAAACAAGGGGGCATGGCCAATCATACGAGTAAACAGTTGCATAGCTACCGCATAAATGCCATCATTGTTAGCAACAATGGTAATGCAGCGATAATAATAACATAGCCCAAAAGTTCTCAACATCGCGCTTTGGAAATAGAACGTTTCACCAGTGAATTTTTGTACTGTAATAATATGCCAAACTACGCCAACCTATCCATGAAAAAAGGTAGCATGCAAAGCACCACACAACTATAACAGATAGCGTGAATATCGCCCAAAAAGGTATACCGTAAATTGGTGGTGCCATTAAAAAAATCCTCTTATACAACTATTATACAATTATTTGATATTCTGGAGAATGGATGTAAGGGAAGTTTTATATATTTATAAATAATGGTAAAATAAGTTGCCGACTCTATTTGAAGGATAAAATAGCATGTCACTTCGGAAAAAGATAATAATTTTATTTTCAGCATTAGTCCTCTCGATTTTAGTAGGATATGTCATTGGTACTATTGTAACTGATAATGGCTTAATTCATATTTATTCAAAAGAAATAACGAAAATAGATAAGTTCAATAATGCATTAATATGGCGAGTAGGAATAAATGACAATTATAGAAGAGAAGATTTTGCCATAGATTTACTTCCAGAAGCAAAGAAACAAGCCGAACAAGCGGTTGTTTATATGATAATTTTTCAAAGAGTAAAGCGAATCCAATTCATGTTATTTCACATTGATTTATTAGCTGGTGAAAATTACGCATGGGTTCAAGATAATGGATGCTGGAGTGTTCTTTCAGACAATAAGACATTTCCCAACGTAATAAGAGGCTGCTCATATTATTCACAGAGAAATTATCAACCTGCCATAGACCAGTTTTCTCAGGCATTAGCAATAACTCCCAATCTTACCAAGGTTTTAACATATCGTGGAATGTCATACTCGAAATTAAATGAATATGAAAAAGCCGCTAAAGATTTTAATGCCGCAATCGAAATAAGCAATGATGACAACCCTAATGCCAGTAATGATATTTATTTTACTCATTATGTACTTGGTCATTTATATGGTTTAGCTCGTGATGATAAAAAAAGTCTTGAAAATTTTAAAAGTTATATTGATGGAATCCCAGATGAAACGAAAGAAAATCAAATCAATATAGCGACAGCATATAATAATGCAGCCGGCTTTATGGCATCAAGTGATGATTCGTCTCTTTGGAATGGAAAAGAGGCGCTGGAATATATAAAGAAAGCCGAATCGTTTGATGAATCTGGGATGATGGCAAGTAATATTGCAGATACCCATGCGCCAGCAGAAGCGAGAGTTGGCAATTATAAAGATGCTGTAAAATATCAAGTTAAGGCTATAACATTAAACAAAGTTAAAAGCCGGGAAGTAGATATGAAAAAGCGTCTTAACCTGTACAAAAATAGAAAACCTTACACACAAGATAAATATGACAAATTATTTATGAAGAATAATAATGTATCTCCCTCTAAATTTCTCTAATTTTCACTAAACAGCATCAACATTACCCAATTGATTAACTAAAGCCACCTGTTTTTGCAGGAAATGCCTCACTACTGTTGAAAAGTAATACCCGTTTCACAATGCTAATTAATTCAATGAAACGTTTTTGGGAGATTTGGACTATGAATTGTAAGTTTAATAAACAACCGGACTGGGAGAACCCAGAGGTTTTACATCGTAATCGCCTGGCACCTGCCACTACCCTGATACCGTTTGCGGATGCTGACGCTGCATTGAATAGTGAGCGCGGTGCCAGTCCGTATTTGCGGTTGCTGAATGGCTGTTGGAAATTTTCTTATTCTACCGCGCCATTTGAAGTGCCGGAGAATTTTTACGCTGACCAGTATAATGATACCGAATGGGCTGATATGCAGGTTCCATCGGTCTGGCAATTAAACGGCTATGGCAATCCCAACTATACCAATGTTAACTTCCCCTACCCCAGCGACCCGCCATTTGTGCCGACAGAAAACCCGGTGGGCATTTACCGCCGTACCTTCAACGTGCCAGCAGCGTGGGATGGCAAAGATTTAATCCTGCATTTTGAAGGCGTTTGCAGCGCGTTTAATGTCTGGGTGAACGGCGAATTTGTCGGGTTCAGCAAAGGCAGCCATATCCCTGCGCAATTCAACATCACCAGTGTTGCCCGCCCCGGCGAGAACAATGTCACCGTCCAGGTATTTATGTGGTCGGACGCCAGCTATCTGGAAGACCAGGATATGTGGCGCTATAACGGCATTTTTCGCGACGTATTTTTAATTGCCCAGTCAAAGCTGCGGGTACAGGATATTTACGCCGTCACCGAGTTTGACGATACCTATACCGACGCTATTTTGCTGTTGCGTGTAAGAGTTGAAAATAACGACGTTCCCAGCGACGGAACCGCGAAGATTGAGCTGTTCAGCAAATGCGGATGCCCAATATGGCAGACCGAAACCACTCTGGAAGGTGCGGACGGATTGCAGGAACTGAACTTTGGCCCAATGATTGAAAAACCTGCCAAGTGGACAGCGGAAACCCCTAATTTATATACACTGGTTATCACCATCACCAACCCCGCCGGTGAAATTGTCGAAGTCGTCAGCCAGCGCATTGGGTTCCGCCAGGTTGAATTGAAAGATAAGCAGTTCTTCGTTAACGGCGTCGCCATTAAGTTTAAAGGTGTTAATCGTCACGACTCGCACCCGGATACCGGCTATGCCACATCTATGGAAACGATGATTAAAGATATCACCGTGATGAAACTGCATAACGTAAACAGTGTGCGCACATCACACTATACCCCGGACCCGCGTTTCCTTGACCTGTGCGATATCTACGGTTTATACATCATCGACGAAGCCGACCTGGAATGTCACGGATTTGAGCCATCGCATCGCTGGCAGACAAAGGAAAATAACTGGAACCCCACCGCCGAATTGCCGGAATGGAAAGCCGCTTTCGTCGACCGCGCCATCCGCATGGTAGAGCGCGACAAGAACCACCCCAGCGTTGTAATGTGGTCACTGGGCAACGAATCCGGCTATGGCGAAAACCATAACGCCATGGCGGAATGGATACATGACAACGACCCAACCCGTCCTGTGCATTACGAAGGAGCCACCGGTTGGGGCAATCCGGGACGTGAAGGCACCGAAGGCTTTATCGATGTCATCAGCACTATGTACCCGACAGTTGACGTGATTATTGAAGAGGGTCAGAAAGAAGATGACGACCGTCCGTATTTCATGTGCGAATATTCCCACGCCATGGGCCAGGGACCGGGCAATCTGCGCGAATACTGGAACGCCATTCGCAAATACCCGCGCCTGGTAGGCGGCTGCGTTTGGGAATGGACCGACCACGGCATTCGTCAATACACCGAAGATGGCGAGATGTGGTTTGCCTACGGCGGCGACTTTAAAGATTACCCGAACGACGGCAATTTTTGCATCGACGGACTGGTGTTCCCCGACCGTCAGCCGCATACCGGCCTGATTGAACTGAAGAAAGTGCTGGAGCCGCTGGATGTCACCGCGATAGACCTGCTGGCAGGAAAATTCCAGGTGGAAAACCGCAACCACTTCACCACCCTGGGTGACCTGCATATCCATTGGGAATTGTATTGCGATGATAAAATTAAATCGCAGGGAGATATAGCGCCATTGAATACCGCACCCGGCGCGACAGAAATACTCACCATACCATACTGCATTCCGAAAAAGATAATTGCCGGTGCTCAGTACCGGGTGAACACACAATTCAAACAGGCAAACAATACCTTGTGGGCAGCCGCCGGTTACGAAGTTGCCTTTGCGCAGTTTGAATTGCCGATTGCTGAACCCGCGAAGGTGCTAACCCTGGCAAGCATGGAGAAACTGCAGGTAATCGACTCCTGCCGCACGCTGAAGATTTTCGGCGACGGATTCAGTGTAATTGTCGACAAGGCTCTTGGCGTAATGTCCGGCTTTGAGTTCAACGGTGCGCAGCTCATCGAGAAAGGCCCGAAATTCAACGGATGGCGCGCATACACCGACAATGACGTTCACCACGCCAACAAATGGCGCGAAGTGGGACTTAACAAATTGCAGCATCGTATTGTGAAGACTGAATTAATAAGCGTCAGCGATGCTGCCGTGAAATTTGAAGTCGAATCAGTCATTGGCGCACCCGCGAAAATGCCGGTATTCAACTGCAAATATCAATATACAGTATACGGCAGCGGCGATGTAGTAATCGAAATGCTCACCTCGCCGCTGCGCGAATTGCCGCACCTTGCCCGCATCGGTATGCAATTATGGATGCCGGACGGATACAACAAAATGACATGGTATGGCAGAGGCCCACACGAAAGCTATCCTGACAAACACGAAAGCGCTCGAATAGGCCTGTTCAGCGGAACCGTTGATGAACAGTTCGAAAACTATGTGCGACCGCAGGAAAACGGCAATAAAATGGATGTCCGCTGGACAACTATAACCGACATCCGCGGCTTTGGCCTGATGGCAATGGGCATGCCAACCATGAATGTCAGCGCGCATCATTATTCAACCGAAGACTTGGACGCCGCTCAGCATACCTATGACCTGAAAAAACGTCCAAATACCATCCTCAACCTGGATTACCGGCAAGGCGGCATCGGCAGCAATAGCTGCGGACCCGGCGTATTGCCCCAGTACGAATTAAAAGCGGAAGTCACCACATTTAAAGTCCGTCTGCGCCCATTCAGCATAGACCTGATGCCGGCAATGGATATCTATAGGATGAAGATGGAAGAGTGAGGAGAGAAGAGTGAGGAGTGAAGAGTGAGGAATGGAAGAACGGAAACGTGGCGTCACCGTCTCGGTGACGAGTGAACTCCCCTCCTTCGGAGGGGTCGGGGGAGGTCGTGACGAAGTGAGTATAGAAATTGAGAATTTTCGACATTTTCCATTTTTAATTTCTAATTTTTAATTTAATATCCCTCCATGGAACTCTGTGTCTCCTCAGTATATCTTTGAGTAATAAATTTAAGGGGTTGCAATAATGAATCAGTCAGTTGCGGTTTATAATGATTGGTTAACACGCCGACGCAGTGACAAGATGTGGGTAGAAGATGACCCGGCACCGTTAGGGTTGGATGTGCGCGATCCACGATTTTCCTGGGTGGTTTCACTGCGAGGCCGCGATCGCTGGCAATCGGCATACCGGTTGTTAGTTGCCACCTCGCCGGAGTTGCTGCATGTTGGCAAAGCTGATATGTGGGACAGTGGTGTGGTCGAATCAAAAACATCCATTCAGGTTTATTATGCCGGCAAACCCCTTGCCAGCAACAGCACTTATTATTGGAAAGTGCGGGTATGCGACGAGTCCGGCAAATGGGGACGTTGGAGCAAGACCGCTGCTTTCGGCACAGCTTTGTACGATGAATCTGATTGGCAGGCGCAATGGATTGGCCGTGGCGACCCGGATGAAGTTGTGCCCGATGTCAGCAGATATATTCTTCGCAACCTTGATCCGCAGGTGCAGGCGATAGAGCCTGACCAGCGCGCGCCACTATTCCGCAAAGATTTCAAACTTAACAAGGCTGTAAAACGCTCCCGCGTTTATATCACCGGCATGGGGCTTTACGAACTGCATTTGAACGGACAAAAAGTCGGTGATGCTGTATTAACGCCAAACCGCACTGAATTTCGCAAGCGCATATTGTATGATACTTATGACATAACTGAAATGCTGAAACGCGGCGAAAATGCCGTCGGCATATTTCTCGGCAATGGCTGGTTTAATGGTCAGAAGAAATATTGGGGATGGCAATACCAGTGGTACGGTTCGGCGCGCGCGCTAATGCAAATGGAAGTTGAGTTCAACGATGGCACTATTACCCGGGTAGTGACCGATAACACCTGGAAATCGTCATGGTCACCGATAACATTTAATTGCATCTACGATGGTGAAGATTATGACGCGCGGTTGGAACAATCAGGATGGACTAAAGCGAAATTTTCTGATGCCGATTGGACTTCCGCAAATGTAGTGCCGTCACCATGTGGAAGGCTTGCCGCCAATATGGCACCTTCCAACCGCGTTATACAGGAATTTGCTCCTGTTAAAATGTGGGAACAGTCGCCAGGCGTATTCATATTCGATATGGGTGTCAATTTCACTGGATGGGTGCGCCTGAAAGTAAATGGGATGCGCGGCGAGACCGTGCAAATGCGATATGCCGAATGCCTGACGCCGGACGGAGCAATCGACACCAGCACTATCGGCAACGCCAGAGCAGCGTTGAAATATACCTTGTCCGGCAATGGCGAGGAAACCTATGAACCGCGGTTTACCTATTGCGGCTTTAAATATGTCGAGGTGACCGGCTACCCCGGCATCCCTACCCTAAATTCCCTCACCGGCTGTTTCGTCCATGCCGACGTTGCCCCCGCCGGCGAGTTTGGCTGTTCTGACCCGGGTATCATGCACGTCCACCGCTGCCTGGTACAATCGCAAAGGTGCAACATTCAGATGGGAGTACCCACTGATGATACACAGCGTGCGGAACGGTTGGGATGGGGGGCGGATGCCTGGGCATCGGCGCCACAGGCGATGAATAACTTTACCATGGCACGGCTTTACCGCAAATGGATTGGCGATTTTCAGGATTGTCAGTTGCCTTCCGGGGTGACTGATATGATAGTTCCCCGCGCCGGACTGGAGGAAGATTTGGTGTGGAGTGCTGCTTATTTATTTATACCATTATGGCAGTATGGCTTTACCGGCGATATGCGTATCCTTGAAGATCATTACGAATCATGGGAAAGATATCTCGCTTATCTGAAAACTCAGGGACACGCGACATTCCTGCAGCGTCCAATTGGCACCGACCCGCTGGGTTTTGTCGATGGCTGGGATGATTTACCCGCCGGTCATATCCAGCGTTCGCAGTGGGGAGACCACCTTGCTGTTGCGGAAGGACATGAAGGACGCAGCGGCTTGCCAAATTCTATTTCTACTGTTTTCTACATTATCATTGTACAAATGATGACAGAAATCAGCGTATTGCTTAATCATAATGAACGCGCAGAATATTATTATGATTTGGGTAAAGAGATTCGCGAAGCATATAACACAGAATTTTTTAATGGAAAACATTACGATAACGGCGAACAATCATCCCAGGCATGGGCGTTGCATTCCGGTGCTGTGCCAACAGAAGATAGGGAAAATATCATTCAACAATTGATAGAAAATCTCAAAGAACACAACTGGCATCCCACCAGTGGTTATCCGGGCTTGCCGTTTCTTCTTTTCACCCTTATGTCATACAACTTGCATCAAATTATCTGGAAAATGGCAAAATTAAAAGATTATCCCAGTTGGCAGTTCATTGTTAAGGACAGAACCACCATTCCAGAAGCATGGGACGGTACTGGCTCATGGAATCATCATGCTTTGGCGTCACCGCTGGATGTTTGGCTTTATAATTCACTGGCAGGAGTTTCTCCTGGTTCGGAGCCACCCGGTTATACACATGTGCTGATAACCCCATATACCCCAGAAGATTTAAAATGGGCACGCGCATCCATTGATACCCTTCACGGCAAAATAACATCGTATTGGCGCAGAAAAGGTGATAAAATTTATCTGACTGTATCCCTGCCGGCAAATACTCATGCCACGGTAACTCTGTGCAGCAAACCAAAAGGATATAACTCTAATATGTTTGAAATCGGCAATGGTAAGTATGAGTTTTGTTATAAGGAAGGAAAATATTATTCAATTGATATCTAAATATTCACCAGAATTCTTTCCATTGACACAACCGGTATAACAGTAATATTATCATCAAAATTAATGGCAGATTGATTTTGTGAGGTAGGGCTGTGTTTATTGATTATAACAGGCTGATGAAGCCGTTTATTTTATTGCTGGCTATTGCTTGTTTCATTACGGCTAATGCCGCGAAAAATCCTGTTTCTGTTGTTGTAGACAAACTCAGTGCTAACCAACCAATGACTGCGAATGCTGACGGGTTGCTGGCAATGGGGGATAGCGTTGTTATTAATTACTCCCTTTCCGCGCCGGCGGCCGTTGCTATTGGTATTTACAGTAATTTACCTTACGGCATCGGTGCGCGGTGGTATGCCCATCCTTCAACTAAAGTCGCAGAGTTCGTTGTGCCCGCCGGCAAGGCTGGGGATCAGGAATATACCTGCAAGCTTGGCGATATTCAGAAACCTGATGCGGCACTGCCGGGTGCGGAATTAAAAGTTAAAAAGCCTGTCGATAAGAAGATTCCCGGCGATTTGCCCGGGCAGTATGTTGTCGAGGTGAAGGCGGAAAAATCGCTGGCGCATGTCACGCTGAACCTGCAGCCTGCCGGCACGATAGCGGAACAAAGCCGTTTGATTCCGTATTTTCATGGCACGGTTCGCGACAGTCATGGCAACTACCTGGTATCCGACCGGATGGCGTGGCGTGGACGACGCTACTCGCCGACCTGGGTATTGGAAGAAACATACCCGAAAGGTTCATTGGGGCAGGCAAGCGACCCGGCGGAATGTTATGACGGAGCGGTAGACAGCAAAGATAATTTTTATGTCATGACCCGCAACGGTGCGTACAAGTTCGGTCCTGACGGCAACCCGGCGGTTTGGACAGATAACGCCGACTACCTGAAATGCCCTTACCCCAGCACTTATAAGAATCTGCTGGGAGTGCGAATGGATATGAGCGTTAAAGGCAAAAAACACTATGTATTCGGGCCGGGCGGTGGTGGTGCCGGAAGCAAAGATTATGATGCTGAGGAGATGGTGAAGCAGCCGGGTTTCGCTGCTAATTGGGGCGGGGTTGCCATAGATAATAAAGATAATATCTACCTTGGCCGCACTGAACCGACGCCGGAAATACAGGTTTTTGATTCTACTGGCAAATATCTGCGCACATTGCCAGTTCCCAAGAGAGTTCGTCCCGAGTTTTTGCGGTTTGGCAAAGACGGCGGGTTATGGGTGGGTGGAAATTGCCCACTGACCCGCATTAACGCGCAGACCGGCGACGTGGAAAAAGCAACTAACGCATGGGTGCGTTACTTGCATATCGCCCCTGACGGCACTATTTACGGCATAAGCGGCGTCTGGGTATGGCGACTGACACGAGATGGCGAACCGCTGCCATTTACCGCAAAAGCCCCTTACATGCGCGAAAATGGCATAAAGATGAACCTTAACCCGCGAGATGCTAAAAAGCCGGATAACGCACCCGGTTATGCCACTGATATCCGCGGAATTATGGTTGCAGAAAAAGACGACTTTTACCTTTCCTGCATTGGCGACCGCTTGCTGCATTTCGCGCAAGACGGCACATTTTTGCCTGACACCCCGGCGGTTGCGGTGCTGCCTTCTGAAACCGGGCATGTTTTTGTCGGCGCCCAATCGGCAAATGTCGATATACAACTGACTAATTTCAGGAATGAAC
>Ga0194052_1001290_pt1 | contig 14730 bp, 13 predicted proteins | sample SepL226m_MetaG_FD_160117 | JGI IMG/M metagenome (GOLD analysis project Ga0194052, IMG submission 160117) | Anoxic zone freshwater microbial communities from boreal shield lake in IISD Experimental Lakes Area, Ontario, Canada - Sep2016-L227-6m | ecosystem: Environmental > Aquatic > Freshwater >... | reverse complement strand
CGGCTCACGGGCGCGGCGCGGCCGCTGCTGCGCGGCGAGCACACGCTGGTGCTGGCCGTGCCGCGCACGCGCGTACCGACCAAGAAACAGCGGAAGGCGGCGGACCGCAGCGCCCGCGCCGCCGCACTCGCCGGCCTCGAGGTCGACGAGGAGCTGTTCGAGCGGCTCCGCACCCTGCGCAAGCAGCTTGCCGACGAGCAGCGCGTGCCCGCCTACGTGGTGTTCAGCGACGCCACCCTGGCCGAGATGGCGGCGCGCAAGCCGGCCACGGAGGAGGCGCTGCTCGAAGTGAGCGGCGTCGGCCAGTCAAAGCTGCAGCGCTACGGCGAGGCGTTCCTCGCGGTGATCGCGGGCTCCGACGAAGGCTTGCTCGCGCCAGGCACGCTCGCCTGACGCACGAGCAGCCGTCGGCCTGCCGTGAAACCGCAAGAGCTGGTCTGGTCCGGGCTTTTCAGCGCGAGGGCTTTCGCAGTCTGCAGAAACCCGCTCTCCGTGCTCGGTGATAGGGTCTCCTGCAGAATGCGGCAGCTGCGCGGGAGATGTTCTCCTGTCTGCCGACTCCCAGTGGGGCGCGGCCGCGGTCAGTACAACCGGGTGGAGCACGCATGCGTGTCGTCGAGTCATCGGACATGCGCTGTTCACGGCTGCAAGGGTCGGCGCCGAACAAGCTCCCGGCTCGGCCGTGATCCTTGCGCCGCTCGCCGTCATCCCCGACGCACAGGGGCGCGGCGTGGGCGGTCTTCTCCTGCGCACCGGCATGCGCTTGCTCCGCGATCGCGGGATCCGACTCGTGTTTCTCGCTGGGCATCCCGGTTACTACCTCCGGCACGGCTTCGTGCCGGCACGCGCTCACGGATTCACACCGCCGTTCCCGGTGACGCCCGAAGAGGCGTGGATGGTGCGACCGCTCGAAGCGGATGCGCCAGGTGGCACGGGCGGGGACGTGAGGTGCGCCGACGCCATGAACAAGGCCGAGCACTGGCGAGAGTGACGGTCGCGCAACGCCGCGCGCTATCCTGATGCAAGCGCCTGAGCGCCGCTCATGCGCGACACGTCGGCTGTCGTGGGTCCGGGAGTGTGCGCGGAGCCGGATCGGAGCGTGAGCCTGTGGCCGTGACCGCGGTCATCTTCGACATGGACGGTCTCATGTTCGACACCGAGCGCCTCGCTCGCGACGCTTGGCGGCGCGCCATGGCCGAGCATGGCTATGCGCTCGACGATGACTTGTACCTCGCCGCCGTCGGCCTCACCCTGGAGGGCGCCTGCCGCGTCTTCGTGGACGCCTTCGGACCCGAGCTGCCGATAGACGACGTCGAGGCTGCGAAAGCCGGCTACCTGCGCGAGATGCTCGAGCCCGGCCCGCCGCTGAAGCACGGGCTTCTGGACCTCCTCGACGGCCTCGAGGCGCTGGGCCTGCCGAAGGCGGTGGCGAGCGCTACCGCACGTGCCGAGGTCGGGCGCCGGCTGGCCCGCGTCGACCTGCTCGCGCGATTCGGCGGCGTCGTGGGCGGCGACGAGGTCGCGCGGGGGAAGCCGGCGCCCGACCTCTTCCTGCTGGCCGGCGAGCGACTGGGCGCGAGCCCCGCCGGCTGCATCGTCTTCGAGGACTCCGAGGCGGGAGTGAAGGCGGCTGCGGCCGCAGGCATGGCGGTCGTGGTGGTGCCGGACCTCGTTGAGCCCTCGCCGTCGGTACGCGCCCTGGCCACGGCGGTTCTTCCCTCGTTGGCGGAGGCCCTGGAGGTCGTCGGTGCGTGGGGAGGAACGAAGGCGAGCTCATCATGACTCGCGCCCGCACGCCGATCGTGGTCCTCTCCACTGCCTGCCTACTCTGGTGCATCGCCGCCGGCTTGCTGCTCTGGTCCATACCGCTCGGTTCATCTGAGTCGCAGTCGGCGTCGGCGAAGGTGGTGGACGGGCAGACGATCGTCTCGTCAGGCCCCGTCGTGGCAGGCCCAGGGCAGTCGTTTGCCTCTGAGTCGGCATTGGGCCCGCTGCCCCTCATCGTTCCAGTCGTGCTGGCGGGCATCGCGACATGGTCGGCACTCAGGCGCCACAGGTGGGCCCTGATCAGCGCGACCGTCCTGCTCGCCTTCTTCACCTTCATCACCGGATTCTCGATCGGCCTGTTCTACCTGCCGGCCGCGGCCTCGCTCGTGGTGGCCTGCGTCGTCGCGCTGGCCGCACCAGACAGTCCGCCAGGCGCAGCGGGTAGATAAGCGGGACGTGCTCCCGACCGGCGCGTCGAGCAGACCAGCCCGAACGGTAGAATGAGGCCGAAGGCACGATGGGCCGGCGGCCCACGCGCGACACGTCAGACCGCCACGAAGGCGTGGTGTCCGGATGCAGCAAAGACCGATCTCCAGGCGCATGCTGTTCACCTTCGCGGGGGGAAGCGGGCACCTGGAGCCGCTCATCCCCCTCGCGCGCGCGGCAGAGGCGAAGCGCCACAGCGTCGCCTTCGCGGGCCGTCCCTGGATGGTCCCGCTTGTCGAAGCAGCCGGATTCCCCGCATTCGTCGCGGGGTCGGACGCCGGCCTCACGCCAGAGCGCCTGCCGCTGGCAGACGCTGATCTCGACCAGGACATGCGCGACGTCGGGAGCGGCTTCGGCGGTCGCATCGCGCGCGAGCGGGCGGCCGACATCCTCTCGCTGTGCGCCCAGTGGCGGCCCGACCTGCTCGTGTGCGAGGAGTTCGACTTCGGCGCGATGGTCGTCGCCGAGCGGCTTGGGCTGCCGCACGCGACCGTGCTCGTCAGCGCCACCGGCGCCTTCGTGCGCCCCGAGCTCGTGGCCGGACCACTGGACGAAGTCCGCGCCGAGCACGGCCTGCCGGGCGATCACAGCCTCGCGATGCTCGGCCGCTATCTCGTTCTGACGCCCTTCCCGCCGAGCCTGCGCGATCCCGCCTTCCCGCTGCCGACGACGGCACACCATCTGCGTCTGCTCACGCCCGCCGCCGGTCCGGAAGAAGCCGCTGCGCCGTGGTCGACGCCTCATGGCGGCGCGCCGACCGTGTACTTCACGGTCGGCACCGTCTACAACATGGAGTCCGGCGACCTGTTCCAGCGCATGCTGGCGGGACTCCGCGAACTTCCGATCGACCTCATCGTCACCGTGGGGCGAGACCTCGACCCGGACGAGCTGGGCCCGCAGCCGGCCAACGTCCACATCGAACGGTTCGTTCCCGAGGCGACGCTGTTGCCTCACTGCGACCTGGTCGTATCGCACGCCGGCTCGGGCAGCGTGCTGGGCGCCCTTGCGCATGGGCTGCCGATGGTGCTGCTCCCGATCGGCGCAGACCAACCGCTGAATGCGGCGCGCTGTCAGGCACTGGGAGTCGCGGAAGTGCTCGACGCCGTGGGCGCGACGCCGGAGATGGTGCGCGCGGCCGTGTCGCGCGTGCTTGCCGACGCCGGCTTTCGAGGTCGCGCCCAGCGCCTGCGCCACGAGATCGCCGCTCTGCCGGGGCCAGAGCACGCGGTCACGCTCCTCGAACGGCTCGCATCGAAGCGAGCGCCACTCCGCCCCGGAAGCACAGAGAGGAGAGCACGATGAGCAACGAACAGGTGGCGCATGAGACGCAAGGCGTCACGTCGCAGTTGCTTGCAACGGTCGACCTGGGCCCTGAGATCGAGGGCATGGCCGGGCGCCGACTGCGCATGCGTCTGGTGACCTTCGCGCCCGGAGGCGTCTTCGGCCCGCTCCACGACCACAAGGGCAGGCCCGGCACCGTCTACATCCTGCAGGGAACGATCACCGACCATCGCGATGGAGTCGCCACGGACTTCGGGCCCGGAGTGGGCTGGCCCGAGGACAGGAACACCACGCACTGGCTCGAGAACAGAGGAACGACTCCGGCGGTGGAGATCTCGGTCGACATCGTCAGGCAAGAATAAGCTCAGGCCCGAGATCCAACGCGGACGGAGCCCAGCCGCCGTGCCCTAGCAGCCCTCGCCGCTCGCGTAGGTGCTCCACTTGGCATCCACCCGCGCCTGCACGTCGGTTGCCTGCTCGGGCGACATGATGCGGAAGCGCGACTGCGCCTGCAGGTACTCCTTCACCGGCTTTCGCGTCCCCTTCTTCAGCGTCCCGGCGGACGCGCCCGTGAGCCGGAACTCACCCTTCTCCACCTCGTAGAGGTCCCAGTAGCCGGTCTCCACGGCGAGCTCGCCGATCTTGACGGTGTAGCGCGTGTCGTAGCCCCAGCCGGGCGGGCAGGGCGTGTGGATGTGGATGTACTTGACGCCCTTGAGCGAGATCGCCTTCCTGATCTTGTCGTAGAGGTCGAGCGGGTAGGCGGCCGAAGCCGTCGCCACGTAGTCGATGCCGTGGGCGGTCATGATGGCGGCCACGTCCTTCTTCTGCTGCATCTTGCCTTTGAGGGGGGTGTTGGCGGTGATCGCCCCCTGCGGCGTGGTGCCCGAGCGCTGCACGCCGGTGTTCATGTAGCCCTCGTTGTCGTAGCACAGGAAGAGGAAGTCGTCGCCGCGCTCGCAGGCGCCCGACAGCGACTGGATGCCGATGTCGGCGGTGCCGCCGTCACCAGCCCAGGCGACCACCTTGGTGTGCTCCCGGCCCTGCGCCTTCAACGCTTCGAGCACGCCGGTGGCGGCCGCGGCCGTGGAGGCGAAGGTCACGTTGAGGCTGGGCAGCTTGGTGGAGGCCACGGGGAACAGGCCCTGCAGCACCGTCAGGCAGCTGGGCGGGACGATGACGATGGTGTCGGGGCCCAGAGCCTTGAGGCCGATGCGGTACGCGATGCCGAGGCCGCAACCGGTGCAGGCGCGGTTGCCGGGATGGACGTACTCTTCCCTGGGCAGCGAGAGGATCGTGGTCCTGGCGGTCATGCTGGCTCCTAGAGTCGGATCCCGATCCAGCCGGGTCCCGGGATGCTGCCGGCGAGGCCGGAGCGGAGAGCGTCGGTGAGATCGACGGTCTTGATCTCCCGGCCGCCGATGCCGGCGACAAGGCCCTTGACGAACGGCGCCCTGCTCTTGTCCGGGAGGTGATCGTACAGAGCTGACTTGAGGTCCGAGCAGAGGGCGCCTTCGTAGCCGTACGACAGCGCCTTCTCCATGACGAACACGCCGCGCGCGCCCTGTAGCGCGGCCGCGACGGCGGCGTCCGGGAACGGCCGGTAGAGCCGCACCCCGAGCACGCCGACCTTGTGCCCTTCGGTGCGCAGCGCGTCGATGACGTCCCACAGCTGGTAGGTGAGCGACCCCATGGCCACGACGACGTACTCGGCATCGTCACAGCGGTACGGTTCCACGAGAGGCACTCCCCCGCGCCCGAAGAGCTCCTGGAAGGCGGCGTCGGTCTCCTCGACCACCTGCACGGCGTTCCGCAAGTCCTCCTGAAGCAGATAGCGGATCTCCATGTAGCCGTGGGCCATCTCGCCGTGGACGTCCATGCGGATCTCGGGCAGCGTCACGGTGTTGAGGTTGGCGGGAGCGTCCGGATCCAGCGCGTAGGACGGATGGAACGGCGGCAGGAACCGCGCCACCATCTCCTGCTCCGGGACCGCGAAGGGCATGTAGGTGTGCGAGAGGAGGTACCCGTCGTAGCACACCATCACCGGGATGCTGGTGGTCTCCGCCACGCGGAACGCCTTCAGGGTGTCGTCGATGATCTGCTGGTGGTCGCACGAGTAGATCTGGATCCAGCCGGTGTCCCGCTGCGAGATGGAGTCCTGGTGGTCGTTCCAGATGTTCCAGGGAGCGCCGACCGCCCGGTTGGCCACGCACATGACGATCGGCAGCCGGGCGCCCGCGGCCCAGTGCACCTGCTCGTGCATGTAGAGCAGGCCGTTGGCGCTGGTGGCCGTGAAAGCGCGCGCGCCGGCCGAGCTCGCGCCGATGCAGACGGCCAGGGCCGAGTGCTCGCTCTCCACCGGGACGTACCGGGCGTCCATCTCGCCGGCCTCGATCAGCTCGGAGAGCTTCTCGGTAAGCGGCGTCTGCGGGGTGATCGGATAGGCGGCCACCACCTGGACGCCGGCCAACTGGACGCCCAGCGCGGCGGCGACGTTGCCGGTCTCGATGATGTGCACGGCCTCAGCCCTCTTCGCGTTCGTGACAGACGGACTCGTCCACCATCGTGATGGCCTTGGTGGGGCACTCCTCGGCGCAGATGCCGCAGCCCTTGCAGTAGGCGTAGTCGATCTGCGGCGGGATGGTGCGGGACACCACGACGTCGGGGCAGTAGAGCCAGCAGCTGAAGCAGGCCTCGACGCCGCGCTTGGCCGGAGTGCAGCGCGTCAGGTCTATGACCGGGCGCTGGACCCGCCACGACCCGGTGTTGCCGCCGTCACCCGGGCCGGGCAGGCTGTGCGACGTCTTGTAGCGATACCCTCGAGTGCCCATCACGCGACCCCCACGGTGGTGTGCTCATAGGCGAGGCGCGCAGCTTCGACGTTCGCCGCGGGCTTCTTGCCGCTGAACTCGGCCTCGATCTCCTCGAGCACCGACGCGAACGGCACGATGTCGAAGGCCCGGCACAGCACCCCGATGATGCCGGAGTTCACCCTGCCCTGGGGCAGTCCCGCCTCCACCGACAGAGCGCTCACGTCGGCCACGGCCAGGCGCGCACCCCCGAAGTCACAGGCAGCGACCGGCTTGCGGGTGTTGAGGACGATGAGCCCACCCTCCTTGAGGCCCTTGGTCACGTCGACCTCGTCCAGCAGCAGATGGTCCAGCACGACGACGACGTCGGGCGTCTCGATGGGCGAGAGGTCGCGGATCTTCTCCCTGGCGATCTTGAGGGACGAGAAGATCGGCGCTCCGCGGCGTTCCGTGCCGAAGGTCGGGATCATCACCGCGCCGGTGTACCCGTGCTTGAACGCGGCCGTAGCGACGATCCTCGAGGCGGTGATGGCCCCCTGCCCGCCTCGGCCGTGCCAGCGTATCTCGGTCATCGGCACACCTTGTTGCTCCGCCGCCAGACGCCCATGCTTTGGGCTTCGCGAATGAGTCCGTCGCGGAACTGCGGGTGGGCGATGTCGATCACGCGCTCCGCCCGCTCCCAGGTGGAGCGTCCGTGCAGGTTCGCGATGCCGTATTCGGTGACGATGTACGGAGACTGCGAGCGCGGCCCGGTGACGATGCTGCCCACATCGAGAGTCGGCACCACCCTGGAATGCGTCTCACCGGTCTTCTTGTCGGTGTAGGTGGAGGACATGCACACGAAGGCCTTGCCGCCCCGAGACATGTACGCGCCGGTAGTGAAGTCGAGCTGCCCGCCCGTACCGCTGATCTGGCGCAGACCCGACGACTCCGAGTTGATCTGGCCGAACAGGTCTACCTCCACGCAGTTGTTGATGGCCACCACGTTGTCGTTGGCGGCGATCACGGCCGGGTCGTTGGTGTAGTCGACCGGGTAGGAGGCCAGTCCGGGGTTGCGCTCCGCCCACTCGTACAGCCTGTCGCTCCCGATCGAGAACGCGAACACGCCTTTGCCCCGGTCGATGTTCTTGCACTGGTTCGTGAGCTTGCCCGCCTCCAGGAGGTCCAGGTAGGCGTCCACCAGCATCTCGGTGTGCATGCCCAGGTCCTTGAGGTCCGAGTCGCAGAGCATCCGGCCGATGGTGTCTGGCATCCCCCCGATGCCGAACTGGATCGTGGATCCGTCCCTCATCTGCTCGACGATATGGCGGGCGATGGTCTTGTCGACCTCGGTGGGAGCAAGCCGGGGCAGCTCCACGAGGTCCGGGCTCTCGCCCTCCACCACGAAGTCCACCTCGGAGATGTGCACGCACTCCTCCCGGCCGCCCAGGCAGACCGGAAGCTTCTCGTTCACCTCCACGATGACCGTCGTGGCCTTCTCGACCATGGCGCGGGTGGACGAGTTGAACAGCGAGAAGTTGAAGTAGCCGTGCTTGTCCATGGGCGGCGTGGTCAGCATGCAGACGTCGACTTCCAGCGACTCGCGATAGTGGCGCGGCTTGTTGCGATAGAGCAGCGGGATGTAGTGGACGAGCCCCTGATCGCACAGGCGCCGGTCCAGGCCGCTGAAGTGCCAGCACATGAACGTGAACGCCTCGTTCTCCGGGTCCGCGGTCACCACAGCGAGCGGGCGCAGCGCCAGCATCCAGCGGATCTTGACGTCGGCGAGCTCGCTCTTGCGCGCCGCAAGCGCGCGGTCGAGCGCCTGTGGGATGCCGTGGCCGAAGGTGTACTCCACCCAATCCCCGGAGCGGACCACGCGGACGGCTTCTTCCGCGGTCCTCTTCTTGGCGTTGTACTGGTCGATCGCGTTCAACGGGGAGCATCTCCTTCGCGTGTTCTCATGACCGGGCGCCGTCCGGCGACGCTCGTGGAGGGCATCTTCTCGCATTCGAGGGAGAAGCGGTAACCGGCGGCGCAAACCGCCGCGTCGGCGACCGTCAAGAACCCCTGCATCGCGCGCGCCATCGAGTCTGCACTCATGGGCGTGGCCTGGTAATAACGCTTCACGTGATTAACGCGTAGCGCTACTATGTCGGCATGATCGTCTCGTTCAAGGACGCCGACACCGAGCCTGTGACCCGTGGCCGGCGCGTGAAGCGGCTCCAGATCATCGAGGCGGTCGCGCGGCGCAAGCTCCGCCAGTTCGAGATCGCAGCGCGGCTCGACGACCTTCGCGTCCCCCCCGGCAACCGGCTCGAACTGCTCAAAGGCGACCGCCGCGGCCGGCACAGCATCCGCATCAACGACCAGTACCGAGTCTGCTTCCGCTGGACTGCCGGCGGGGCCGAAGACGTCGAGATCGTGGACCACTACCAGGAGCGCAAGCGATGAACGAGAGACTCAGGCCCGTGACTCCCGGCGAACTGCTGCTCGAGGAGTTCCTCGTGCCCATGGGCATCAGCAAGTACCGCCTCGCCAAGGAGATCAGCGTGCCCGCACAACGCGTCGGCGAGATCGTCGCCGGACGGCGGGCCATCACCGCCGACACCGACCTGCGACTCTGCCGCTTCTTCGGCCTCTCGAACGGCTACTGGCTCCGCGCTCAGGCGGCCTACGACACAGAGGTCGCCGAGGAGGCGCTGGCCGACCAGCTCGAGCGTATCAAGCCGTGGCCGGGGACCGCCGCCTGAGGGTCTTCAGCGGTACCCGGCGGCCCGGAACAGCTCCGGGAGCGACACGCACTTGTAGCCGCGCGCACGCATGCCGCTGAGGATGGCGGGCAGCGCCTGCGCGGTCTGCGCGCGGATGTGCATGCACACGATCGCGCCGGGGTGCAGGTGCGAGAGCACGCGCTGGGCGATCACGCCGGAGCCGGGCGAAGCCCAGTCCTGCGGGTCGACGTCCCAGAGGATGATGCGTGTGAAACCGGCGGCGCCGGCCGCAGCCGCCGTCGTAGCGTTGTGGCTGCCGTAGGGCGGCCGGCAGTACGGCACCGGCGAGACGCCGGCCGCGCTCCACCAGGGCGCCTCGCTGCTCACCCACTCGTGCAGCACCTGGGCGTAGCTCTGACGAGTCATCTCCGTGTGCGTCCAGCCGTGGGACCCCAGGGCGTCGCCGTAGGCCACGGTGCGGCGCGCCAGCGCCGGGTCGACTTCGGGGCCCACGGGGAAGAACGTCGCGTGCGCGCCGTAGCGCTTGAGCGTGCTCAGCATGCTCGCCCAGGCCGCGTTGTCGCCGCCGTCGTCGAAGCTGAGCGCCACGCGCTTGCCGGCGGCCGGCAGGTGGTAGTAGACCTTGGCGCTCCCCGGCTGATAGTCGCGGAAGCTCTTCGCGCTTGTGACCGTGACGTTGCCGGCGGCGTCCGTGAGCGTGAGCGTGAGCCGGTAGAGGCCGGGCGTGAACGCCTGGTGGTCGGCGTGCCGCGGCAACATCGTGACCTGGCGCGCGCCCGGATCGCGCGACACCGCGGCGAGCGCCGACGCCCGGTAGCCGTACTGGTCGGTCATGACGCCGGTGATGCTGACCGCCCCGGTCGTCTCCGTGACGGTGAACTGGAAGTTCACGGACCGCACGCTCGTGACGATCGACGGCGAGACGCCGCGCCACGTGAAGCCCGGCGGCGTGGTGTCGATCTTGACCGTCACGGACTGCGGCGCCTCCTGGATGCCGGCGTCGTTGACGGAGTAGAAGGCGATGATGTGGGCGCCGTCGTTGCTGTGGTTCTTCGGCGCCGGGATGACCACCTTGTCGCCCTGCGTCCAGGCGGCGGCGTCGACGCTGTAGTACGTCGCGGCGATGCCGGACTCGGCGTCGGTAGCCTCCAGGTGCACCGTGACCGCGGAGCTGTGCCACTTGTCGTCCGCGCCGGTGGCGACGGTGACCGGCGGCGTGACATCGGTGCTGGTCGAGGTGACGTGCGGCACCGGCATGGGGGGCGCCGGCGCGGACGAGGAGGCGCCGCTCTGCCCGGTCGAGGCAGCGGCGGCCGCCGTGAGGACGAGCGCGAACGCGATCGTACCGATGATGACAGCGAGCCTGTGCATCGCGACCCCTCCGATCCTCCGACCAGACCATTGTACGGCGCAGCGGCCTCCGCCGCCTCCGGGCGACGCCCTCAGGCGGAGACCGGGACCGGCGCGAGGCGGGCGCGAGGCGAGGCCGGCCGCGCCCGCGTGGTAGCCTTGCGCGATGGACCTTCCTTTCTTCGTCACCGTCCCCCGCGGACTTGAATCGCTGCTCGCCGGCGAGCTTCACGGCCTGGACACCAAGCACGTCAAGCAGGCGCGCGCCGGCGTGTCGCTGTCGTGCAGCCAGGAGACCGCGTATCGCATCTGCCTGTGGTCGCGCCTCGCCACGCGGGTGCTTCTGCCCCTCACGAGCGGGCCTGCCGGCGACACCGACGAGCTCTACGCGACCGTGCAGCGCGTGTACTGGGACAACCACCTGCGCGTCGACGGGACGCTGGCGGTGGACTTCACCGGCACCAGCGACACGATCCGCGACACGCGCTTCGGCGCCGTGCGCGTGAAGGACGCCATCGTGGACCAGTTCCGCGCGCGGCACGGCGACCGCCGCCCGTCGGTGGACGCCAGGGCGCCCGACGTGCGCGTCAACGCGCACCTGGCGCGCGGGCGCGTCACGATCTCGCTCGACCTCAGCGGCGACAGCCTGCACCGGCGCGGGTACCGCACCGACCGCGTGCAGGTCGAGGCGCCGCTCAAAGAGAACCTCGCCGCGGCGATGCTGCTGTTCGCGGCGTGGCCCAAGGAGGCCGCCGCCGGGGGCAGCTTCATCGACCCGCTGTGCGGGTCGGGCACGCTGCCCATCGAGGCGGCCATGATCGCGGCAGACATCGCGCCCGGCCTGCTGCGCGCCGGGATGCCGGGCGCTTTCGGCTTTCAGCGCTGGCTCGGCCGCGACGATGCGAAGTGGCACGAGATCCTCGCGGAGGCGCGCGAGCGCAAGGCCGCCGGGCTGAGCCGCCTCAAGGCGGCGGCGCCCGGCCTCGTCATCATGGGCCGCGACCACGACCCGCGCGCCGTCCCGGTGGCACAGGCGTGCGTGAAGCGCGCCGGCCTCTCCGCCGTCGTCGACATCGCGCCCGGCGAGCTCGCCGGGCTGCGCGCGCCGGCGGCGCGCGGCCTGGTGGCCGCCAACGCGCCGTACGGCGAGCGCCTCGGCCGGCGCGAGGAAGCCGAGGCGCTGACGCGGATGCTCGGCGAGAAGCTGCGCGCCGGCTTCTCCGGCTGGCGCGCCACCGTCCTCACCGGCAGTCCCCAGCAGGCAGAGACCGTCGGCCTGCCGATCAGGCGCGACGCGGCGATCTACAACGGCCCGATCGAATGCACGCTCGCCTTCTTCGACGTCGACGACGACAGCCCGGAGGCGCGCGCCGCGGCGGCCCGGGCGGCCGCATCGGCCGCGGCGCGCGACGCCCGCGCGGCGGTGCGCACGTCACCGCGCAAGCGCGCCGCTGAGGCGGCGGCCGGGAGACCGGCCGCAGACGCAGGCGCCGCCGGCGCGGCGACCCAGGCGAGCGCGACCGCCCAAGCCGGCGTGGCGGCGCAGGCGAGCGTGGCGGCCCCCGTCAGCGCAGCGACTCAGGCGAGCGCACGCGAAGCACCCGCCGGCCCGGCTGCGCCCTGGCCCGCGCCCACGGGTCCGCGCGAAGGCTCGCCGGCGCACGCCGGCATGCTCGGCGCCGGCGCGGAGCAGTTCGCCAACCGCCTCGTCAAGAACCAGCGGCGGCTCGGCAAGCAGCTCCGCCGCGAAGGCATCACCTGCTACCGCCTCTACGACGCCGACCTGCCGGACTTCAACATGGTCGTCGACGTGTACGGCGACTGGGTGCACGTGCAGGAGTACGCGCCACCGGCCGAGATCGACCTCGCCAAGGTCCGGCGCCGGCTCGAGGATGCGCTCGGCGTGATCTGCTCCGTCCTCGACCTGCCGCCCGAACACGTGGTGCTCAAGGAGCGCCGCCGCCAGCGCGGCACGGCACAGTACGAGCGCCGCGCCACGCGCGGCGAGTTCATCCGCGTCGAGGAGGACGATCTCGCCTACCTGGTCAACCTGCACGACTACCTCGACACGGGCTTCTTCGTCGACCAGCGCCTCACCCGCCGGCTGGTGCGCACGCTGGCCGGCGGGCGCCGCTTCCTCAACCTGTTCGCCTACACGGGGACGATGACCGTCAACGCGCTCACCGGCGGCTCGCCGGCGTCGGCCACGCTCGACCTCTCGGGCACCTACCTCGACTGGGCGCGCCGCAACCTCGAGGCCAACGGCTTCACGGCGGAGGACGAGGATGCGACGGCCGGCGGCGGGACGGCTTCCGGCGGCGGAGCGGCGGCGGCGAACCGCCTCATCCGCGCCGACTGCCTGCAGTGGCTCGCGGAGGCCAAGGGCGCGTACGACCTCGTCTGGCTCGACCCGCCGACGTTCTCCAACTCGAAGCGGATGGGCCGCGCGACCTTCGACGTGCAGCGCGACCACGCCGACCTGATCCGCATGACCGCGCGCCGCCTTCTGGCGCCGGGCGGGATCATCCTCTTCGCGACAAACAAACGCGGCTTCAAGCTCGAAGCCGGCGGGCTCGGCGGGCTCGCGATCAAGGACCTCTCGCGCGCGACGCTGCCGTTCGACTGCACGCGCGCGGCGTCGCGCCATCACGTCTTCCGCCTCGAGCGCAGCTGACGCAGCCGCGGCCGGCGTTGCTCGTGCCGCTGCCTGAGCTGTAGCTGCCGCCGGCGGCGCCCTTCAGAGGCCGGGTGTCGCGGCCGAGGCCGCGGGTATACTCGTTGACCGATGACCCACGACCGGCCGACAACCACGGAAGAGGCGCTCCGACCCGCGCGCGATGTGCGGGTCGCTGCGTACGGATCTTGGCACTCCCCCATCACGGCGCGGCTCATCGCGGAGTCGGGCATCGGCCTCGGGCTGGTGCGCACCGCTGCGGATGCGCTGTTCTGGGTCGAGATGCGGCCGCTCGAGGACGGACGCTACGTCGTGGTGCGACGCGGCCCCGACGGCGCGATCGCCGACGTCACGCCGCAGGGCCACAACGCGCGCACGCTCGTGCAGGAGTACGGCGGCGGCATGTACGCCGTCCGCGGCGGCGGTAGCAACGGCGCCGCCATGGTGATCTGGAGCGAGCTCTCCGACCAGCGGCTCTACCGCCAGGACGTGGCCGCGGACGGCTCGGCGAGCGCGCCGCGGCCGATCACCCCGGAGCCGGAGGCGCCGCGCGCCCTGCGGTATGCGGACGGGCGCGTCACGCCGGACGGCCGCACGCTGATCTGCGTGCGCGAGCGGCACGAAGCCGGCGAGGTGGTCAACGAGCTCGTCGCCCTGCCGACGGACGGCTCGGCTCCGCCCCGCGTGATCGCCGGCAGACACGACTTCTACGGCGCGCCGCGGATCAGCCCGGACGGCGGCCGCCTGGCCTGGCTGAGCTGGGACCACCCGCAGATGCCGTGGGACGGCACGGAGCTGTGGACCGCGGACCTGACGACCGCCGGAGAGCTCGCCGCGGAGCGGCGAGTGGCCGGCGGCCCCGCCGAGAGCGTCCTGCAGCCGGACTGGAGCCCCGACGGTCGCCTCCACTTCGTCAACGACCGCTCCGGCTGGTGGAACCTGTACCGGCACGACGAAGAGCCGCGCGGCGAAGCGGCGGCAGGAGCGGGTGAGCCCGCGGCCGCGGACCGGCGGCCGGCGGGCGAAGGCGGCCCGCCGCCCACGGCGCTCGCCCCCATGCCCGCCGAGTTCGCCAAGCCGGCCTGGGTCTTCGGCCTGCAGAACTACGGGTTCCTGCCGGACGGGCGCGTCGTCGCGTACTACAGTAGCGACGGGACCGACGGCATCGGGATCATCGGCGACGGTGCCCCGGGATCCGCTCGCGACGCGGGCGCCCTGGAAGCCCGTCGCGGATCTGCCGCGGCTAGGCCGATCGAGTGCCCGCTCACGACCTTCTCCTCGCTCGCGGTGCTGGGCGACGAAGTGGCGGTCATCGCCGGAGGCGCCGACAGGCCGGCCGCCGTGCTCCTGCTCGATCCGTCGACAGGAGCCTTGACCGAAGTGCGCCGCAGCAAGACCGTCGACGTGGACCCGGCCTACATCTCGGCGGTGGAGCCGATCGAGTTTCCGACGCACTACGCGCCCGGGAGCGTCAGCGGCCCGCTGGCGGTCGAGCTGGCCGCAGCGGGCGAGCAGGTCGCGGGCGCCGGCGCAGCGGGCGAGCCGCTCACGGCGCACGCCCTGTACTACCCGCCGGCCAACGCCGACTTTGCCGGGCCGGCGGGCGAGCGGCCGCCGCTCCTGGTGATGAGCCACGGCGGCCCCACGA
>Ga0194052_1001289_pt1 | contig 14732 bp, 14 predicted proteins | sample SepL226m_MetaG_FD_160117 | JGI IMG/M metagenome (GOLD analysis project Ga0194052, IMG submission 160117) | Anoxic zone freshwater microbial communities from boreal shield lake in IISD Experimental Lakes Area, Ontario, Canada - Sep2016-L227-6m | ecosystem: Environmental > Aquatic > Freshwater >... | reverse complement strand
CCGTGAAAAGGCCGCGGGTACCCAGCAGGGCCTGCTCGTAGTACCGGAGGCGGGCATGGATCAGGTTCTGGGTAGCCAGGCTGCGGGTCTCCAGGGTGGCGCGGAGCCTCTCCTGCCGATCATGGCGCTCCTGCGCCCAGCTTCCGAAGGTGAGCGCCAGGCCGGCCAGCAGCAAGACGAAGGGCCACGCGAATCGCGTCAGCCCGCGAGGGGGGGGGGCAAGCGCAGGGTTCATGGCGCATTCCGTCCTGGTGCGTGAAACAACGGCAAGTCATCCCTGGTGGATGATCTGGAGTCAGTGCAGGGCTCCCTGCGGCGATCCGGTCCCATCCCCTGTGGCCGCAGCCCAGGTGATGCCGAACTAGCGCTCCCGCTGCTCCATCAGAAGGGCCTAGAACACCAGGCAGTCCGCGGGGCATCCCGAGAAATCAGTGGTGTGAAGGCATTTTATCGACATTTTTATTTCGGACTAGTGATTCTTTTTTCTTAGGAAGAATCGAAATTTTTTCGGGTTTTGCACCCGCATCAGGCCCTGTTGGTTTTCTGCGCCAAAGCCAGAGAGACGGCAATGTTTCTCTGAAAAGAAGTGAAGAGGTCCAGGAAGTTCACCGGGCTCTTTTGCCCCGAGGAGATTTCGAGCGCCTCGGCGTCCAGGATGGCCTTGTCCCAGGCATGCAGCCGTGCCGGGGCGGCCTTCCGGAGCTCGGTGGCCACAGCCTTGACTGCCTCCGGCCCCGCCTGGGCCGCCCGGCGCTGAAAGCTCGCCGGGAGCTGTGCCACGACGGCGGCATGCGAAACCCGCACCGCGCCAGCCAGCACCAGGTGGGCAAGCTCCGGGACGCCCCGCTCCAGGACGATGGCCGCGTGCTGCCGAGACCGCGGGCCGACAGCCAGGAGCCTGGCGGTCTGCAGGTAGGTGATGCGGGGCGGGGAAGTCATGGGCGCATCGCCTAGGGGATTCTCGGGGAGGGACTCGCAACCCTCCCGCAGGGGGCTGGCTTACTCGCCCGCGGGGCGGTAGTCGTCCACCAGGGTGACGGGCACCTTGGCCTTGATCTCTTTCTGGATGTCCAGGCTCACGGTCTGGACCCGCTGCTGCTTCCAGCCTTCGGCCACCTGGGCCTTGACGGCCTCGAAGGGGGGGATGCCCTGGCTGCGGCCCTGGGCCTTCATCTTGTCGACCTGTTCTTTGTAGAAGGCGAGCAGCTGGGCCTCGGTGGGCACCTCCGAGGTGGACCGCTTCTTGGCCAGGACCTGGAAGTAGACGTTGGCCTGCTGCTGTTCCATCTGGCGCTTCACCGCGGGGTCCTGGTCCAGGCCGGTCAGCTTGGCGTAGGCGGTGATGGCCCGGCTCATGGCGACGCGGTTGGCGAGCTGGGCCCGCTCTTCCCGGGCGGCGGGATCGGTCAGGAAGGTCTGTGCTTCCTTGGGGTCCGCCGAGAGGGTTCGCACCACGTCCTGGAACTCCGCTTCGGTGATCTTTTCACCGCCGACGTTCGCGATGACCCGGCTGGTGTCGGGCTGGCTGGTCTTGCAGGCCAAGGCCAGGACGAGGGCCGATCCGGCGAGCAGGAGGGTGGTGGAAGTCAGCTTGGACATGGGGTCTCCCCGAAAGGCATCAAAGGATCCAGAATGACATATTCGAGAGGATCCCATGAGCCGAATTGATGACCTCGCAGGCCTGGATCTGGCGGTCTACAGCGCCACCTGGTGCCCTGATTGCCGCCGCCTGGAGTCCTGGCTGGCGGAGTATGGGGTGCCTCACACCAAGGTGGACATCGAGACCGTTCCGGGCGCCGCCGAGAAGCTGGAGGCCGAGACGGGCAAGCGGGCCATTCCGTTCGTGCTGGTGAATGGGGGGCGCTGGGTCCGCGGCTATCACAAGGAGCTGCCCCAGCGCCTGAGCGGGGATCTCCTGGTCGAGGAGCTGCTGGCGGCCGTGCTCTGACGCCGCCGCGGACACGCGCCTGATGCTCACCGGTGCGGGGGCCCCGCTCGGGGCAGCCCCCCGGGCTGCCCGCTCGCGACCCGCATCCGGCTCGCGGGTCCGCGGCTATCACAAGGAGCTGCCCCAGCGCCTGAGCGGGGATCTCCTGGTCGAGGAGCTGCTGGCGGCCGTGCTCTGACGCCGCCGCGGACACCTTGCTGTGGCCCGGGGCGGCGGTTCGTGGGACACTAGAAGGCTCTCTGGGAGTCCTTTGTGGCCAGCCTTTTCTCGAAACAGTTCTGGTCCAATTTGTTCAATTCCGACCTGGCCATTGATCTGGGCACGGCCTCGACCCTGATCCACACCAAGCAGGCGGGCCGCATTGTCATCTACGAACCGTCCATCGTGGCCGTGAACACGGTGACCCACGAGGTCGAGGCTGTGGGGGATGAGGCCAAGCAGCTGCTGGGCCGGGCCCCCCAGGGCGTCCGCACCATCCGCCCCATGAAGGACGGCATGATCTTCGAGGTGGACGCCGCCGAGAAGATGCTGGCCGCCTTCATCGCCCGGGCGCGCCCCAGCCGGGGCATTGCCCGCACCCGCATCGTCGTCAGTGTGCCGCCCCGGGCCCACCAGGTGGCCCGCCGCGCGGTGAAGCAGGTCTGCTACGACGCCAAGGCCGGGGAGGTCTTCCTGGTGGACCAGACCATGGTGGCCGCCATCGGCGCCGGCCTCGCCATCAACGAGAAGCGCGGCTGCATGATCGTGGATATCGGCGGTGGCACCACGGACGTGGCCGTCATCAGCTACAACGGCAAGGTCTTTTCGGACTCCATCCTCATCGCCGGCGACGAGATGGACGAGGCGGTGGTGAAGTACATCCGCGAGAAATACAACGTGCTCATCTCCGAGGCCTCCGCCGAAGAGGTGAAGTGGACCCTGGGTTCCGCCTGGCCCACGGAGACCGGCCGCACCATGGAGGTCAGCGGCCGGGACCAGTTCGAGGGCCTGCCCAAGACTCTCACGCTGAACGACGCCGAGATCCGCGAAGCCCTGGCCGAGCCCATCAACGCCATCGTGGACCTGGTCCGCAAGGCCCTGAACGAGACCCCGCCCCAGCTGGCGGCGGACCTCATCGACCGGGGCATCTGCCTGACGGGCGGCGGTTCGCTGATCCAGGGCCTGGATGAGCGCCTGCGCAAGGAGACGCACCTGCCGGTGTTCCGGGCGGAGGATCCCCAGACCGCCGTGGTGCGCGGCACGGCCCTGCTGCTGGAGAACATTCCGCTGCTCCGCCGCATCCAGATCCTCGACTAGGGGTACCGATGGCCCTCCGCGCGTCCAGGTGGAGATGGAGCCGCGCGGGATGGCAGCGCCTGGCCCTGGTCCTCCTCTGGGTGGGCCACGGGGCCTGGGTCCTGATGGGACCGGTCTCCGGCCAGCGCTGGAGCCGTGCCTCGGAAGCCCTGGCCCGGCCCTCCCAGGGGCTGGCCGCCCGGTGGGCGGAGCGGCGCGTGACCCAGCGGGACGCGGCGCTGGGGCTCGCGGAGCTGCGCGCCGACCGGATCCGGCTGGCCGCCGAGCTGGAGCAGGCACGGCTCCAGGCCGCGCAGGAAGCTCCCCGCCGGGCGGAGGCCGACGAGGCCGTGCGCCTGCTCGGCCTGAAGAAGCACATTCCCCTGGAGCTGGGTGCCGCGCGGGTGATCTTCAGCACGCGGCCCGCGGTCTTCGGCGGCCTGATCCTGGATCAGGGACTGGACCGGGGTCTGGTCCAGGATCAGGGCGTGCTGGTGCCCGAGGGCATCGTGGGACGGCTCTGGTCGGTCAGTGCCACCCAGTCGAAGGTGCTCCCGGCGGACGCGCCCAACGCCTCGGTGGCGGTGATGCTCATGCGCAGCCGCGCCACCGGGGTTCTGCAGGGGCTGGGCTCGGGCCGGGCCCTCATCCGCTACGTCAGCAACCAGGAGGTGGTGCAGGTGGGCGAGGCCGTCCTGACCAGCGGCCTGGACCGCGTCTTTCCCCGGGGGCTGCTGGTGGGCTATGTGGCTGAGGTGGCCCAGGGGGACCTGGAGCTGCGGGTGGTCCTCAACCTGTCGGCGCCCCTGGATCGGGTGAGCGCGGTCCTGCTGCTGCCGCCCCAGCCGCCCGTGGAGGTCCAGCCCCCCTTCGTGGCGCCGGACGTGAAGCCCTCCAAGAAGCGGGGGACGCCATGAGGCTGCCAGTTACCTCTTCCCTGCGGCAGCACCTGTTCGGTGGGGTGACCCTGGGCCTGGTCGCCCTGACGGCGCCCTTCCCGGTGGTCCAGGCCATTCTCAGCGCCCTGCTGGTGCTGGCGCTGGCCCCCCGGCCCGGGGCGCCGCTGTCGGGCGCCCTGTGGGCGGTGGCGGCGGGCTGGGTCCTGGAGGGCAGCCTGCGCCTCTACCCGCACCTGGGCGGTACGGCCTGGGCGAACCTCACGGTGGTCCTGCTGGCGGGCTGGATGGCCGGGCGCTGGCCCCTGGAGAGCCTGCGGGGCTGGCTGGTCCGGCTGGCGGGCCTGGGTGTCCTGCACGCCCTGCTGGTGCATGGCGCCGTGCGGCTGGCGGCGGGTCCGCATCCCTGGGGCTGGGGCTGGCTGGCAGCGCTCCTGACGCTTCCCCTGTGGGGGTGGCTGGCCTGGCGGCTGCTGCATCCCCCCACCGGAACCGGCCGGCGCTGAGCCATGGATCCGCGGCTGCAGCCCCTCCTCCGCCAGAGGCTCGGTGTCCTCAAGGTGCTTGCCTGGGTCCTGGTGGCCCTGCTGGTCCTGGTCTACGCCTGGCTGCAGCTGGTCCGTCATGGCGAGTATCGCCAGCTGGCGCTGCAGCAGGCCGTGAAGGTCCGGCCCATCCCCGCGCCCCGGGGCCTGGTGCTGGACCGCAACGGCCACCGGCTGGTGGACAACCGCCGGGCCCTGCACCTGGTCATCCAGCGGGAGGACCTGCCCACGCGCCCGGAGGTGGTGACTGCCCTCGCGGAGGCCCTGGTGGTGGACCCTCAGGCCCTGGCCCGGAAGATCCAGAGCTATCGTCTGGCGGGCAAGGGCCGCCCCCTGGTCCTGAAGGAGAACCTGGATGAGGCCGGGATCGCCCTCGCGGAGCGGGTCCGGGCCCGGTTTCCCTTCCTCAGCGTGGAAGTGGCGCCGCGCCGGGTGTATCTCGGAGACGAGCTTGCTGGCCACGTCCTCGGCTACGTCGGGGAGGTGGACGAGGAGCTCATGAAGGGCAAGCCCGGCGTCTTCCACCTGGGCGAGACCATCGGCAAGGAAGGCTTCGAGGCCGCGGGCAACGAGAAGCTCAAGGGCGTGGACGGCCAGAAGCGCATCCTCGTGGACCAGCTGGGCACGGAGGTCGCCAACTTCGGCCAGATCGACGCGGCGCCGGGTCGCAGCCTCTTCCTCACCCTCGATGCGGGCCTCCAGAAGGTGGCCCAGGACGGCATGGGCATGGAAGCTGGCGCCGTGGTGGTGCTCGACCTCCGGGACGGTGGCGTGCTGGCGCTGTATTCGAGTCCCTCCTACGATCCGAACCTTTTCCTGAACCGCCTCAGCCAGGACATGGTGGACCGCTACCTGGCCAACAAGGTGACCCGGCCCATGGTGAACCGGGCCACCCAGGGCATCTACGCGCCAGGCTCCACCTTCAAGCTGCTGGTCGCACTGGCGGCGCTGGAGAAGGGGATCATCAGTCCCACCACGCCCGTCTACTGCGCAGGCCGGAAGAACTTCTACGGCCGCGATTTCCGCTGCGACAAGCCCACGGGCCACGGCAGCCTCTCCATGGTGCAGGCCATCGCGCAGAGCTGCGACGTCTACTTCTATGAGGTGGCGTCGCGCCTGGACATCGACGACATCCACGCCACAGCGGAGAAATACGGCCTGACGGAGCGCACCGGCATCGACCTGCCCCAGGAGAAGCGCACCCGGATCCCCAGCCGCGCCTGGAAGAAGAAGGCCGTGCCCCGGGACCCCAAGTGGTATGCGGGCGAGACCATCAGCGTGGGCATTGGCCAGGGCGCCGTGGGCGTCACGCCCCTCGGCCTGGCGCGGTTCTACGCGCTGCTGGCCACCAAGGGGAAGCTGCTGACTCCGCACCTGTTCTACGGCTTCCGGGAGGATCAGAGCGACCACCTGGAGCCCGCGGCCTTCACGCCGCCCAAAGACACGCCGCTGGATCCCAAGCACTGGGCGATCCTCGACGAGGGCCTCTACGAAGTGGTGCGGGGCGGCACGGCCGCAGCCTCGGCGCTGAAAGAGCTCACCATGGTCGGCAAGACCGGCACCGCCCAGGTGGCCACCTTCGTGGACCGGGCCCACTACGCGCGCCAGGCGAAGGCCCTCAAGGACCACGCCCTCTTCGCGGGCTACGCGCCCCGCGAGAACCCGCAGATCGCCTTCGTCGTGGTGGTGGAGAACGCGGGCTTCGGGGCCAGCAGCGCCGCGCCCATCGCGAAGAAGCTGGTGCAGTACTGGTTCCTGGATCGGCTGCAGCGACCGCTGCCAGCCCCCCGGGGCAAGCTGGTGGACCCCTTCGCCCCCCAGCAGACGGAGGCGGCGGAATGAAGGAACGCTTCCGCGCCCTGGATCCCCACCTCCTCTGGGCGGTGCTGGCGCTCATCGCCCTCGGTACGCTGACGCTCTTCTCCGCGGGCCGGAACACGCCGCAGGCGAACATCTGGCTCAAACAGACCCTCTGGAACGGCCTGGGCATGGTGCTCATGCTGCTGCTGGCTACCACGAACCCCCGGCGTCTCTTCCGCTACAGCTTCCCCGCCTACTTGCTGGGCCTGGTGGCACTGGCGGCGGTGCTGGTGGTGGGGCGGAAGATCGGTGGCTCCACCCGCTGGTTCATGATCGCGGGGCAGACCTTCCAGCCTTCCGAGCTGATGAAGTGGGTCACCCTGCTCTACGTGGCCCAGCGCCTGGGCTCCCGTCCTGCGGAGGAGGTGGGCCGGCTGGAGCTCTTTGGCGCCGTGGGTCTGGTGGTCTTTCCCATGCTGCTCATCCAGCGCCAGCCGGACCTGGGCATGGCCCTGAGCTTCCTGCCGATCCTGCTCCTGATCCCGCTCATGAAGGGGCTGCGCGCCCGCTGGCTGCTGGCGCTGGCCCTGCTGGTCGTCGTGGGCGGCTTCGGGGCCTGGAAGTTCGGGCTCAAGCCCTACCAGAAGCAGCGGGTCCTGATCTTCCTGGATCCCTCCAGCGACCTGCAGGGCAAGGGCTACCAGGTGAACCAGAGCCGCATCGCCATCGGTTCCGGTGGTCTCATCGGCAAGGGCTTCACCAGCGGCTCGCAGACGCAGCTGAACTTCCTGCCCGTGAAGACCACGGACTTCGCCTTCAGCGTCTGGGCCGAGGAGCGGGGCTTCCTGGGCGTGCTCCTGGCGCTGGGGCTGTTCGGCCTGCTGCTGAGCCGCATCCTGGACGCCGCCCGCGCGGCCCACACCTATGCCGAGGCCTACTTCTGCGCCGGGGCCGCGGGGATCTTCGCCCTGCACCTGCTGGTGAACGTGGGCATGGTGGCCGGGGCCCTGCCGAACAAGGGCATGGTGCTGCCCTTCTTCAGCGCGGGCGGCAGCAGCACCCTGAGCTTTTTCCTCGCGCTCGGGCTGATCATGGGCATCCTGCATCGAGCGAGGCTGAAATGAGCGACCTCCAGCGGCGGATGAAGGACCTGGCGGACCAGGTGCGGGGCCACCGCCACCGCTACTACGTGCTGGACCAGCCGGAGCTCTCAGATGCCGAGTACGACGTCCTGGAGCGGGCGCTGCGGGACCTCGAGGCGGCGCATCCGGAGCTGGCGGATCCCAACAGCCCTACCCGGCGGGTGGGCGCGCCGCCCGTGGATGCCTTCGAGAAGCGCCGCCACTCGTTGCCGATGCTGAGCCTCGACAATGCCTACACCGAGGTCGAGCTGCGCGAGTGGGAGACCCGGTGGCGCAAGCTCGCCCCGGAGGCCGAGGCTCGCTATGCCGCCGAGCTCAAGGTGGACGGGCTCTCCCTGTCGCTGCGCTACGAAGGCCGCGAGCTGGTCGAGGCCCTCACCCGGGGCGACGGCGAGACGGGTGAGCTGGTGACCGAGAACGCGCGCACCATCGCCGACATCCCCCTGCGCCTGCCCGCCGAGGCCCCGGAGGCCCTCACGGTGCGCGGCGAGGTCTTCTTGTCCCGCAAGCGCTGGGAGGAGCTGAACCGCGAGCGGGACGCCCGCGGGGAGGCCCGCTTCGCCAACCCCCGCAACGCCGCCAGCGGCACCATGAAGCAGCTGGACAGCCGGGAGGTGGCCGCGCGTGGCCTGTCCTTCCTGCCCTGGCAATTGCTCTGGACCGGCGGCGAGGCCCTGGACCACGCGGCTTCCATGGCGCGGCTCGGCGCCTGGGGCTTCGGCGTCATGCCCGCCCACGCGGAGGGCGACCTCGCGGCGGTGCTGGCCTTCATCGAGATCCAGGCCGAGGCCCGCCTGCGGCTGCCCTTCGACACCGACGGCGTGGTGCTCAAGGTCCTTGACGCCGCGGTGCAGCAGCGCCTGGGGGCCACGGATCGGGTGCCGCGCTGGGCCATCGCGTTCAAGTTCCCGGCCACCCAGGTGACCACCACGGTGCTGGGCATCACGTGGCAGGTGGGCCGCACGGGCAAGCTCACGCCGGTGGCCGAGCTGGAGGCCGTGGAAGTGGCGGGCTCCACCGTGCGCCGCGCCACCCTGCACAACCCAGATGAGATGGTTCGGCTCGGACTCCGTATAGGTCACAGGGTCTTTATCGAGAAGGGCGGAGAAGTCATTCCAAAAGTAGTCGCGGTGGTTCCCGGACAGGAGGCATATTCACTTCCATTGCCAGAATTCCCACGGGCATGCCCAGACTGCGGCAGCTTGATTCGAGGAACCCGCCCAATTCATAGCCTACAAATTCCCCCCAGAGGACGCGACAGGTTGAAACGTCTTCGCGAGAATCGGAGGGCTCTAGCGTTAGGCCCTTTCCAGAATCGGGGGCTTAGGGTTGTTGGAGGATTCCCTAAATCAAGATCACTCCAGCGGATGGTTGGGATCAGGTGTATCAATCGAGAATGCCCTTCACAACTCGAGGAAAGATTTCTTCATTTCGGAAGCCGATCAGCCTTGGATATCGAAGGTCTTGGTGATGCCGTCGCTGCGAAACTAACTCAGTCAAAGCGCTTTGAGCACCCATGGGAAATCCTAGGGCTGCTCGAACAGCCTCTATTTGGGCTTTCCTTTATTAATTCGTTAGAAGGGTTTGCGGAGTTATCGGCAAGCAACCTGCTCGAATCGATCCAGAAAACCCGGAATAAACCCCTTTGGCGTTGGCTACACGCATTCGGAATCCCAAATGTGGGCGAAAGCACTAGCCGATCATTAGCCTTGGCTTTCCCTTCCTTGGAACTTGTATGGGAAGCCGAGGAATGGGCATTAAGAGCAATTCGCGATGTTGGGGGAAAGGTTTCTCTTTCATTGATACAGTTTGTAAGAAAGCACCCAACCATTCCTAGGTCGCTGCAACAATTTGGTGTCCAACCGGCAACGGCCCCCGGTATGGCGGACGGCATCCCTCTTGTCGATTGGCTGGTTTCGCTGCCAATCAATGGCATGGGTTCGGAGAGAGCCAAAGCCCTTGTTGAATACTCTCCCACTATTAATGCCATATGGAAAATTTCAATTGAGGAAGTGTCAAACTTAGATAAATGGAAATCCAGCAAACAACCCCACTCTCCTGCCGCAATCAATCTCATCAAATTCATCCAACAGCACAGAACTCTTCCAGTTCAGATGGAACGAATTTCATTAGCCCAATCATCTCTAACAATCGAAACAGATCCATCACGCCCCTTATCTGGGAAGACAGTGGTTTTGACGGGAACGCTGCCAACGTTAGGTCGTGCTGAGGCGAAAGAAAAATTGGTAAAATTGGGCGCGAAGGTTTCAGGGTCAGTTTCTAAGAAGAGTGATTTTCTATTAGCTGGGGCTGAGGCTGGGTCCAAGCTTTCACAGGCCTTGAATTTTGGAGTACCCGTGAAAGATGAGGCTTGGTTGTTAGCTCTCTTAGATTGAATGGGGGCGAAATGGAGCTGAATTTTCATGTCCAAGGAAGCGAACCTGAGCCATACCGTGTGATGTTTCGACGTGAAGGGAACAACTTCACTGCCACATGCACTTGTCGGGGCGGTGAAATGGGTCAGGTCTGTAAGCACCGGTTGAACCTATTGAAGGGTGAAATAGGCTCCCTCGTTAGCGGAAATGGAGAGCAACTCGCCCGTTTGCCTGAAATGTTCGTCGGGACGGACGTAGAAAAGGCTTTCGAGAAACTGGCTGAAGCTGAAGGCGCCCTAGATAGGGCCAAATCGGAGGTTTCAAAGCGGAAGAAGGCCTTGGCAAGGGCTATGAATGACTGAGGAAGTTGTTAAATCCCCTGTTCCCTGAACATGAACGGGCCGGCGCCCCTCCGTCTATCGCACGCTCCCCCAGAGCGTGCTCCCAATCGCTTGCCCCCCGGGGCTGCGCTCTTGGAGACGGAGCCTCCCCCCAAGACCACGCTGCTGCTGGCGGGTGAGAAGGCGGGCAGCAAGCTGGCCAAGGCCGAGGCCCTGGGCATCCCGGTGCGGGATGAAGCCTGGCTGCGCGCGCTCGGGGGCTGAGTCTCCGAGAAAGCCCTGGACTCGGGCTGCAGGCGCGGCGGATCATCGGTAGACACCGCCCTGGATATTTCCGTGCTGTCGCGTCTTGGCAAGTTTGAAATCGTCCGACTCCTCGCCCAGGGGAGCATGGGCGAAGTCTACGTGGGCTGGGACCCGACCATTGGCCGGGAGGTGGCCATCAAGGTCATCCACACCTCCGCCGGCATGGGACCTGAGGCCCGGGAGCGCTTCGCCACGGAGGCCCGTGCCGCCGGGGCGCTGAACCACCCGAACATCGTGACCGTCCATGAGCTGGGGGAAGAGCAGGGCGTCCTCTACCTCGCCATGGAGCTGGTGCGGGGCGAGGACCTCGCCACCCTGATCCGGGCCGAGACCCTCGTGCCCCGCGACGCCCTGGAGGTGCTGGCCCAGATCTGCGATGGCCTCGCCGTGGCGCACCGGCACCAGATCCTGCACCGGGACATCAAGCCCTCCAACATCCGCGTGAACTGGGACGGGAAGACGCTCCAGGCCAAGCTGCTGGACTTCGGAGTGGCCAAGGTCACCAACTCCGACACCACGGATGAGGGCACGGTGTTCGGCACCGTGAACTACATGGCCCCGGAATACCTGCAGAGCGGTCGCCCGGACGCGCGGAGCGACCTGTTCGCCATCGGCGTGATCCTCCACGAGGCTCTGGCCGGGGTGCCCCCCTTCGACGGGCCGAGTCCCGGTTCGGTCATCTACCGCCTGCTGCACGAGGCGCCGAGTCCCCTTCCTTCAACGTCGTTCCAGGGCATCAGCCGGGACGTCCAGAGCCTGCTCAACCAGGCCCTGGCCAAGGATCCGGGCAGCCGCTTCCAGTCCGCCGAAGAGCTGGCGATCAGCCTGCGGGCCGCCAAGAATCCCGCCTGGCGCTGGGACCAGGAGCCATCTGCGCCACTGAGCCCGGCTCGGACGGCCCCACCGGCGCCGCAGTCACTGCCCCCGGCCGGCCGGACCGGCACCGGCGCCAGTGCGCGGCCCCTGGGCCCGCCGAACAAGGGCATGGCGAGCAGCGGCCCCCACGCCAGGACGGAAGTCGGACGGGACGTCCTGGAGACCACCCGGCGCCAGCTGCTCCGCGCCCTGGAGACCGATCCCACCAGCGCCCGGACCTGCGCCATGCTGCTGGTCACCTGCTACCGCTTGGGGCGGGTGGATTCCCTCATGCAGGCCCTGCGCCAGGCTCGCCATCACAGCCTCTCCGCCGAGCAGATGCGCGGAGTGCCCCGCTGCGATCAGATGGTGCGCGAGGAGCGGGAGCAGTGCCGCCTGCCCCTGGAGCTCCACGGCGAGTTCATGGAGTACTTCGGGAGCTAAGAGGTCGCAACAAAGTCCCACGCGGTTGCGTCGGGTTTTGTTGCGACCTCTAAGGCTCCGGCCGCGCCGCCAGCTCCAGCAGTCGCCAGGTCCCCCCGACTCGGCGCCAGCGCAGACGGAAGCCCTGGCGCGAGGCCTCCTGGGGCAGCAGCCCACCCCCGCGGGAGGTGAGGAGCAGGACCACCTCCTGCCCGGCCTCGTTGCCCCGCACCTGGAGTTGGTCGTGCAGGACGGTGATGCCGACCCGCTCCTGCCGGAAGGTGCCCTGCAGGAAGAGGCGGGCCGCGGCCTTGTTCATCCCTTCCGGGCCGACAAAGGCAGGGTCCAGGGGGCCGGTCGCCCCGGCGGCGTCGCCCGCCTCCACGGCGCTCCGGCAGGCTTCAAAGGCCGCGTGGATCTGCGCCTCGGGCGAGCGGGAGCCGCAGGCGAGCAGGCCCGCCAGCAGGACCGGCAGGAGGCCCCGGGCGCGGGTCACGGGGCTTCCCCGCCCAGGCCGTGGGCGACGTAGAGCTCGGGATAGCTGCGGGTCTCGGCGGACGCTGGGCTGAGGTCCAGAAGCGCGAGGGCCGCATGGATGGCGTCGGCCTCGCCTTCCAGCTCCAGGAAGCAGCCGAAGGGCGCTTCATCCAGGCAGACCTCCAGCCCCGCCCCCTCCCAGACGGCGCGGACCTTTTCCATGCGCAGCACGGGCTCGAAGCCCAGGGCGCGGAGGATGGCCTCCAGAGCTTCGCTGCTCTCGACGCCGGTCTCCAGCTCGGGGCGGATCTTCAGCAGGGCATCGGGGACCTTGGGTCCTTTCCAGGTCAGGCGGGTCCGCCCTGCGTAGCGCCGGGTGCGCAGGGCCGAGCCCTGGGCGCGCAGGCTGCCCTCGCGGTCCCAGAGGACGCTCTGCTCCGGCTGGGCCGGGTGCACCTCGCGAAAGCCCTGGGCCCGCAGGCGGGAGGCCAGGGGCGCCGTGGCCGGGATGCGCAGCTTAAGCTCGGTCTCCAGGGCGGATTTCTGCTTCATCGGGAACCGGCCTCCAGCATGGGATGGGGCATCATGGAAACAACCGTTCCAGGCGCCCCGTGATTCCCCAACGCTACATCATCGCCTCCCTTTTCATCGCCGCCATGCTGCTGCTCTTCGCGGTGGTGCAGGCCCCGCGCCCCGTTAGCGCCGGGGGCGTGGGGGCCGAGGCGGCGCCGGCGGTCATGAACCTGGGCGGTTTCGAGGCGCTGGCTGAGTTCCGCATGGAGGAGGGCTGGTCGCCGCGCTTCCAGGGGGCGCAGGACCCGGATCAGCTGGAGGCCTGGCCCTTCGAAGGCGGCTTCGGCACCCCCTGGGAACCGGCCTCGCCCTATCTGGGGGAGCAGGGGCTGGCCCTCAACGGTCCCCGGGGCCGCAGCGAGGTGGTGCTGTGGCGGGGGCTGGAGTGGCGGCACTACCGCTTCGACGCACCGCTCTGCTCCGCGCGCCTGTCGCCGGGCAAGGGCAGCCGCCTCCTGGTGACGCTGCAGATGGGCCCCGGCCGGTTCGAGACCCGCCTCCTGGAGGTGCCGGAGGGCCGGGTGCTCTGGTCCACGCAGTCCGGCCCCTGGAGCCGCTTCAGCTGGGACGGCCGGGCGATCCTCCTGGGCTTCTTTGAACCCGGCGAGGGCAAGGCGGACTCCCGCCTGCTGCTGAGCCAGCTGCCCCTGGACGCTGAGCCCGCCGAGGCCACCCTGGCCGCCTGGAACGAGCCGGGGCTGCCGACTGCCCCCCGGGGTCTCGCCACCAAGGAGGCCGCCCTCTCGGAAGATGGCCAGGATCTGCCCGGGGCCCGGCTTGAGCTCCCCTGGCGCCCCGGCGACCAGCTCTGGTTCCCGCGGGGCGACCGCCTCTGGCATGGCGGCCTGCAGGGCTGGACTGCCTGGTCCCTGGAGGGGGGCCGCTGGACCCGCCAGGCCGCGGGGGTTGGCACACTCACGGCCCACCCGCCGCAGGGGATGGGGCTGACCGAGCCCCAGCCGCAGGAGGGGATGACGCGCAGGACCAGCCCCCCGGACCAGGTGGTCTGGACGCAGGTGGGGGCGGACGCCGCGCCCTGGCCCGCCTGGGATGCGGCCTGGGTCTGGCGGGAGAACGCCGCCTTCGATGCCTGGGACCAGCGGTGGAACGAGAGCGCCCTGCCTCCGGAGCGCCAGCGGGTGGCCCTGGCCCAGTCCTACCGCCCGGAGTGGCGGGCCGCCTATGGTTTGCGGGCCTCCGTGAAGGGCTGGCTGCCGAAGGGTCCGGAGGTGGCTCTGCGGGAGCCGCTGGGGGTTGCCTGGATCTGGGTGGGGGACCGCGTGTTGCTGGTCCGGCTGGTGGAGGTGGAACGGCTGAGGATTCTCCGGAAACTGCTCCACTGAAGGATTACTTAGGGAATAGACATTTCTGGTAGCGTTTAGCCCAGCCACTCTTTCTTCCTCCTGGCTTCCCGAGGTACCCGATGTCCCGTCTCCTCCTCGTGGACGACAATCCCAGCATCCACCGCATCGCGGAGTCCCTGCTCGCCCCTACGGACATAGAGCTGGTGTGTGTGGATTCGGCGGCGGAGGCCCTGGACCGGTTCGGGCGCGGAGAGCGGTTCGATGTGGCCCTGGTGGACACGGCCATGCCGGGCATGGATGGCTGGACCCTGCTCCAGCGCCTGCGGGACATGGAAGAGACGGCCCTCATGCCCATCGCCCTGATGGCGGGGGTGCTGGATCTGGTGGATCCGGCCAAGCTGGCCAAGGCGCCGATCCAGGGCTTTCTCAAGAAGCCCATTGAGCTGCGGGAGCTCGGCGATCGGGTGAAGGC
>Ga0194052_1001286_pt1 | contig 14740 bp, 12 predicted proteins | sample SepL226m_MetaG_FD_160117 | JGI IMG/M metagenome (GOLD analysis project Ga0194052, IMG submission 160117) | Anoxic zone freshwater microbial communities from boreal shield lake in IISD Experimental Lakes Area, Ontario, Canada - Sep2016-L227-6m | ecosystem: Environmental > Aquatic > Freshwater >... | reverse complement strand
AAGCCTTTAATAGTAACAGATAAAGGCATGACTAAATTCGGAGTCACTCAGAAATTTGTCGATTTAATGACAAAAGCCGGAATCGTTCCTGTAGTCTATGATGAAACAATACCCAATCCTACAGATCATAATGTAATGAAGGGTGTCGATGTATATAAGGCTAATGGCTGCGATGCTATTATGACACTTGGCGGCGGAAGCCCGCATGACTGCGGAAAAGGTATCGGTATTGTCGTAACAAACGGCGGAATTATCAACGACTACGAAGGTGTTGACAAGTCCACAAAAAGAATGCCTCCTTTCGTTGCAGTTAATACTACAGCTGGAACAGCAAGTGAAATGACTCGTTTCTGCATCATTACTGACACCAAAAGACATGTAAAAATGGCTCTTGTTGATTGGAGAACAACTCCCGATGTAGCAGTCAACGACCCCGAACTTATGATGGGAATGCCACCATCATTAACCGCCGCTACAGGTATGGATGCTCTTACACATGCTGTCGAAGCTTATATGTCAATTATTGCTACTCCTATTACTGACGCTTGCGCTATTAAGGCTATAGAGCTTGTTTCCCAGAATCTTAGAGCGGCTGTTGCTTTCGGCAAGGATATGTATGCACGCGATAAAATGGCTTATGCAGAATACCTCGCCGGAATGGCATTCAACAATGCAAGTTTGGGTTATGTTCACGGCATGGCTCATCAACTTGGCGGTTTTTATGACTTACCGCATGGCGTATGTAATGCAATACTCCTTCCTCATGTATGCAAATTTAACCTTATTGCTAAAGTTGAAAGATTCGCAGATGTAGCAAGAGCAATGGGAATAAATATTGACGGCATCCCGCTAAGAGACGCCGCTGATATTGCAATTGAAGCAATTCAACAGCTTTCAAAAGATGTCGGCATTCCATCTGGTTTGACTGAATTAGGAGTTAAGGAAAAAGACTTGCCAATCATGGCTGAGAATGCTATGAAAGATGCATGCTCTTTCACCAATCCGAGAATAGCAACTCTTCAGGATATAATCAATATATATAAAGGGGCGCTGTAAGATAGAGAGCTAAAAGTTCTTCAAGTTTGTAAAGTTGAAAGTTAAAGCGGTGGGGAAACTCGCCGCTTTTTATTTTCTGCAGACTAGAATGAATTCCTGATTGCCTTTCGGACCAAGAAGCGCAGAAGGCATGGATTCCAGAACTTGCCATTTTAATTCAGTTACTACAAAGTCTGAAATGGATGAAACGCACCTTTGCATTACTTCCCTATCCCTTACTACCCCCCCCTTCTCTACTTCGGATGATCTTGCTTCGAACTGAGGTTTAACAAGAATAAAAGCCCATCCTTTGTCCTTTAGAAGCAAATTGACATTCGGTAAAACTTTTTTAACTGAGATGAAAGACAAGTCCATAGTTATTATGTCAATCTTTTCGGCGATTAGATTAGTTGAGATATTTCTGGCATTGGCTCTTTCAATATTAATCACTCTTGGATCCTGCCTGAGTTTATAGTGAAGCTGTCCGTATCCCACATCTATTGCATAAACTTTCTTTGCGCCATATTGGAGCATTAGATCAGTAAAACCGCCGGTTGAGGCTCCGATATCTGCGGCGACTAAACCATCTAAACAAGGCAGGTATTTATCAAGAGATGGTTTGAGTTTGAAAGCCCCGCGACTGACATATTTGAGCGATTCATCTAAAATGAGAATAGTCCCCTGCTCTTCCAGCATTTCTGATGAGTTCTTAACCATCCTGTCCTGCGATACTCTAACCAATCCTGCCAGAATAAGTTTTCTGGATTCCTCTACAGGAATATCCTGCTGTCTGGAGAGAAGCTCATCTGCTCTTAACTTTTTATGTTCTTTCTTACTTATCATAGATAAACATCTTTTATAATAACCTGAAAAAGTTAAAGAACTTTACACCAAAGTTACAGAGTTTTGCTCTAAAGTTACAGAACTTTACTGCATTTCCACAGAGAATTACTACAAAGTTACAGAGATTTACACAATTTCTACAGAACTTTAGAGCAAAGCAATAGAGATTTAGGCCATTTCCATAGAGAAATGCTCCAAAGCAACAGAACTTTGCTCCAGAATAATGCTGCTTTGTCAAAAGATATCGGCTTCAAAGCCGTCATGCTTTTCCACTTTTGGTAGGGGCAGATCTCCGAGCTGACCGCTAATATTCGGACACCTACGGAGAGGTGTCCCTACCTTTAAGATGTTGATAACTTTCTAATTTGACTCTTTACCTGGACGCCTTTTAGGCTGCGTAGAGGGGACTCATCAATTTCTGTTCATTTCTTTTATATTTTTACTAAGGTGAGTTTCTGGACTTATACAGAATCATAAATAAAAATCCTAAATTAAGGAATTGCTTATGCAACCAAACAAAATTTTAACTGGTTTCGCAAAGATCAAACAAAATTATCTTTCGGATGTAACCCTAAACATTATCAACAAATTAACAAATAATCCTTATTATCCTAATCCCTCGCCTGCTCTCAATGTCGTCCAAGAGGCATGTAAGGAATTTTCAGAGGCGCTCGTAAAATACATTCATGGCGATGTACAAGATACAATAATAAAAAATGCCAAAATGAAGGCGCTTCAGCAGCATCTTACCCATCTTGGTCATTATATAAATTCAGCCTCTGAAGGCGATCTTGTAAAACTTGGAAGCTCAGGCTTTCAGATTAGCAAGCCTCGTGAAGCGGTCGGTTTCCTCTCTGCTCCTGAATTTTTCAAAGTTACAGACGGAGAAAACCCGGGAGAGCTATATTTCAGCATGAGCAGTGTCAAAAAAGCCAACGGATATATCGTATTATACGCTCAATTTCCGGCTCCTGCAAATAATGGAGATTGGCATAGCAAAGTCCTGTCAAAGTCAACAGGCTGGATAGGCGGACTTGAAGTCGGCAGGAAATATTTGCTTAAAGCCGCCGCTACAAGTCCTGAAGCTGATAACATGAGCGTGTACAATTTTACTCAAGTTGTTGAGAGATTTGTACAGTAGTTAATTAAATTCTTTCCAGAAACTCACTTTAGTCGGACGCAAGTCCGACTTTTTTATTTACTTATTTCTCTTGCCCCGATTTTATAACAAAGATAATCCTTACAGCTCGAGCAAGAGCTATATGACTCATGGTTTCTTTGGTTTTATGTTCGTAGATGGAATCAGTTTTTGGCGGATTTAAAATCGGAAAGAAATATGTGTTTAAAGCATCCTTTATGATGGACTTACTCCTGAGTAAGCTCTTTCCCCGAGCAGAAATAAAAAGATCTTTAGGGTTTTGAAACTTCTTTAAAACTAAATACTTTTCTTTCTCCTAGGACAGAAGGATAAGTAAAAAATCCTTGGAAATTTAGATACATTTGATTATATAATATGGTTCTATCTGCAAATTCTTTATTTGTCTCAATATAAAAAACAATACTGCCATCTTTAGATTCTGCTAAAATACCTCTAGGCACTGACTGTAGAACTTCAAACCATGCATTATAGTTCCGATCATCATACAAAGGATAAACAATATCCTTAATAAACGGTGAAGAATTGCTTCTAATTAGAGTGTTGATTCCATAGGAAGACATCTCGTAAGATTCAGGTCTATTATTTTCTTGATTGGATTTGATAGAGTCCGCTACTGAAGAAGTATCATGGGAATCGTTTATATTTATAAAGTAGTACTTTTCTTTTACTGGTATGGTACAGTTAATTTCTTTAAAACTCCAAACTTTTTTTTGCCCAAGAACAGATGGATAAGTGTAAAATCCCTGATAAACCAAATCCATTTGATCTATATTTACTCCATCTGCAAATTCACGCGATGTTTCGATAAAAAATATTTCAGAAGGTTTTATCTCATAGTAGTATGAATTTATGCGTTCACCTCTTGCCAAAATCCCTCTAGGCACTGATTGTAAGACTTTTATTACATATACTGATGTTGGGCTTCCAAAACCACCACTTCCACTTTCGATTTTAGATAGCGGATAGATGGTTTTTGTGTCAAAACTAGGAAATGTCGAATCAGTGTACAACTTCGAATAAACTAGGATATTATTAAGAGACTTTTCAGAGATACTATAATCAAAATATTTCTTTTCCTCATCGGGATAAGAATTTAACATCTTTATTTCTTCTGCTCTTTTTGCCCTTTCATACTGAACGCTATAATTTCGTATCTCATCAGCGTATTTTTGAGCTTTTTCTTGAAGTGCTATAAATTGATTAAGAAGTTCAAAATATTCATTCACATCAGGAAGATTTATCTTTGCATAGTTAAGATATGCATTAAAGCCATTTGGAAAGCTGTCACTAGAATATTTATTATATATTTCCTTTATACTTTTCATCTCTTTTCCAAAGTTTCTGGCTGCAACGGTATAAAATTTATAATTATCATAGTTATCATACATGTAATTTTTACTGTTTATAAAATTATAACGGTAATCCAATTCGCTATTGAATAGCATAATAAATTGCTTTGTGCTTAAACTACATTTTTGAACTTTCGTGAAGAAGCCCGTGATTTTTTGTCCTGTAGTTTGGGTATATTGAAAGTTAGGATTTCTTATTTCTTTTTTTAATAATGAAATATCTACCTCCATCTTCTGATTAACTTTAGCCTTACAACAATCTTCAATTTCTGAATTTAATTTATCAATATCTTGTTCTTTTAATCCTGTTTGAGATAATAAACTATCAGGAATTTGAGGATTATTTTTTTGTGTCGAGCAGTTTGAAAGACTCAATATGATGAAAGGTAAAGATACGAACTTTAGAATATTAATTATCTTCTTGTAAGATATAATCCCAGAATTCAATGCTGATGTGAACATAAAAACCCTACCTTAAAGAGTTAGTCCTTAAAATTAATTGTAGTGTTATAAAGGCAATACCTGCAGTGTTAAGCTAAAAATATCCTTATCATTTCCCTCTTTCAGCAAGCGGTGTTTTAATACCTTCCAATAGTTTCTTGCTCCCTGAAAATCATTTTGGTCAGTTAATACGGCAATCACATCGACGATAGATAAATACCATTTCTCTTTGCTACTGTCCCAAGAGTTCTTATTTTTTAGATTTAAAATTCGTGCAAATTCGAGTAATTCGTGGTTGATTCTATTTTAATCCGATTTCGTTATGAGGTTGTAAAGTTTCATTTTCCTTTCCTTCCATTGCAAAAAAGACCAAAGCAATCCCGAAAAGACGACAAAGGATAAGAGCAGAATAAACATATCGCCGTATTTTGTATAGAACGACAGAGTAGGATTCTTTTCAATTTTCACATTAAAAATAACTCCGCCCCTACCCTGTTTATCCGGCAGGAGGATTCTCCTACCTTGTATATCTTCAGAGAATATCGAGTCAGTAATTATGCCGAGCGGGCTGATAACGCATGTTCCGCTGTTATTACCTGAACGGATCATCGTGCGTCTGTTTTCTACAGACCTGAAAACCGCCTCTGCAAGATGCTGTGAAGGTTCATTGGAGTCTGGGAACCATGCATCATTAGTAATAGTTATCAGCAAATTAGCTCCATTTATGACATGTCTTCTTGCCACATAAGAGAAAGCGTCCTCGAAGCAGATAAGGACAGATGCCCTAATTCCGTCCTTCAGTCGGAAAATAGTATTTTCCGTGCCAGGAGATAAAGATCTCCCCATACTAAACTTCTGTTTAATCCACGGATAAAAATAGCTTAAAGGGAAAAGGTTTTCTCCTGGTGTATATTCGCCCCATGGAACCAGGTGCATTTTGCTGTAAATTCCATCGATTTGATCACTCTTATTTATCAGGATTGCGCTATTATAGGCTTTGAAATCTTCGGATAATAGACTTTCTTTGCGGCTATCGTAGTAGATAGTGCCAAGCAAAATCGGTACTTGATACTTTTCGATCAGGTTGCTTATTCTCGAACGATACTCGTAGCTTAGATAACTATTTCCTAATAATGGCTGAGGAACTGCGCTTTCAGGCCAGATCAATATATCAGGTTTTGCAGGGAGCATCTCTTCCGAATATCTGGAATAAATTTCCAAAGACTCCATTGCCTGTTCAGCAGAATAGGATCTGATTTGAGGAATATCGCCCTGAATAAGAAGTGTTTTCAAATTCGTTTCAGATGCAGAACTTGAAGCATAACTCTTTATTGAATAATAACCGAAAAGCCCATTCAGGAGAAGTATAAATATTGCCGCATATAAAACTGCAGGTTTGTAGAATGTTGTTTGGTATTTGTGAGAGTTAATGAGAGAGTGCAGAAGTTCAGCGATAGATAAGTTCATAAAGACGACGACAAAACTTACTCCATAAATACCTGTAAAGGACGCAATTTGAATCAATAATGGATGACTCCACTGTGTCGTGGCAACAAAATTCCATGGAAGACCGGTAAAGATCCAACTTCTCAGCCATTCCAAGAAACACCAGAAAGAAGTGAAAATGAGAACGGCGTATATTTTTTTAAAGTGAAGTCTGTTTTCAATGAGATATTTTTTTGATACGGTATAACCCAATAGCCTGACGGAATTTGGCAGGAGAATATTCTTTCTTGTCAGAGAGACCAACGCAGCCCAAAGAGCGGGAAAGAGCGCCAGCACCAGAGCCATCCCAAAAGGAATAAATGGTTCGATTTTTCTCAGCCAGAAAAATGAAGCGATAGCCCAACCATATCCCCAGACAAGGCCAAAAAAGAAAGCTCTATTAGGCTTTACATCCTTAATTGCAAGGTACAAAGGAATAAGGCCAATCCATCCCAGGACAGAGAAGTTGTAGGATGGGAAAGCAAAAGAAAATATTAGCCCTGAAATGAATAAAATTAAGAGTTTCAGAAAGATTATTTTTTTTGATACAAAATAAGATTCATTCTCTCTGAAAGTGCTTTTAGGAAGCATATCATCCATCAGACTTCACCTATTGAAGAGTCATTGCTTTGATATAGCCATTCGGCCCTACGGTGGTAGGAACATCCAACTCGCTATTAGCATCAGAAAACCCAAATCTTCTTAAGAACGGCCAGAAAACAAATGATGCTTTGCCTACGATATTTGAACGGGGAACAAAGCCCCAATATCTGCTATCAGCGCTCCAAAGAGTATTGTCACCAAGCATAAAATATGAATTGTCAGGAACATTAACTTCTGAACCTACTGCTAGTCTTCCGTATGGGATGTAAGGCTGGTATCCGCCTTTATTTGAGTAAACACGCTTAAAAGCTTCTATGCCAAAATCTGTTATTGGAATAAATTTATCGGAAGTTTTAATTTTGACCATCAGGATATTATTTTCAATCTTGAGAGTATCGCCAGGCATTCCAACGAGTCTTTTTACATAGTAATAACCTATATTAGAGAGCGGTTCACCTGTCGAATCATTCTTTAAATCGTTAGTGGTGAATACGACGATATCTCCTCTTTCAGGCTCAGTAAAATGATAGGATAATCTATTAACAAACAGATGGTCGCCATCGGATAAATAACCATCACAAAGAGAGAGCCCTGAAGGAAAAAAAGATGGAACCTCTGATAGTTTGTTGAAACAGTACTCTGTGACTTTTTGCGGAGTTCCCGGCAAGGCGTATTTTAAATCCCCTATTTGCAAAGATGTCCATGGAAAAATGAGAAACTTATTATATGGAGGATAAATTCCCTGAAAACTGCCATCTTTCTCAATAGTCAAATCTGCGCGCAATGTGGAAAACAAGAGATAGTTTAAAGGCTGCGGGACAGATGGGATTACAGATTTGTCCACATAGTGAATACCGAATAAAGTAGGCTGCATGCTGCTTGTGGGAATCTTAAAAGGCTGAGTATAAAGAGCTCTTACTCCGAACGCTACAGTTAAAGCTACGACTAGAATTTCGGCATACTCACCGATAAGTTTAAATCTTCTGGCAGGAAAGAGTTTAGTAAATTTTTCTAATAAAATGTGATGTTCTTTATCAGCTTTAGATATATCAAAAGACTTAAGCGAATCAATTTTTTGAGATATAGAATTTAAATCACTCTTTAATGAATCAGTAAGAATATCATCATCTCTTTTCAGGATGCCTTCAATTCTTTTCTTGAAGTGATGGAGATCTTTTCTGGAGCGTCTTTTTTTTAAAAATTGAAACATAACTCAAGTTTCGGATTTGAGGATTTCTACAAAGGCTTCCTGCGGAATATTAACTCTTCCTACCTGTTTCATTTTCTTTTTACCTTCTTTTTGCTTGTCAAGAAGTTTTCTCTTTCTGCTTATATCTCCGCCATAGCATTTGGCTATTACATTCTTACGAAGCTGTTTAATAGTTTCTCTGGCAACAATCTTACCTCCGATAGCGGCCTGAATTGGCACCTGAAACATCTGAGGCGGGATTACATCTTTTAATTTTTCAGCTATCTGACGACCTCTTGTTTCTGCAAAACTCCTGTGAACAATTGAAGAGAAAGCATCGACAGGTTCGCCATGTACCAGAATATCTAGTTTAACTAAATCGTCGGCTTTGTAATCATGCGGTTCATAGTCCATGCTTCCATATCCCTTTGTGCAGGACTTGAGTTTATCGTGAAAGTCTATAAGTATTTCGTGCAGAGGAAGGTGAGCAGTTATTATGACATGATTTGCATCAACTGATTCAGTACATGCGCATTCGCCTCTCTTATTCAAAACCAAGTTCATGACTTCTCCGATGTATATATTCGGAATCATTATGCTCGCTTTGATGATAGGCTCTTCTATTTTGTCAATCATAGTCGGATCAGGCAGATGAATTGGATTGTCAACAAGATTCATCACTCCGCTCTTAAGATAAACTTTATAAACTACGCTTGGATATGTGGCAATGATGTCCATGTCATATTCGCGGCGTAACCTTTCCTGTATAATTTCCATATGTAACAGGCCGAGGAATCCGCATCTGAAACCAAAGCCCAAAGCAACACAACTTTCTGCCTGATAGACAAAAGCCGAGTCATTAAGCTGGAGTTTTGCCATACTGAACTTGAGTTGTTCATAGTCAGCCGTGTCTATAGGATAAATACCGCTAAAAACTAAAGGTCTTATTTCTTTAAACCCCGGCAGAGGAGCTGAGGCTCTGTCATCCATTCTTGTGATAGTATCGCCTATTTTTGTATCTGCTGGCGATTTGATATTTGCTATCACATACCCGACAGAACCTTCAGTAAGCTCTTCAAGAGGAACCATGCCAGGCTTGAAATAACCTACTTCCTTTATTTCGCTCTCAAGGTCATTGCTGAAAAGACGGATTTTATGGCCTCTTTTAAGGAAACCTTTATCCATTTTAACATAGTTCACGACCCCTCTGTATGAGTTATAGGTAGAGTCGAAAATAAGTGCGCTTGTCCCTTTTGATTCAGATGAGACTCTTGGGGGTGGAACTCTTTTTACTACAGTATCAAGAATTTCCTTTATGCCTGTGCCCTCTTTTGCGCTTGCCAGAAGAACTTCCTCTCTTGGGATGGCTAATATTTCCTCAAGCTGTTGGCAGCATAATTCAGCGTTGGCGGAAGGAAGGTCTATTTTATTTACAATAGGTATAATAACCAGATTTTGTCTCATTGCCAGCTTGGCATTTGCGACAGTCTGCGCTTGAACTCCCTGCGCTGCATCTACCAGAAGCAAAGCGCCTTCACAGGCGGCCAAAGATCTGCTGACTTCATAAGTAAAGTCCACATGCCCCGGAGTATCAATAAGATTAAGCTCGTACTCATTACCGTCATTGGCGACATAAGACATCCTTACAGGGTGTGACTTTATGGTAATGCCTCTTTCTCTTTCAAGATCCATGCTGTCAAGTACTTGATTCTGAAAATCTCGTTTGTTGACACAGCTTGTTACTTCAAGAAACCTGTCTGCAAGGGTGGATTTTCCATGGTCAATGTGAGCAATAATAGCAAAGTTGCGGATAAATTTTTTGTCCATCAGTAATTCAAATAATAGGTTGGTTAAATTCAAAAGAATAAGAAGCTAAACTTACATCTGCAAGAGGGAAATTCTAATTCATGGAAAATAAAAGGTTGTAACTATTCCTTAAAGTCTTTCATAAGAGAAAAGATTATGTCATTTGAATAACCTTTTCCCTGCATAAACCTAAAGATTTTTTCTTTTAGTTTCTGTTTTTGGAGAGATTTATCTCTTTGCAGAAAAGAAAGTTTTTTATCGAATAATTTACGGGCATTTTCTCTTTCATTATATGATTCCTTACTATCTTCGGAAATTAGATCTTCAATAATTTCTTTAGGAAAACCCTTTCTGCGAAAAGACTCTTTAATTCTAAGAGATCCGTACCCCTTTGCTACAAGTTCGTTCTTATAGGATTGTGCTGAAACATTGTCATTAGTTAAACCTGTTTCCATAGCTTTCAGGATAGCTTTTTCTATTATTGAGTTTTTGAACTTTTTGAGGGATAGTTTTTTTTTGAGTTCAGCAGTAGAATGCAGTCTGATTCTGAGGATTCTTAGGAGTGCATCAAAACATAAAAGTTCATCATTATCCTCTCTGAGGGAATCCAAATAACTTCTTTCATACGAGCCTCCTTCTTTCAAACTTCTCCCATAAACAATGTCCGGAAGAAAGAGAAATGAATCTCCAGATGACAGGCTTATTTGAAAAAGCGATTTGTTTTTTTCAATTTTTTCAATTTCTACTGTGCTCATATTAGAAAAGTATAAAGGTTGCCAAGTCGCAGGTCTGAAATAATTGATATGCGGTTAGCGGTCAAAAATCTTTGCCTAGTAAAGTTTTGTAAACGCTTTGATCTGAGCCTGGAATATTAGTTGCTCCGACTGTTTTGGAGTAAAACTCTGCGGGTCCTACAGCTCCAATTACTGCATATGCATACCCTTTGAGTTTCATATCCAGAAGACATGCCAGCAGAAGAGCCTTGCCCGTACCCTTGCCCCTGCACACTTCATCAACTCCGGTTGGCCCGAAGAAACCCAAAGCTGTGCTATCATAGCATGCAAAACCAATGAGTTTTTTGTCCTGAACGGCAATAAAACATGAAACAGGAAAATTAGACATGGCCTTTTCTACTTCAGAACCCCAATATTCGCTAAATTTTTCATTTGCCCATTTAACTATTTTTGATCCTTCTGGACCTATAGCTTTGCGTATACAAATTCCCTTTTCTTCCTGCTCCTTAATAAATGACCAGTCGTCTTTGAGGTCATAGAGTTTTACCAGCATGTCATGGTGTGGCATAGTTATCTCCAGTTTGATTTTATATTTTAAATTTAATGAGCTATTTTTGGGTATTATTTGGAATGATTGCTACAAGCAAATCTTTAGCTTTTATCTTTTTATGTTGCTTATAAAGTACTGGTTTTGAATAGACTAGCTGATACTTATCCTTTGCTAGTAATACTTCCTTTGCAAAGTTATCATTATAGATATTTAGTGGCATGACTAATATATTAGATGAGTTTGGATCAAGCTTTATCTTCTCTAGTAGGGTAAAGGTTGGAAGCCTGTTTTGCCCTAGAAAGAAATTAACTCCGCGAGGGTCATCTTCATTCATGCTGACATAAACCATATTCCAATCATTTAGTGGTTTGATTTTAGTTGAGTATTTTTCTATGTCACTGGCGAATCTTTCACTTCCTCCATTGCTGTAAGCTATAGCCATAGCAAGCTGGTAAATAAGAATTGCAATCAGAGAGATGACCAAAAACAGAGTAAATACCCTTGATAAAATTTTATTTATATCCAGATTCGACTTAAGCCAATCAGAGGCAATCAGAATAGCCAGAGGAACCATCGGAAGGACATAGTAACTTCTTCTCGAACCTGATAGAGTAAAAAAGATAAAAACCAACACCAAAGCAAATATGTAGAACTTTGATGAGAATGGAATCGTTTTCCAACTTCTAATCCCGGTATAAAGTCCGACTAAAGTGAATATTATCCACGGAGCAGAATATAAAGGCAGATAAACAAAATATGTATAATAAGGCTCTTCGTGATCAAAGGGTTTGACATATCTGAGAATATTTTCTCTGAAGACCAGATACAAACCGCTCTCCTGGTATGAAGCTTGAGTGTTTGTGAGAGATGAAATAATAAATGGCATAGCATAAAGAACAGCACAGATTATGCCGGCAATCCACATTGAAGGTTTCAAATACTCTTTCCATTGCCTGTCATGGAGTATTAAAGGTAAAAGGATTAACCCTGCCACAACAGGAGCGACGAGTCCTTTGCAAAGAGAAGTGACTGTCAGAGATAGAAACAAGACAATGTATGTGGTAAAATTTAACTTTTCTTTTCTAATGATAAACCATGCGACTGCGAACATTATCCCGCCCACATTAAGCATGTCAGCGCATGAGACTCTAGACCAAAAGACAAACCAAAAAGTTCCTAAAAGCATCCAGGCGCCAATAACCCCTGCCCTCTTTCCGGAGAGTTTTTCGCCAATCTTATAACAGGCCCAGATACTTATTAGACCTGCAAAGACTCCAGGTATTCTTAATGCCCATTTCCCAAGCCCGAAAATATATGAGAACCCAATCATCATCCAGTAAGAGAGAAGTGGTTTATCATAATAATTTTCCGAGTCTAAAAATGGATGAAAATAGTCATGCCTTATAATCATCTGCTGACAGATATTTGCCCATCTGCTTTCCTGAGTCCATAAGTCGCGGCTTCCCAGAAAGAAAAACATCACTATTAGTGATGCAAATATTAAATACCAAGGGCTGAATTTATCTCCCCAGAGGTAACTGCCTATCTTGTCTAATTGACTCTTAATCTTTTCTATACTCATTAATATCCTTGTAAGTTTTTAGGAATTGCGGATTTTTTCTTTTTCACGCTCGAGTTTTGAATTTATAGAGGCTAATTCGACGGTAAAATCTGAGTTTATCTGTTCAAGCTCAGCCATGTTTTTGGCTTTTGGTTTGCGGGCATTTAATGAGAGTTCTGCTTCAGCTCTCTTTGATTTATACAACGCCTCAGTTTCAGAAATTTTCTTTTTCTGTTCTTCTGTTAGTTTCTTAACCGGAGTTATCCCAGATCTTTCCATTGCCAATTCATATGCGCTTTTCATTTGATAAGATTCCTATTTTATAGTGCCGTTTCTTACAAAGTCATAAAACATCAGTGTATTAAGGACTAAACCATGGTTTAGCTCTCCCGATAGTACAAGTTCTTTTATTTTCTTATACGGAATCCTTGTTGTGAAAATGTCTTCGCCGTCATCAAAGTCGGTGTCAGCAATTTTTTCGACATTCTCGACGAGCATGGCATAACAGTAATTACCTTGTAAAGCAGGATTAGGTGACACTTTACCAATAATTCTGGCGTTTTCGCCGATGTAGCCAGTTTCTTCTCTTAATTCCCTTATTCCAGCGGTCAATGGATCTTCGCCTTTTTCTATGCATCCTCCGGGAGTTTCGAGTTCAAATTTCTTTGATCCGTGCCGATATTGCCGAACCATTACAAGTTCATCGTGTTTAGTAACAGCCGCTATATTTACCCAGGAACGCGGGCAATCTATGATATGAAAATCGCCAATCTTGCCATTTCTTGGACAAATAGCTTTTTCAACAAAAACATCAAAAACATTGGAATGGAGAACTCTTTCTCTTGTAAGGATTTTCCAATCCTCCAATTTAACATCAAAGTCATCTATCTGGTCGTTCATTTTGAACAGCAAATTTTAATTAGTGGTTCAATACTTTCCATAAATTTATGAAACTCATCAGATTTGATCTGTTGAGCCGCATCACTACAGGCATTTACCGGATCTGGATGAGCTTCGACTATTAAACCATCTGCTCCTGCAGCAATAGCAGCTTTGGCCAATGGTAGAACCAGATTGACTCTTCCAGCTGCATGTGAAGGATCTGCAATCACAGGGAAATGAGATTCCTGCTTGGCTACTGCGATGGCTCCGACATCCATTGTATTTCTGGTAGCAGTTTCAAAAGTTCTGATTCCTCTTTCGCACAAAATCACGCTTGGACAACCATTTACGAGTAAATACTCAGCAGCTGACAGCCACTCATTTATAGTTGTGGACATTCCTCTCTTAAGAAGAACAGGCTTGTCAGACTTTGCCACCATCTCAAGAAGATGATAATTCTGGCAGTTTCTTGCTCCAATCTGGATGCAGTCGGCAACTTCTGCAATTTTATCTATATGCGTTACGCCAACAACTTCTGTTACTACTGCAACCTTAAATTCATCCTTCATCGCCTGCAAAATATTAAGCCCTTCTTCGCCAAGGCCCTGGAATGCATAAGGTGAGGATCTCGGCTTGTAAGCGCCGCCTCTGATTATTCTTACACCAGTTTTAAATACATCGCTTGTTGCCTGCCTCATCTGTTCGTAACTTTCTACAGCGCAAGGACCGGCTATTACCTGAAAATGCCCTGCCCCGATGAAGTAGTTTCCAATTTTCACTTTTGTACATTTCGGATGATATTCGCGACTGGCGAGTTTATAAGGTTTTTGTATAGGCAGAACATTTTGGACATACGGGTGATTTTTCAAACTTTCAAGAGACTGGTTTTTGCGTTCGTCGCCGACTGCCGCAATAACGGTGTGTTCTACGCCCTTAATAATTTTGGGTTCGTAGCCAAGTTTGATTGTTATTTCAACAATTTCTTTGAGTTTATTTTCCGGCGCATGGGGTTTTAAAACAATAATCATAATTAGAGGTTCTTTCGTAGAGTTTAATTTTTAAGGTCAATATCATACCTTGATTATTATTGTTATAATGGTAGC
>Ga0194052_1001285_pt1 | contig 14765 bp, 15 predicted proteins | sample SepL226m_MetaG_FD_160117 | JGI IMG/M metagenome (GOLD analysis project Ga0194052, IMG submission 160117) | Anoxic zone freshwater microbial communities from boreal shield lake in IISD Experimental Lakes Area, Ontario, Canada - Sep2016-L227-6m | ecosystem: Environmental > Aquatic > Freshwater >... | reverse complement strand
CTCTTTCTGCTGACCTCGGCACTGGCCCCGGTCATACGCCTGAGCTATGGCAGAATGGTCATACTGGCCTTACCGTACACCGTCACCATGAGTATCACCGGCCTGCTGGCCACATATTTCTTCTTGTGATCGGAGAGCTGCGGTATAACAGTTAACCGCAATCGTTGTTCAGCATAGTATTGCTTTTGGCCTGATGAATGAAGTCAGGCCGGTGTTGACCTCCGAAAATGCTGCGGAAAAGGAATGAACATGGTCAAACCCCGATTTCCAGAACCATTTAAACACACGCATCCGCCGGTGCGGAACACCAATGAGATAATAGAAGCCCAACTAACCACTCACAAGTTGAAAGCCGATACCAAAAATATATCAGACGAGAAACAGTTATGTTGATACAATGGCTTCATGTAAACCCTATTGCCCACGGTGGACTTATTCTATTGTTCGGGACTTTCCTGGGTTATATCCTGTATCTGGCATTGATCAAAATTGCCAGGGGCGGAACCTCTGTTTCTCCCTCCACAGCCAAGTCTCCCGCACTTCGGCGCCTCTGGTTGCCGATGATTCTAACAACAATAGCCATCTTTGCCAACGATGCCTTTGACCGAGCAGGTCTGAAAGAATATTTCTGGTGGGACGAATTCCTCGCGCTCTTGCAGTCGCTGCCGATAATAGCCTGGACCTGGCAGTTGGTTACAATCAGTCGATTCTACTTTTCCCGATTGACCGATCAGCACACAGAGGAAACCAATGTCGTTCACTCCATGGCCCTCGTCAGCAACTTGATTACCTTACTGCTTATTGTCGGGGGCGGCTATGTTTTGCTGCGGGTCTGGTCCCTTGATCTCAGCCCGCTGCTGACCTCGGCAGGTCTTGTAACAGCGGTTAGCGCCCTTGCCGCCAGAGATGCTCTCTCGGATTTCTTCGGCGGGATTACCATCTTTCTGGACCGACCCTATCACATTGGGGATTTCGTTGTTTTAACCACCGGGGAGCGCGGAGAGGTGGTCAACATCGGTATTCGCAGCACGCGAATACGCACCCGGGATGATGTTCATATATCCGTCCCCAATTCGGTGATGGTTAGCTCCAAGATCATGAATGAAACAAGCCTTCTTCCGCAGTATCGCGTCAAGTGTCGCGTAGGAGTCGCCTACAGCAGCGATCTGCTTGAGGTTGAGAAAGTCCTTCTGGATTCCCTGAAGGGCAATCCATTCGTTCTTCAAGAACCTGCGCCAAGGGTGCGGTGTCGGGATTTTGGTGATTGGGCGGTGGAATTGGAACTTCTGGCCTGGATCAAAGACCCTCGCAACCGGGGATTTGCCAGAGACCTGATAATTCGGGGAATTCATCAGGCCTTTCGGGAGGGAAAGATAGATATCCCTCTTCCTCAGAAGGAAATAACGGTCAAGAAGGATGTTTTGTGATAGAATTTTTCAAGCCGTAAGGTGAACTGCCCGGTGAAAACGATGGACCGGGGATACTCGGTGGCGATTGTCTTGCACAGGTTCAATACGACTTGATGCCATCCTCATTAAATTTCCTTTTTGTGGATAATGTCTCTATCGATATACGAACCCCCTCATGGAGTTCGTGCAGAATGTTTTGGCTTTGAAGGCGAGGTGCCATCGGCACCACCCGCATGGCGACAATCGCTGCAATTACAGCCAGGTAACTGGCGCTGTTGATGGCAAAACAAACACCTTCTCCGACACTGGCCACAAGAAGTCCGGCAATTGTTGGTCCAATGAGTTTTGCGCCATTTACCTTGGATGAATTGAGAGCAATGGCGTTACTCAGATCATCCCGGAAATCGACCATCTGCACAACGAATGACCGTCGCACTGGAATATCAAACGCACTAACAATACCAAGAAAAAGGCTTGATAGAATTACTGTCATTTTAACATTCATACAGAATCACTTTATGACACTGCCGTCATTCCTGTCAAACAAATAACCAAATTACGGAAAGCTGGCCCTGGCCGCTTTTTGCGATCCATTTCTTGCACACCTCATTCTTGCCATTACGTGTGATAAAAATGGGTTGTTCCTCGGTATGACAAATCTCGGATATTTCAAGCGCCCGATTGCGCAAGTCGGATATGGGTCTTATCAATGGCATGGCAAACATCCTCTCATAATTGTGACTTTAAAATATCATAATTATGATAATATCAAAGGACAATATGCTTTGCAAATTGAACTTTAAAAACGATAAGTTCCCTTTTTCAAACGGATTCTTGACAAAACGCATAATGCCGTCTAATCTGCAAACACATTGCACATTAGACGATGAAAAGGACAGCGTCGTGTATCTATCCAGAACTCTTGAAACTTTTGTTAAAACAGCGGCCAAACAATTTCCAGTGCTGCTGGTCACCGGTGCCAGGCAAGTGGGTAAAACGACGTTTCTTCAGCATATCAGCCAGAACGACAGGGGATATGTCACCCTTGATGATCCACTGGTTCTGGACCTTGCCAGGCGAGATCCGGCGCTCTTCATGCAGAGATTTCCGCCACCGGTGCTTATCGATGAAATCCAGTATGCGCCGGAGCTTCTCCCATACATCAAGATGACAGTGGACAAAGACCGCAGGCCGGGTTTGTTCTGGCTGACCGGCTCTCAGCAGTTCCACCTGATGAAAGGGGTTTCTGAATCATTGGCAGGTCGTGTAGCCGTTGTATTTCTTCTGGGTCTTTCCAGAAAAGAACGGTCGGGCCGGAACATCATGGACCGCCCGTTTCTGCCTGCACCGGATGAAATACAGGACCGTCTCGATGCAGGTGAAACGCTCCAGTTGAAGGAACTCTACCATCTCATCTGGCGCGGCGCTTTTCCGGCGATTGCCTTAAATGATGATATGGACCGAGACCTGTTCTACAGCTCATACGTCCAGACATACCTGCAACGTGACATCCGCGATCTGTCTAAGGTCGGCGACGAGATGGCTTTTCTGCGGTTTCTTCGGGCTGCTTCGGCCCGAACCGCTCAAATGCTTAATCTGGCGGAGCTTGCACGAGATGCGGATGTTTCTCCAAACACTGCAAAAAGCTGGCTCTCGATCTTGCAGGCTTCCGGAATCGCCTACCTGCTGGAACCTTATCACACGAATGTAACCAAGCGCCTGGTGAAAACACCCAAACTCTATATTCTTGATACCGGATTATGCACCTATTTAACCGAATGGTCCAGTCCGGAAACGCTTGAGGCAGGCGCCATGTCCGGTGCAATCCTGGAAACATGGATACTGACAGAGCTGCTGAAGAGCTACTGGCATAATGGTCGTCGTGCACCATTTTATTATTATCGGGACAAGGACCAAAAGGAAATCGATCTACTCATCGTTCAGGATGGTTTGGTCTATCCACTGGAGATTAAAAAAACGGCATCTCCGGGGAAAAACGATGTTCGGCATTTTCAGTCTCTTGAAAAACTGAAGCTGCCCATCGGTCCGGGCGGTGTGATTTGTCTGGTTGGGCAATCTCTGCCGCTGACCACATCCGCCCATTCCATACCACTCTCAGCGATTTGAGCTGTCCCAAGACATAGATGGGATTGGAGGTAAACCATGCTGCTCGAAAATTATGAACTGGAGATTTTTAACTCAAAATGCAATCCAGGAGCCATATCCGTTAGAGAACAAGTATGGCTGCCACACTGCGGCAACCAAACCGATCACCATCATGTATCTGATTAAATTTCACGGGCATTTTTGCGGCGTGACTCGTGGAGAGTGACAAAGCTCATGGATAGGCAAATCGCCAGAAAGACGGATTGAAACTTCAGACTTTTTTTGATGATGTTCATAATGTTCTCCTATTGTGTGTTTTTTGTGGTAACCAACTTGGAATGTGACATAAGATGTGACAAAAACAAGAACTCGTTGCCGCATTTTGAAAATTGATGTGAATTTCGTATGCTTGCGTAATTTCTCTTGAAGTTTATCCATCTGTCAAGACGATAATGCGCCTTTTGCGGTTAAAATATAAAGGCAACGTTCCGCGTCAAGAAAGGGAAGTTTATAGTAGATGGTCCGGGACTGTAATACGGAGCCGGCATTAGACAGGCGGGAGATAAGGCTTGAAACATCCGCCAGTTCTTCGCTATTAATCTTGCCTTTCATGGCTATGATCTTGCCTGCGGGAGCCAGTAGCGGCATAGCCATCTCAACAAAATGGGCCAGATCCGTAAATGCTCGGCAGACAATGACCGAAAAAGCATTCGAGCCGCCATCTCTAAAACAGTCCAGGTTAACAGAAAGCGACTCGACCCTTGTTTGCCATGCAGCGATATTGACCAGCCCCAGCGTACGGATGACATGACGCTGAAAATTGTTTTTCTTGCGGGAAGAATCAATCAGCGTGACCGACAGGGAAGGCATCAGAATTTTGAGCGGAATCCCCGGAAAACCGCCGCCGGAGCCAACATCCAGCACGGAAGCTTCCGGGGGAATCCACAATGCCAAGGCCAGCGAATCCACAACATGCTTGATGGCCACTTCCGACGGCAGAGTGATGGCGGTCAGGTTGGTCTTCCGGTTCCAGAGCAGCAATTCACGAATGTGGATGCCAAACTGCGCTACCTGGAATGCGGAAACCTGAACCCCCAGGGTTTCGGCGCCATTTACGATCAACTGGTTCCATTCCGAATCACCAATCTGCATTTCAGCAGGCACAGACATCTTCTTTTTTCTGCGACTCGGTTGCATCTGCAAAATCCATCTGAATAGCCAGATCTCCCCCGCTCATGCTGACGATAGCATTGGGATAGCGTTTTTTAAAGACCCGGAACATGGCGGAATTCTCCCGAAGCACCGTTGCTGAAAAGCCTTTATAATCATTGCCTTTGGCGATTTTTTCAAGTTCCTTCAGCAGATAAGAGGAAATACCCATCTTCTGGTAATCTTCTCTGACCACAAACGCTACCTCCGCCCGATCATCTTCTTCTTCGGCATAAGAGCCAATAGCCATGATTTCACGGCTGCCTCCTTTCTGGGAAAGCCCGATGAGCGACATATTCTTGCGATAATCCACGCTGGCCCACTGCTTCTGAACCACTTCATGGGAAAAAACCTTCATTTTGTAAAAAAAACGGCGGTATATTGTCTCTTCCTGAAGCGAATAGAAAAAATTGCGGTAAGAAAATTCATCTGAAGGCAGAAGTGGCCGAAATTCAATGATTTTTCCATTTCTAAGAGTCATGGTGGATTTATAGCCTTCTATAAACAGCAGATCGTCCTGTGTGGGCGGCAGTTGGTCGGCAAAAATGTAGTGGCGCGACTTGGCGATATCAATCAACTCTTCACGGAATTTGGGATGTGCTATCTGTGCAAGCTCCATGACCCGCTGATAAATGCCCTTTCCTTTCAGCTCTGCTATGCCATATTCGGTAACGATGAAATTGACATCCCCGCGCGTGGTGGCGACTCCTGCACCCTCGCTGAGATGGGGAACAATCCTGGAGACTTTGCCATTCTGGGCGGTGGACGGCAGGGCGACAATTGAAAAACCTCCTTTTGACATGGCGCTTCCCCGAAGGAAATCGACCTGATCGCCTATGCCGCTGTAAAACAAATATCCCATGGAATCCGAACAAACCTGCCCTGTCAGATCAACCTCCAGGGCGGAGCTGATGGAAATCAGATTGTCATTTCGGGCAATAACCGTGGGATCATTCACAAATTCCGACGATCGGAAATAAAACAGGGGATTGTTATCCACATAACGGTAAATGGCCTCGGTGCCCATACACAGGGAAGCTACGACCCTTCCTGGCAGAAGGGTTTTTTTCTTGTTCGTGATCACCTTTTTTTCAAGCAAAGGCAACATACCATCCGTGATAAGCTGGGTATGGATTCCCAGATCGTTTTTAGTGTCCAGATAGGTCAGAATGGCATCGGGAAGATTGCCGAATCCGATCTGAAGCGTTGACCCATCATCGACAAGCTGGGAAATGTAATGCCCGATTCGCTGGATCACTTCCGTGTTGGGACGCCTGACCGGGGTTACAACGATCGGCTCCTCATGAATCACCAGAAAGTCAATATCATCCAGATGAACAAAACTGTCTCCCCAGGTTCTGGGCATCAGGGGATTGATCTGGGCAATGACCATGGATGCGTTTTCCATGCCGGAGCGGGTGATATCCACAGAAACGCCCAGACTGCAGTACCCGAACTTGTCCGGAGGGCTTACCTGAATAAGCGCTACATCCAAGCCGATGCGATGGCTGGCGAAAAGCTTTGGAATCTGAGACAGATAAGCGGGAATATAATCGATTTTCCCTTCAAAGGCGGCTTTTCGCATGGTTCTGCTGATAAAAAAAAGTTTGAGCGAAAATCGTCGGGTAAATGACGGGTCATCAATATAATTAGCAAGGGTGTAGGAAAGCATCTGATAGACCATGATGTCCTGCATGGAAAGATCCATGACCATGGCCCGAATCAGATGCTGGGGTTCTCCGCACCCGGTACCGATAAACACCCTGCTGCCTTTACGAATATGGGAAATCGCTTCCTCTGCGCGCATGACCTTATGCGGGCAATATGCATGTACGTCCATTGGTTCTCCTTTAAATCAAATCAATCCTGAAACCGTTCACTGGTTCATCTGTTTGATGGCGAAAATTTGTTCATGACTTCCATTGGCGTGGGCATTCGGAATATCGCACCATGCTTTTTGTAATTCATACTGAGGGAATCATTAAATGTCAATTATTACTCTTCATGGAAGGATTAAACAGATAACCCTTTTTTTTCTTGCTTATAACAGGATTTGGGGTATACTCCAGACGGTTGTGCTATGCTCCGATTCAGTCGGAGCTGAATTCCCGCTGAAAAATGACATCCTGGAATTCGTAGCTTTCTGGCTGACTGGCCGCCATGCAACAGACACTCGTGAACCTCGTCAGGTCCGGAAGGAAGCAGCGATAAGTGATGGCGTCTGTGTCATGGATCGATCCCGGTTTTGCTTTTTAAGCTACGGTTCAAGGAATTATTCAAGGCGGGTGCACAGCCGATCTTTTGGTCGATCTCCTCCCAAACCCTTCGTCGTTGTGGTCTCTACAGTCCAGGTGTTCTTTCTTTCCAAAGGCAGGATGCGCTCCCTGCACAGATAACTGGAACATACAGGACAATCCGTTTCAATGCAGGGGTCCAGATGGATCAGAACACTTGCATTCCCACTGAAATGACATCCCAGAATATTTTCAAGTTCCTTGGCCTCCAGATGGGCATCTTCAAGAGAAAAACTGCGGGGCAAAATCAGATGAAAATCAATATGAATCAGATTGCCAGAAGCCCAGGCACGCAACTGGTGGACATCAATCCAGGTTTCTTTCCGGTTTTCATCCAGGAGGCTGCATATTTCCTGAAGTATCACGGGATCAGAGGCGTTCATCAGTCCCGCAAAAGACTGATGCAGCAACACGCCACCGGTATAGAGAATATTGATCCCCACCAGACAGGCAACCGCCCCGTCCATCCAGAACCATCCGGTCAGATTGACCATAAACAGCCCCAGGATGACACCGACAGATGTATAGACATCCGTCAACACATGCTTGCCGTCCGCTACAAGTGTTAGTGACCGGGTTTTCCGGCCGGTTCGAATCAGCCCCAGGCCCAGAATAAGGTTGACCAGACTTGCGCCCAGCAGCAGCCAGAGACCTTCCTGAAGATTGGGCAAGGGCGCGGGTTCAAATATCCGGGGCCATCCGGTTTTAAATATCCCGGCGGCAGCCAGCATGATGAGAGCACCTTCAAAGCCCGCCGAGAAATACTCGATTTTACCATGACCATAAGGATGATTCTTGTCGGGTGGAATGGCCGCCAGCAGAATGCTTCCCAGGGCGAATGTGCTGGCTACCACGTTTATGATGGACTCCAGCGCATCGGAAAGAATGGCTGTTGACTGCGTAATCCGATAAATATGGAATTTGGCGGCCATGAGCAGGGCGCCCACCACCAAAGATATGGTGACAGCCGTAATCCTTATCCTGACCTGATTTTTTTCGCCACGAATTGATGCAAGATCAGACATTTGTCCTCCAGAACCAACTGGCCAGAAGATATACCTTGAGCGGTCAATGACTGAGTTTTTATTCATTGAAAAGTACAGTATATTTTGGTCATTCCGACAAAAATAATCGCAAGTCGCCATCGTGTCGGATAATAAAATCCGACCAACTTCTTGACTTCAGGCTCCTGAAGCCTGTCGTTAAAACGTATTCAGGTGGGTAAATTCCTGAATTTCCCTTCGGGCGGGAGCAGATGAAATTTTGGCCGGATATCCGAGAGGAATCAGGGCCACCAGTTCGTATTCGGCCGGAACGTTCAAAATCGTTTTGGCCTGGTCATGATCAAAGAGGCCGACAACCACTGTGCCCAGACCCAAATGATGCGCAGCAAGACAGATACTCTGCGTGGCGATTCCCAGGTCAAACATGAACCAGTCACCGAATTTTGTTGTTACCGCGCCACTGTAATATCCCGAATTTTTTCGTTTACCGCAAAGGGCCAAAAGAACCGGGGCGTTAACAATCGCCTTGGTCGCCGGATTTTTGGAACCCATTGTTTCCTGAAGCTTCGCCTTTATTTCCGAATCCTTGATAACCACAACTTCCCAGCACTGGGTGTTGGCCCAGGAAGGTGACCAGCGAACCGCTTCAAGAATATGATCCAGAATCTCCTGTGGTACATCTTTTTCCTCATACTTGCGAACGCTTCTTCTTTCTTTAAGTATCGTCATAAAATCGGTCATGTTCAGTGCCCTCCTCTTTATTTCGCCTGTTTTATGCAATTGCAGTCTTTTTCGCCATTTCTCTTTCCCATCTGTAAAATGTTTAACGGATACTGTCAATACAAAGTCATCACAGCAGGGACGGAATCAAAACAAAAAACTGTTACCATGCAAATACTTTTAAACCACGAAAAACACGAAAAACACGAAAAAAATGTTCGTCGCGCCTTCTTGTGAGAAATAATTTTCATTCATGGGGGCGACATGACCATGCCATGAGCGTTTACTGGGAATTTGAAGAATTTACTATTTTTTCGACAATCACCTTGGTAATCATGTAGGTCGGCTTGATTCCTTCGTCTCCCATGCTGCCGGATGCCAGGGTTTGACCGCTGAGCAGGGGGTTGTCAGAGGCGTAATAGGCATATCGAAGCTTAATGTCGGGTGAGATGTGCCCCCGAATGATGGCTGCGCTGATGGCTCGATGGTAATGCCCACCTTCCATTTCAAGACCGATTGCTTTCCAACTGGTTGTCTGAAATTTTTCCAGAACATCCCGGTTTTGAAGGGACGTACCCAGAACCGTAACGATAGGCCCGACATATACATCCACTGAGTCATCGAAATCGGTTTTTTCCATGTCATTTTGAACCAGGTAGTTATGCGGAGTTCCTTCCATAACATGAGCAGTCGGCAACATGATATCCCCTTTGCCGCCCGGAAGAATACCGGCTTTACCCATGATGGATACGGAGCAAACCTGAATGCCCGGCTTCTGGTGAAATTGCGACAGAATTTCATCCATGACTTCATAAGCCTGGGTGCCGAAGGCATAATCAATGACCAGAAGAACTGGCTTAGTGCTTTTCAGGTTCTGGCGTTCCAGGTGAAGATCGGGATGAAACATTAACTGATCGAGCTGAGCCATATCGATGATCTGAGCATGAATCAGCATTTCCGAGGTGTCCGGCACATCATGAAACCCGTTTGCAACCGCATACGCCTTGATCATTTCGCCTTTGTCCCGGGAGTTTTGCAGAAACCGGTACAAATCTCCGTCGGGTTTCTCCTGGCTATCGGCGCAGGCGGCGGCATATCCATAGAGCAGATTCACTACGCTGTGCATGTTGGCGCTGATAATATGCAGTGGCCGGTTCTTCAGTCCGATTTCGCAAAGTTTGTTCTTGACGTTCCAGGCCCACTGGGGCCCATAGCGATGATGGCCAATCATACTCTGAAGCGACGGGGTGAAGTAGATCAGGAGTTCATCGTCCCTGCAGGCGTTTTCCCGTTCAACGCGTTTTCCCATGCGGTAGATGATTTGAAACAGGCTGTTGTTGCATCCACAGGACTTTCGGTTTTCATCCAGATAAGCGTAAGTATCCTTGGTCTCCTGATATGTTCTTCCCAAAAAAATGCTCAGGTTCCAGATGGCCTGATCAAGCTGTCGGTCGGTAAGCGTGTCTTCCCTGGAAGTAATACGTTCCAGATCCTTCCAGCCGCTGGTGTAATCTCCGCTGGATTCTTTCATGTGTTGAAAAATTTTTCCTGCCTCGATGTTCAAAAATGTGATGTGGGTCAGAACATCGTATATCTCGCTAAGTCCGGTGGTAATCACAAAGCACATTTCATTTTCACTGACCCGGTAGGACAGGCGGCGACGTTTGTTCGGCTGAATTTTTTCAAAGGAAGTGTTTTCAAAAGCCTCGTGAGCAGTCAGAACAATCCGGGTGCATTCTTCAATTCCCCTGGGGAGGCGGTCCAGAATGTATTCCAACCCCTTGATTTCAATGCTGCGAGGGTCATTCATGGTGCCATAGATTTCCGGACTCAGGTCTCGAAGCGCCATCTCCAGGGCCTGGCCTGATGTGCCAGAGGGTTTATAATTTCCGCGTATCACCATGGCATCGGCAATGACTTTAAAAGCCCGAATAGCCAGCCTTCCTTTGTGCGCTCTGCTGAAAGATTCCATCTGTTTCTCCTTTTTTACCAGCTCACCCATACGGCGTATACTTTGAGCGGTCAATGACTTAATTTTTATTCACCGCAAAGGCGCAAAGATCGCAAAGAAAATATTCAATGAAATTAGCCGCCACAAGAGCTTTGTCTTCTTTGCGTCCTTTGCGTCTTTGCGGTGAATGCCTGGGTATTAATGACCATTGAAAGTACGGATGCATTTTTTTGTATAACAGACAAAATAAGCATTGAAATATTTCAATGCTTAAGATAAGCAATATAAAGATGATTTGTCTTCTTTTTTGAATTCAATAATTCTTCGGCTTGCCAGCGCATACACAATGTCACTATCTTAAAGTAAAATTCTCCGTTTTGAAGATGTAGAATTTATGGAAAAATAAGTCAACGACATTGAACGCTGATCGTGTATTTTACTTCGTTTGGGCTGGTTCAATTAGCGTTCGTACTGGAACAGGCATTGAAAAGCCTTTTCCGGACAAGGTGCTGGGAGGCCAACGCATGTCCCCAAGATTACCAAAGATTATTTTCGCAATAGTTGTTCTGGCTGCAGCAGGGGGTTTTTTTGTGATGTTCGGCCCCCCCAAACTCATGGCCAAAACCGAGACTCCTGATTTCTGCGCTTCCTGCCATGTCATGCAGTCCCAGTATGAAGCCTGGTTTCATACCGGGGCGCACCGCAGCATCAAGTGCATCGACTGTCATCTTCCCCATGAAAATATAGGTGCTTATTACATCTGGAAATCCATCGACGGCATGAAAGACGCTGCTGTGTTTTATTCCGGCAAGGTCCCTGAAACGATCACGCTCTCGGTACATGGGGAAAAAGTGGTGCAGTCCAATTGTATCCGTTGCCACGAATCCACGGTTGAAAAAATAGATCCGGAGCGACTGTGCTGGCAGTGTCACCGCTGGCTTCAGCATAGCCAGGCAGGCGACAGGCTTGTGAACTAACACAACCCTACACATAGGGTATAGTGGCAGGTAATAGCAACCGTCCGGTTGTTCATACCTGTGTCTTTCGTGCCCTTTCATCATTTATTCTCTTTAATCGAAAAGGAGACATCCGATGTCCATTTCTGTTCACCACGCGGTGGTTCGCGTATTTCTGGTTTTCGCCATGTTGACGGTATTGGCCGGATGTCAGCCGTCCAAACCCGAGCCCAGGCAAACAGTTGTCATTCCGGACGGTGAAATTGATCCATCTGTCTGGGGCAAAGCCTATCCCGAAGAATACGAACTCTGGAAAAAAACCGCCGATCCCATAGCCAAGCGAACCAGCAAGTACAAAACCGGCATGGACGGAGGACTCATTACTGTCGATAAGTTGTCTGAATTTCCCTATATGGCGCTGCTCTTCAACGGCTGGGGGTTCGGGGCTGAATACAACGAACCCAGAGGCCATGCCAACATGATCCGCGATCAGTTGGAGATTGACTCCTCACGTATTAAGGCCGGCGGCGTTTGCCTTACTTGTAAAACCCCCTACGCTCCCAAACTGCAGAAGGAGATGGGGCTGGATTATTACAAAAAGCCTTTCAAGGAAGTTCTGAACAAAATTCCTGAAAAAGACCGGACGTTGGGCGTTGCGTGTATCGACTGCCACAGCAACAAGGATATGACCCTTAAAATCTCTCGCGGGTTCACCCTGACAAAAGCCCTTCAGGATATGGGCTCCAATCCGGATACGCTTACCCGGCAGGAAATGCGCAGCACGGTATGCGCGCAATGTCATGTCACTTACGCTATCAACAAGGATGCGGAAGGCAAGTCCACCGGTGTCTATTTCCCATGGCAGAACAGCAAATGGGGCAATATTACCATTGAGGACATCATCAAAAGACTACGCAGCGATGAAACGGTCAAGGAATGGAAGCAGACCGTAACGGGTTTCAAGCTGGCCTTCATCCGTCATCCTGAATTTGAGTTCTGGACGAACAACAGCGTACACTTCAAAGCCGGAGCCTCATGTGCTGATTGCCACATGCCCTACACCAAGATCGGCGTTTATAAGGTTTCCGACCACCGGGTGATGAGTCCTGTTCAGAACGAAATGCGGGCTTGTCACCAGTGCCACGCCCAAAGCCCCGACTGGCTCAAGGAAAGAGTTTTCTCGATCCAGGATCGCACGGTATCCATGATGCTGCGCTCCGGATATGCCACGGCCACGGTCGCCAAGCTTTTTGAGACAACTCACAAGGCCAAAGATGCCGGTAAAACCATTGACGATGAACTGTATAAAAAGGCAAAGGATTTCTACGAAGAAGCCTTTTACCGAACACTGTTCATGGGCGCCGAGAATTCCATCGGGTTTCACAATCCCACAGAAGGTCTTCGGATTCTTGGGGATTCCATTGCGTTCGCTACCAAATCGGAAGGCTTTCTACGTCAGCTTCTGGCAAAGGCAGGTGTCGATGTGCCAGTAAAAGTTGACCTGGAGATTATGAAATACGTCGATGCTCGCGGAGAGAAGAAGATCAAGTTCAACCCATCCCTTGAATTCAAAGATCCCATGGGCCTTCAGGACCGGTTTTAACTCCCGCCTTGCACCTCCCCCGCTGGGGGAGGGAGCACCGTGGGGGCAGGGCTTTTGCCCCCTGCCGGGAGTTTGGACATTTTCAAGCTTTAAAAAGTCCCCCATCCCCTTGCGGGAGGGGGTTAGGGGGTGGGGGAGCGTTCGCAGTATATGTTTAAATCAGCCCTTCTGTAAGCTGCCCGATCTGCGACAGCGTCAAGGGTCGAACGACGGCCTTGCCGATGCCTTCCGGAAGCACGAAAAGGATTTCGCTACCTTCGCGTTTTTTATCCTTTAGCATGGCGGATAGAATGGCTTCTCGCTGCCCGCTAAGTCGGGTCGGAAGATTCATCTGAGACAGCAGGACTTCGATGCGCGCCGCATCTTTTCCGGACAGCAGTCCACAGCGCACTGCAATAGCGGCTGCCGCCACCATCCCAATGCTGACAGCTTCTCCGTGTGGAACCCCCGTGATTTTTTCGATGGCATGGCCAATAGTATGTCCGAAATTAAGAATTCGACGCTCCCCTTTTTCCGTTTCATCCCGGTTGACCACGCCAGCCTTGATGACTACCGAATCGTGAACGAGTTTTTCGATCACATTGCTGTCCAGCGCCAGCGCTCGAGGCCACTGCTTTTCCAGGTAATCAAACATATCAGCATCGGCAATGACAGCGTGCTTTACAATTTCAGCAAAACCGCATAGCAAATCCCGCATCGAAAGTGACTTCAACAGATTCATGTCGCAGATCACAAACTCCGGCTGGCTAAAGACGCCCACCATGTTTTTGAAGCCGCCAAAATTGACGCCGTTTTTCCCGCCCACACTGGCATCAACCTGTGCCAGCAGGGTGGAGGCGACAAACCCGAAGCTCACTCCACGCATATAAGTGGATGCCACAAATCCCGTGATGTCGCAGACGATTCCGCCGCCGATTCCCACGATCACAGTGGAACGGTCCGCTTCCATATCCACAAGCTGCTGGTAGATGCCGTTGACCGTATCCAGGGTTTTGATCGTTTCTCCGCAGCCAATGGTAATAACTGGATAGCGGGGAAAATCTTTCCCGTAAAGGTTCAGTAGGTGATTATCCGTGATGATCACGGCAGGCCGGGCCAAAATGTAGTGTTCAAGTTGCTGCAAACGCTCTCCGACCATAATGGCCGATTTACCGGTTTTTCCCTGAATGTTTAATGTTTTCATTTTTTTCCTTTTTTTAGGGGAACGATGGGGGACACTGCTTGCCACCAAATTCTTTCATATCCCAGAGACACTACAGCATAACGTCGCAGATTCAGATCCCCGTATTTTGTGTCTAATGCATCCCCGTAGGCTGTTACCTGGGTGATCGCATCCGCCATTTTTCCCTTCATGGCAGGCATGGTTTGCAGTGCCTTGGTGCTTAGCTTGCGGGCCTTCACGCCACTCAATTTCACTTCGGAAAGCGGCACGAATTTAAACTCAATTAAAATGTCATACACCTTCACCTGTCGCATGTCCGACCTTCGGATCATTGTCAGATCAGCATAGCGC
>Ga0194052_1001284_pt1 | contig 14765 bp, 12 predicted proteins | sample SepL226m_MetaG_FD_160117 | JGI IMG/M metagenome (GOLD analysis project Ga0194052, IMG submission 160117) | Anoxic zone freshwater microbial communities from boreal shield lake in IISD Experimental Lakes Area, Ontario, Canada - Sep2016-L227-6m | ecosystem: Environmental > Aquatic > Freshwater >... | reverse complement strand
GGTCACGTGCTTACCGAGATCGATGCCGTAGATACCGCCGCCCAGGCACAGCGCGACCATGAGACCGATAACGATGTACCGATACCGGTAAACGGTTCGACCCCACCAGGCGAACACTCGATCTCCTAACTAAAGCTGCGATGTCAGCAGCGAGGACAGCGGCCGGAACGGCTGAAGCCGTGCCCCGGGCTAGCGGAAAACACCGGGAATGTCCTCCAAGTCGACGAAATCCAAGGTATCCGACGCTAACGCCCAGCTGGCATGTTCGCGAAATCCGAGCGCGTTGATCCCGGTGCCGGATCGCGCGTCGGCCGACGCCACCAGCAGGTTTGCCAGTCCGCCGCCCATACGTACCTCGATCACGGTCATGGTTGCCTCACCCAGAGGAATTCGGTCACCGGGCTGCCCGCATGCCGGGCTTTGGTCTCGTATTTGGTGGTCGGCCGATCCACGGAGATTGGCAGCGCCTCGCCGGGAAGTACCCTGCGCAGCAGCTCCTCGCCGTCGCCGACCTCGGCGATCTGCTCGGCGTAGCCGGCATGGTCGGTCGCGGCGTGCAGGACACCGCCGGGGCGTAGCCGCTCGGCGATGAGGGCGACGGTCTGTGGTTGCAGCAGCCGCCGTTTGTGGTGCCGGGACTTCGGCCAGGGATCCGGGAAGAAGATCCGCACCCCGGTGAGTGAGCCGGAGCCCACCAGATGCTCGAGCACATCGACGCCGTCACCCCGGATCAACCGAATGTTGGACACGCCTTCGCGGTCGATCCCGCTCAGCAGCTGCGCCAGCCCGCGACGGTAGACCTCGACGGCGATCACATCGATATCGGGCTCGTCGCGCGCCATGGCCAAAGTCGACGTTCCGGTACCGCAACCGATCTCAAGGATCAGCGGAGCGCTGCGGCCGAACCAGTCCGCGGTGTCGAGTGTGCGCGGTGGCTGGGCCAGCGTCCCCAACCGGGGCCACAGCCGCTCCCAGATCTCCTGCTGTGCTTCGGTAATGGCCGCGCGTCGCGAGCGGAAACTGGTCACCCGCGGGTAGGGATGCGTCGGTGTTCCGGGCGTGGTCGAGCCCGCCTGACGCTGCGCATGCATTGATCCATGGTGGCGTATGAACTGCGGCGCACCACCACCAGGACGCAGATTGATACCCAACAGTTGCCTTGACGACTGACTCGCGTCCCACCTGCGGGGCTGCCACCATGGCGCGATGGCCGAGCACCCATTTGCCGCAGTGCTCGCGACCGCTGTGAGTGCGCCGCTGCGGGTGGGCGTGGGCGGGAGGTCCGGCGCGGGCCGGGACACGGTGCGTCGGGTGTTGCGCGGCGCCGGCGTGGTGGTGGCCGACCCGGGCGAGCCCGCCGATATGGACGTCTACGTCTTCGTCGAAACCCTCACCCCGGAGGACACTGCCGCACTCACCGCGGCTCGCCGGCCCGCCGTGGCGGTGCTCAACAAGTCCGACCTCATCAGCTTTCGAGGTGCCGGACCCATGGTGGTTGCCGGTGCCCAGTGCAGGGAGTCGGAGCGCCGCACCGGTGTGCCGACCCGGCCGCTGGCCGCACTGCTCGCGGTGGCCGCTTCGGATCCGGCCATCCTCGACCGATCTCTCGTTGAGGCCCTGCGCGCGGTGACGATCGACCCCGCCCGGCTGACGCCTGCTATTCGACGGCGACTGCTATCCGACCTGGACCTGTTCGGTATCGCCACCGCCTCGGCGGCGCTGTGCGGTGGAGCGGATCGCGCGATGCTGGCGGCGCTGCTCCGCAGCGTCAGCGGTGTTCAGGCCGTCCTCGACGAGATCGACCGGGCTGCCGCGGCGGTCCGATACCGCCGCCTGATCGGCGCGCTGGCCGGGCTGGCTGAGCGGGCGGTCGGGCCACGGGGTGCCCGGGTAGCGGATTTTCTCACCAGCGACACCGTTGTACTGGCGCGGATGGCCGCCGCGATGGACGCGATGCAGATCCAGGACCCGCCACCGGGTCCCACCGACGGGGGTACCGATCACCTGCACCGGGCCATCCATTGGCAGCGCTACGCGCGCGGCCCGGTCTCGGCGTTGCATCGCGGCTGCGGCACCGATATCGCGCGCGGCGCGCTGCGGCTGTGGCTGCGGGCGGGCGGAATCCCCGAGCCGATGACATGAGCGGAGACCGGGAGATCATCGCGGTGATCGGTCCGTCGCTATCGGGCGTGACGAGCGTGGCCGGCGCACTGCGCGAGCGGCTCGGTCGGTACCGCGTCGTCGAACAACTCCGGTCCGGCGAGAAGCCGGTCGCCGTGGTCTTCATCGTCTCCGCGGCCGCCCCGATGACCGAGTCCGACGCGCAGCTTCTCGACACCGCTGCCGCGAACACCGATGCGGTGGTGGCGGCGGTGTCCAAGATCGACGTTCATCGCGGCTGGCCGCGGGTGCTCGCCGCAAATCGGGCCATGATGGCGGGTTACGCGACCCGGTATGCCGGCCTGACCTGGGCGACAGTGGCGGCCGATCCGCATGTCGGGCCACCGAAGCTCGATCAACTCGTCGACACGGTGCTGGCGGCAGTGGCCAGTGGCGGGCGAAACCAGCGAAATCCGTTGCGCACAAGGGAATCTCGGGGCAAATCGCGGGCGGTGCAGCTCCTGGCGCTGCGTAGTCAAGTTCAGCAGGCGCGGGTGCGCATCGCAGGACAGGCGCGTGTCGCCTGCGTGGCTCTGCGCACGGAACTGCGCCACGAGGCGGCCGAGGTGGCCAGGGGAGGCATTGACCAGTTCTGCACCGGGGTGCTCCGTCGGGCCGAACGGGTGGCTGCCGAGGTTGACGCGACGGTGACCCGGCAGCTGATGGATATGGCTGACGGCGTCGGACTCGCATCGGTCGATGCGGCGGCGCTGACCCTGTCGGCAACGGCGTCCCCGGCACTTGAGTCTGCGCTGCCGCGCTTTGTGCGCCCCCGGGCCCAGAACCGGTTGACCATCCTGCTCAGTGCTGGGTTCGGGTTGGGTGTGACCCTGACCGCCGGCCGCTTGCTCGCCGACCTCGCGCCCGCCTGGACCCGGGCCGTGACCGTGGGCGCTTTGGTAGCCGGCTCAGTGCTCACCGGGTGGGTCATCCGAACCCGCGGGCTGTTAGCTGAGCGCGCGGCATTGGATCGTTGGGTGCCGGAGGTGACCGCAGGGCTGCGGTCGGTGCTGGAAGATCACCTGCTGACGGTGCTGCTGGCAGCCGAATCCGCCCTTGCGGCCGCCTCAGCCACCCGCGAGTTACCCGCCTCGCGCGGTTGCCTGATCGAGCCCGGGAGCGATCGGACATAATTGGGGATTAACGACGGGTATCGCGCCCGCGTTAATCTGCACCGAACTTAATAATCTGTACGGAACTTAAGCGGGAGACACCGATGACCTCAGCGACCATCCCCGGTCTGGACAACGCACCGACCAAGCATGCCGGCCTGCTTGCCTGGGTTCGCGAGGTTGCTGAGCTCACCCAGCCGGATCGCGTCGTCTTTGCCGACGGCTCCGAGAGGGAGTATCAGCGGCTCTGCGATCGGCTGGTGGTCGCCGGTACTTTCACCCCGCTGCGCGACTCCGAGGATCCCAGCTCGTATCTCGCCCGTTCGACTCCGTCGGATGTCGCGCGCGTCGAGTCCAGCACGTTCATCTGCTCGGAGCGCGAGATCGATGCCGGGCCGACCAATAACTGGATGGCTCCCGACGAGATGCGCGCCACCATGACCGAGCTGTATCGCGGATGTATGCGTGGACGCACCATGTACGTGGTGCCGTTCTGCATGGGCCCCCTCGGCGCCGATGATCCGAAACTCGGAGTTGAGCTCACCGACTCCGAGTACGTCGTGGTGGCGATGCGCACCATGACCCGAATGGGCAAGGCGGCACTGGAAAAACTGGGCGATGACGGATTTTTCGTCAAGGCACTGCACTCGATCGGCGCGCCACTGGAGCCCGGGCAGAAAGATGTGCCGTGGCCGTGCAGCGACACCAAATACATCAGCCATTTCCCCGAGACCCGCGAGATCTGGAGCTTCGGATCCGGTTACGGCGGCAATGCCCTGCTGGGCAAGAAGTGCTACTCGCTGCGAATCGCCTCGGTGATGGCCCGCGATGAGGGCTGGCTGGCCGAGCACATGCTGATCCTCAAACTCATCTCCCCGGAGAACAAGGCCTACTACGTCGTGGCGGCGTTCCCGTCGGCCTGCGGCAAGACCAACCTGGCGATGCTGCAACCCACCATCCCCGGCTGGCGCGCCGAGACACTCGGAGACGACATTGCCTGGATGCGATTCGGTAAGGATGGCCGGCTGTACGCGGTGAACCCGGAGTTCGGCTTCTTCGGGGTGGCACCGGGAACCAACTGGAGTTCCAACCCGAACGCGATGAAGACGATCGCGGGTGGCAACACCGTCTTCACCAACGTCGCGCTGACCGACGACGGTGGCGTGTGGTGGGAAGGCCTGGAGGGCGAACCGGAGCATCTGATCGACTGGAAGGGCCAGGACTGGTCACCGGAGTCCGGTTCGCCTGCGGCCCATCCGAATTCGCGTTACTGCACGCCGATGTCGCAGTGCCCCTCGCTGGCGCCGGAGTGGGATGATCCGGAGGGCGTACCGATCTCGGCGATCCTGTTCGGCGGTCGGCGCAAGACGACGGTGCCGTTGGTGACCGAGGCTCGCGACTGGCAGCACGGGGTGTTCATCGGCGCGACGCTGGGTAGCGAGCAGACTGCCGCCGCCGAGGGAACGGTCGGCACCGTGCGTCGCGATCCGATGGCCATGCTGCCGTTCCTGGGCTACAACGCCGGCGACTACTTCCAGCACTGGATCGACCTCGGTAAAAACTCCGACGCCTCGAAGTTGCCGAAGATCTTCTTCGTCAACTGGTTCCGCCGAGGCGGCGACGGTCGCTTCCTGTGGCCGGGTTTCGGTGAGAACAGCCGGGTGCTCAAGTGGATCATCGAACGCGTCGAGGGAAAGACCGAAGGCGTCCCGACCCCGATCGGTTTCGTGCCCGCCGTCGGCGATATGGATCTAAGCGGGTTGGACGTCACCGAGGCCGACGTCGCCGAGGCGTTGACGGTCAACCCAGACGAGTGGCGCGCTGAGTTGCCGCAGATCGAGGCGTGGTTCGACTTCATCGGCGAGAAGCTGCCCACCAGCCTCAGGGACGAATTCGAGTCACTTAAGCAGCGTTTGGCCGACGCAGACCGGGGCTAGGGACTGCGGGTGCTGTCGCGGCGGGCGTGGTTAGCAGCCGTCGGCTGGACCGCGGCTGCGGTGGCTGCGGGTTGCGGAAAACCGGAGAAGGCGCCCGCGCCCGCCGAGGTCACCCACCCGGTAATCGCCGGGGCCGACCAGGCATTGGCGGAATTGCTCAACGGAAACCGCCGGTTCGCCACGGCGATGAGGGAGTATCCGGACCAATCGACCCGGGTGCGGCAGGCGCTGTCGACGTCACAGAAGCCGTTCGCGGTGATACTGACGTGTTCGGACTCCCGCGTTCCCCCGGAGGAGCTATTCGATCAGGGCCTCGGTGACCTGTTCGTCGTGCGACTGGCGGGCAATATCGTCGACGAGGCGGTTCGGGGCAGCATCGAGTACGCGGTCGAGGAGCTGGCGACCCCGTTGATCATGGTGCTGGGGCATCAGAATTGCGGCGCGGTGTCGGCAACGGTGAAGGCATTGCAGCCCCCGTTCACCAAACCCCGAGGCGCGGTGGGCGCATTGATCCAGTCGATCGCGCCGGCCGTGGAGTCGGTGCGGGGCCAACCTGGAGACCTGCTCGACAACGCGGTCCGGGCCAATGCCACCCGATCGGCCGACCAGATCAGGACATCACCGGATCTCACGGCTGCGCTGGCTTCGGGAACCGTCAAGCTCGTTGTCGGGTATTACAGCCTGCAGGACGGAACCGTCAGCATCATCTGAAATCGGCGTCGCTGCCTGTCGTAGAGTGCACCGCATGCAGATCCGCGAGCATGCGCAAGTCACCCCCGATAAACCCGCCGTCATCATGTATCCCTCCGGGATCACCGTCTCCTTCGGAGAACTCGAGGCGCGGGCAAATCGGTTGGCACACTTGTTCCGTCAGGCCGGTTTACGCGAGGGCGACGCCGTGGCGATCCTGCTGGAGAACAATGAGCATTACCACACCGTGATGTGGGCGGCCCGTCGCGCCGGCCTCTACTACGTGCCGATCAACACCCACCTCACCGCAGCCGAGGCCGCCTACATCATCGACAACAGCTCGGCGAAGGCGATCATCGGCTCGGCGGCATTGCGACCCGTCCTGGAGCACCTCGGGGAGCACCTTCCCAAGGGTTTACCGGCACTGCTTCTCATTGCCGGGGGCGAACTGGACGGCTGGCTCAGTTACCCGGAATGTGTTGCCGACCAGCCGGATACACCCATCTCCGATGAGATCGAGGGTGACCTGCTGCAGTACTCCTCGGGTACCACCGGGCGGCCCAAGGGCATCAAGCGGGCGCTATCGCACCTGCCGCCGTCGGAGGCACCCGGGTTGATGACCGCGCTGGTGAGTTTCTGGGCGAAGCCCGACGGGGTCTATCTCAGTCCCGCTCCGCTCTATCACACCGCGCCATCGGTCTGGTCGTTGACGATGCAGGCCGCGGGCATCCCGGTGGTGGTGATGGAGAAATTCGACGCCGAGGGCACCCTCGATGCCATCGCCCGGCATCGGGTCACTCACGGGCAGTTTGTCCCGGTGATGTTCACCAGGATGCTGAAACTGCCTGAGGCGGTGCGCAATTCCTACGACGTGTCCAGCCTGGAACGCGTCATGCACGCCGCCGCACCGTGTCCGGTGCCGATCAAACAACAGATGATCGAATGGTGGGGGCCCATTGTTGATGAGTACTACGCCTCCTCGGAGGCACACGGCTCGACGCTGATCAGTGCCGAGGAGTGGCTGACGCATCCGGGCTCGGTCGGCAGGCCGATGGGCGGGGCGGTGCACATTCTCGATGAGGAGGGTAACGAACTCCCCGTCGGGCAGCCCGGTGAGATCTACTTCGAAGGCGGCAACACCTTTGAGTACCTCAACGACACCGAGAAGACGGCGGCGTCACGTCATGAGCGCGGCTGGTCCACCGTCGGCGACATCGGCTTCCTCGATGAGGAGGGTTACCTCTACCTGACCGACCGCCGACACCACATGATCATCTCGGGCGGGGTGAACATCTACCCGCAGGAGGCCGAGAGCCTGCTGGTCACACATCCAAAGGTGATGGACGCCGCGGTGTTCGGCATCCCGGACGACGACATGGGTCAGTCGGTCAAGGGCGCGGTACAACTGGTTGACCAAGCCGATGCGACCGATGAGTTCGCTGAGGAACTCTTGGGCTGGCTGCGAGATCGCCTGGCGCACTACAAGTGTCCGCGATCGATCTCCTTTGAGGAGCAACTCCCGCGCACCGACACCGGAAAGCTCTACAAGCAGAGCCTGATCGACAGGTACGGGTCGTCACCTACCACGTGACGGGCAGCGCACCCAGGCCGGATCCCAACGAATCGATGTCGACGCTCAGTTCGGCGGCATCGACCATCAGTCGCATATCTGGGAAGCGGGGGATCAATTGGGCAAGAACCGATTTCAACTCGAGGCGAGCCAGTGGCGCGCCAAGGCAGTACCTCCTGCCATAGCCGAATGACATGGGAGTCGTCCCCCTGCGCGCGAAGTCAACGACGTCGGGATTGGCGAAGAAGGCCGGGTCGTGGTTGGCCGATCCTGGGTCCAGGATCACCAGATCGCCGTCTGCGATAGTGATACCGGCGATGGCGATGTCCTCGCGCGCGTAGCGGGGAATGCCGGGGTTGGCGTTCATCGTCACGCGCATCAACTCCTCGGTCGCCTTCGGAATCAACGACGGATTCGCCAGCAGTGCCGTCCACTGGGTTCGCTCGCTGAGCAACTGCGCTATCTGGTGCCAGATCTGGACCACCGACGTCTCGAAGCCGGCGAACAGCAGAGCCATGGCGAGAACAGCGATTTCGGCGTCATCGAGGTCGTCTTCGTTGCACAGCGATGAGATCACATCATCTCCGGGTTGACGACGCTTGTCGGCGACCAGGCTGACGCCGTAGTTGATCAGTGCCGCCATGCCCTCTGCGGACTCAGTCGCATCCTCTTCGAAGGCGCAGGCGTGGACCCAGACCTGAAACGTGTCCCGATCGCCGTAGGGCACGCCCAGTAGTTCACAGATGACCAGGACCGGCAGTGGCAGTGCGAGTTTGGCGTGCAGATCAGCGGGCGGGCCTGCCGCGGCCACCTGGTCCAGCAGTTCTGTGGTGAGTGCCTCCACCTTCGGCTTCAACGCCTGCAGGCTTCGGACGGAGAAATGCGGATTCAGCAGAGAACGCATCCGCTCGTGGCCGGTGAATTCCGCGTCGTAGTCGCCGATCGGACCGCCGAACAAGGCCGACGCCCGGCTACGCGGAGCGGTCGCCGGGCAACGATGTGACCGGCCGAGGCGGTCGTCGTCGAGCAATTCGCGAACCTCGGCGTACCCGGTAACCAGCCAGGCTTCATCGTCGACTGGGGTGCGCACCCGATGAATAGGGCCGGCGGCCCGCGTGGCGCGCAGTTCCCTTCCGGCGCGCAGGGGATGTGGCTGCGGAAAAGGTAGGTGAGTGGTCAGGATCGTTCGCAGGCCTAGTTGCCCGTTCGGCTCGCGGCTGTGCGGGAGGCACGATCGCGTTTGGCGGCCTTGCGGTTCGATGGAGCGGTGTCCGCAGTGGCCGCCTTCGCACGCCGGGCCGGAGCCGTGGCCGTCGTCGGCGTGACCTCGAGCGCACCCCTGATCGTCCACTGCGCGTTCTGCAGGGCTGTGCGGAAGCTCGGCACGAAGTTGGCGGCAACGTCTGGCAGGTCGACGATCGGACCGGTCTGAACGCCCGCGCCGGTATTTAGGTTGAGCAACGTGCCCGGAATTCCGGACGGTCCCAGCAATCCTTCGACGGCGGTGTTCCAGGCGCCCTCGAAGTTGAGAGTGGACAGATTGGAGACCACGCCACTGATGATCGCGACGGTCTGTTGGGTCAGGACTGAGGCGCCGCCAATCGCCGACCCGGCGAAGGTCGTCAGAATCTGCGGAAGAGCAGCCACGACAGCGCCTGCCCTGGCCACAACATTGCTCACCACGTAGCTTCCTGCGTCGAGCACGCTTTGGCCGGCCGCCATGATCGGACCGATGATCGCGTCGCTGATCACGGTGAGGGCTTCGGCGAACTGGCCCTGCACAGCCAGCTGGACGGCGTTGAGGGCAGCAGACGGCAAGTCCCACACGCCGGTCGCCAGATCCCTGGCTGCCAGATTCAGTCCGCTGAGGACGACGCTGATGTAGTCCTCGACGTTGATCTGCCACTGCTGGACCGCCGGGAGGTACGCCTCGGCGGTCAAATTCTCCAGGAAACCCACGTAGCGGTAATGCTCCTCTTGGTAGAGCAGGAAGTTGAGAACGTCGCCGCCGGTCTGATCGAATCCGGCGGAGGGCCAGTTGGCCTCACCGGCGCCCGGCGTCGGGACGTTCCCACCGTTGTAATAGTCACCGAAGACGTAGTTCTCAGCCATCTCCCCGGAGAGAAGCAGCTGCTCGATGGGATTACTGAGCGCAGTCAGGGTGATCTGGCTTGTCGACGCCGTTGCCAGCGCGGCGAGCAACCGGTCGGCGTTTTCGGCCGGTGCGGTCATGACGGCAGCCGCGCCCACGACGGCTATCGTCCCTGCCGCAAGTGGCGCACGAAACATTTGGAGCATCAGCGCTTCCCCTCTCTTTGACTGCCCGCCTATTTGACTGCCCGCCGGCTGACGGTGCCGGTAGCCACCCCAGTGGAGCGAACATACCGAGCGTCCACTACGGGGACAAGTGAAATTGTTGCACCGATTCCACGGTTTCGGGTCGGCATCGAGTCCCGGTATGGAACCACGGTGACAGACTGATGGCTGTGACTCTGGACGGCCATATCGGCGGCGGCGGACCTTTTTTCGACGATCTGGTGGTGGGGCAGGTCTTCGACTCGGCGCCGTCGATGACGATCACTCCCGGGATAGCCGCCGCCCATCAGGCGATCGTTGGTGACCGGTTGCGGCTGGCGCTGGATGCGGGGTTGTCACACGCCGTCCTCGGCGAGCCCGGGCAACTGGCCCACCCTGCGCTGGTGTGCGATATCGCGATCGGCCAGTCCACGCTCGTGACACAGCGGGTCAAGGCCAACCTGTTCTACCGCGGCTTGATTTTCCATCGGTTTCCGATGATCGGCGACACCCTGTTCACCCGCACCGAGGTGGTCGGACTCAAGCAGAACAGCGCCAAACCAGGCCGTGCCCGGACTGGCCTTGCCGCGCTGCGGATGACCACCGTCGACCACATCGGCCGCCTTGTCCTCGATTTCTATCGCTGTGCGATGTTGCCCTGCAACCCCGGCGCCGACGACACCGGACATCACGACGACCTATCGCAGATCGGCGCGGGTCCGGTGCCGGAGGCCGACCCGACCCGGGACTGGGACGCCGACGCCTTCCGTCGGCGGGTTCCCGGACCACATTTTCATCCCGATATCGTCGGTTCCGTGCTGCGAAGCACTGGCGATGTCGTCAGCTCGGCGCCCGAACTCGCCAGACTCACACTGAATATCGCTGCCACACATCATGATTCACGAACCAGCGGACCCGCCGAACAGACCCGCCTGGTGTACGGCGGCCACACCATCGGCCTCGCCCTTTCTCAGGCCAGCCGCCTGCTGCCCAACCTGGCGACTGTGCTGAGCTGGCAATCATGTGACCACATCGGCCCGGTGTACGAGGGTGACACCCTCTACAGCGATCTGCGCATCGAGGCGGCTGATCCGCTGCCCGGGGACCGCGGTGGCGTGCTGAGCCTGCGCTCACTGGTGTACGCGGTCGGTGATGGTGCGGATCGTCAGGTGCTGGACTGGCGGCTGCGCGCACTGCATTTCTAGGGCCGCGTTTCTCCGGTCAGAGTTCGCCGGCCGGTAACCTGGGGGTCGACCGGAAAGGACCGTGCGAGCCCGATGACGACCGATGACCCCGTGGCCGAAACCACCTATGGCCCCGTTCGCGGTATCAGTGGCAGCCGGGCATTGGCCTGGAAGGGCATCCCCTATGCCGCACCGCCTGTCGGCGACTTGAGATTTCGCGCACCCCAGCCGCCGAAACCCTGGACCGAGGTGGCCGACGGCGGCCGGTACGGGTTCGTGTGTCCGCAGCCCCCCGTCCCGGTCTTTCCGCTCGACCTCGGAGCCGACCAGGACGAGGACTGCCTGAGTGTGAACATCTGGGCGCCGTCGGGTACCAAACCCGGCGACGGCAAACCGGTGATGGTGTGGGTGCATGGCGGCGCTTACGTACTTGGATCCGGTAGCCAACCGCTCTATGACGGACGCAGGCTGTCGAGCGAGGGTGACGTCGTCGTCGTGACGCTGAACTACCGCCTCGGTGTGTTTGGGTTTCTTGACCTTTTCGGCATGGGCAGCGGGCGTCGGCAGTTCGACTCCAATGTGGGTCTGCGCGACGTGCTCGCTGCACTGGCCTGGGTCCGGGACAATATCGCCGCATTCGGTGGCGATCCGGCCAGGGTGACGCTGTTCGGGGAGTCCGCCGGCGCCGGAGTCGTGACCGCCCTGCTCGCCGTCCCGCAAGCCGAAGGATTATTCGCCGCTGCCATCGCCCAGAGTTCTCCGGCGACATCGGTGTACACCCATGACCGTGCCCAACGAGTCACCCACATGGTGCTCGACCATCTGGGTATCGCCGCGGCTGACGCCGGGCAGTTGGTGCAAGTTGATGTCCGCTCGCTGATCTCGGCGACAAAGCAGGTATTCGACGAGATCCCGCTCCGCAGTCCGGGCACGGTCGCTTTCGTGCCTGTCATCGACGGTGATCTGCTGCATGACTATCCGGTGCAGGCCGCCCGCGAGGGTCGCACCCATCCGGTTCCGCTGATCATCGGAACCAATAAGAACGAGGCCGCACTGTTCCGACTGATGAGATCGCCGCTGCTGCCGATCACTCCGCGGGCGATCACCTCGATGTTCAATGACATCGCCGCCGAGCAGCCCGATATGGCGCTGCCCACAGTGGAGGAACTCAGCTCGTCCTACGCGCGCTACCGCGGCAGTGGCAGCGGGTTGAGCATCGCCAGCGATGTGGGATTCCGCATGCCGTCGGTATGGCTTGCCGAGGGGCACAGCCGGGTCGCGCCGGTGTACCTCTACCGCTTCGACTATGCCACCCCGATCATGAAGTTGCTGCTCGTCGGCGCAGCGCACGCAACCGAATTGCCCTATGTCTGGGGCACTCTCGGGGCACCCAAGGATGTCACCCTCAAACTCGGCGGCACCAAGTCAGCCAAATCCGTATCGAAGCGAATGCGCAGTCGATGGGTGAACTTCGCGGCCAGCGCCAAGCCCGTCGGCTTACCCGACGACCCGGAGTGGAGCCCCTATCAGGAGGCTGACCGTGCCTGCCTGGTCATCAACCACGAGGACCGCATCATCTACGACTCCGACGCGAAGATCCGCGAGGCCTGGGGCAGCGATATCCTGCACTTCCGCTGACTAGTGCGGCAGATCCCGGAACGCCGTCTCGCGGTGAGGTTCCGGCTCCTTCGGAAGCCCCAGAATGCGCTCCCCGACGATATTGCGCTGGATCTGATCGGTGCCGCCGCCGATTGAGGTGAAGTAGGCGTTGAGGGTGCGGAAGGTCACCGCGTCACCGACCGGGTTGTCTGATCCGGTGAGCATCGACTCGGGCCCGACGATCTCGGTCTGGATCCGCGCGGTTTCATGCAGGATTCGCGACATCGCGATCTTGCCCAGCGCCATCAGGGTGGCCGCCTCGCTGCGATCGGTCGTGGTCTTGGCACGCTGGGTGTTCCACCGATTGACCGTCGCGAGGGACTCGGCCCGGGCGATCTCCTGGCGAATGTGTGCGTCTCCGAGAACACCTGCTGCTCTGGCCATTTCGATCAGGCTGTCGGCATCCGGTTTGAGGTCCCGAGTGGATTTCGCGGTGCGTGCCAGGTCGCCCATCAGTCGGCGTTCGTAGGCCAGCGCCAGCTGCAACACTGCCCAGCCGCCGCCGGGTTCGCCCACCAGGTTGGCGTGTGGCACGCGCGCGTCGGTGATGAACACCTCGTTGAACTCGGACTCGCCGGTGATCTGGTGGATCGGTCGAACTTCCACCCCGGGTTGGCGCATGGGGAAGATGAAGAAACTAATTCCCTTGTGCTTGGGCACATCCCAGTCGGTGCGGGCCACCAGTAACCCGTAGTCGGCGGTCTTGGCGAAGGACGTCCACACCTTCTGCCCGTTGACGATCCAGTCGTCACCGTCGCGGTCGGCGCGGGTGCGCAGTCCGGCAAGGTCTGAACCGGCGCCCGGTTCGCTGTAGAGCAGGCACCACTGGGTCTCGGCACGGATCGACGGCGGGATCAGGCGGTTCTTCTGCTCATCGGTACCGAGATCGTGCAGGGTACAAGCCAACAGATCGGCGCGGTCGCGGCCGCTGCCGCGGGCACCCACGTCGGCGAATTCAGCCGCGACGATGCGGGATTGAGCATCGGTGAGCCCGCGGCCCCACCACTGCGGCTCCCAACTCGGCACCGCCCAGCCGGCGTCGAATACCTGGCTATTCCACTCGCCACGGTCGCGGGTGGGATCGAAGTTATCGGCCAGCCACTGCCGCACCTCGGCCCGGACGTCGTCGTCGGTCACGTCGGTCATGAGTTCTCCTCCCGTAGTCGAACGTAGCGCTCCCGGTGCCAGTTCGAGTCGCCGAAAATCTGCGCGTCGGTGCGGGCGCGCCGCAAATAGAGATGGGCCGGGTGCTCCCAGGTGAAACCTATCCCGCCGTGGACCTGGATACTGGTCGCCGCGACGAATACGAACGCATCCGAGCAATACCCTTGGGCCAGAGCCAGATCAGCCAATCGGTCCGGCTCGCAGGCGTCGAAGGCGGCAGCGACGTGACGTGCGGCCGACAGCGCCGATTGCGCTTCCAGCAGCATATCGACGCACATGTGTTTGACCGCCTGGAAGCTGCCGATGGCACGGCCGAACTGGTGGCGGACCCGGGCGTAATCGGTGGCCATCTGCATGGCCCGCATGGCACCGCCGGCCTGTTCGGCGACCAGTGCCACTGCCGCACGATCGAGTGCGTGGTCCAGTGCCGGCTGGCCCGCCCCGGTGGTCCCAATCAACCGGCCGGGGGTGTCGGCGAGCGTCAACCGACCCTGCTTACGGGTCTGATCAACGGCGGTCAGCGGGGTGATCGCCAATCCGGGAGCAGTGCGCTCGACGGCGAAGATCGCTGTGCCGGAATCGCAGTGGGCCTGTATGTAGAACCGGTCCGCGATCGACGCATCGAGCACATACATCTTCTCGCCGGTCAGTAGCCACCCGTCTCCGTCAGCGGTCGCCGACGTCGTGGGGTGCTCAGGTGGGCGCGCTGAACCGCCTTCAGCGAAGGCAACTGTCGCAAGCAACTCACCCGCCGCGATCCGCGGCAGTGCCTCGGCCGACTCGGCCGGATCACCCAGCGCCAGAAGCAGATACGGGGTCAACACCGCCGTCGAGAGGTACGGCGCGCACAACAGCGCCCGGCCCATCTGTTCGGACACCACCGCCAGCTCGGTGGCATCGGCACCCGCGCCGCCGAACTCCTCGGGGATGGTCAGGCCGAGCAGTCCCATCGCCGCCAACTCGGACCACACCGCGGTATCGTGGCCGGATTCGT
>Ga0194052_1001283_pt1 | contig 14766 bp, 8 predicted proteins | sample SepL226m_MetaG_FD_160117 | JGI IMG/M metagenome (GOLD analysis project Ga0194052, IMG submission 160117) | Anoxic zone freshwater microbial communities from boreal shield lake in IISD Experimental Lakes Area, Ontario, Canada - Sep2016-L227-6m | ecosystem: Environmental > Aquatic > Freshwater >... | reverse complement strand
CCGGAAATCCGCGGCCCCTCAAGGAGCGCGCCTTCGTGCACCTCCAGCGGAACGAGCCCGGCCCCGCCCTGGTCGATCTGCGCGAGGCCCTTCTGCTCAGCCCCGAGTCCGACCCCGAGATCCAGGCCTGGCTGCAGCAGCTGGAGAAATAAGAAGGGGCCCGAAGGCCCCTTCTTATCTGAAACCTGATAGCCAGCAGCTACTTCTTCTGCGCCTCGACGACGGTGAGCGCCGTGAGGTGGATGATGTCATTCATGTCGCTGTGCCGCTGCAGGACATGGACGGGGGCCGCCATGCCGCAGGTGATGGGGCCGATGACCTCGGCGCCCGCCAGCCGCTGCACCAGCTTGTAGCCGATGTTGCCGCTGGTGAGGTCGGGGAAGATCAGCACGTTCGCACCACCCGGCAGGTCCACCCAGGGGTAGTTCTCGGCCAGGATGTCGGCGCCGAGGGCGGTGTCGGCCTGCATCTCGCCGTCGCACTTGAGCTCGGGCCGGCGGGCCTTCACCAGCTCGGTGGCCTTCTGGACCTTGCGGACCAGCGGGTGCTCGACGCTGCCGAAGCTGGAGAAGGAGAGCATGGCCACCTTCGGTTCCATGTTGAAGGTGTCCTTCACCAGGTCCGCGGTGAGGAGGGCGATCTCCGCCAGCTCCTCGCTGTTGGGCTCGATGTTCATGGTGGTGTCGGAGAAGAACAGGACGCGGTTCTTGAGCACCATGGTGTAGACGCCACAGACGCGCTTCACGCCCGCACGGGTGCCGATCACTTCCAGGCAGGGCCGGATCGTGTCGGGGTAGTAGGAGGTCAGGCCGGCGATGAGGCCATCGGCCTTGCCCAGGCGGCACATGAGGGCGCCGAAGTAGATCCGCTCCCGCACCTTCCGCTTGGCCTCGAACTTGGTGACACCGCGACGGTTGCGGATCTTCCAGTACTCGTCCTCGGCCTCCTGGCGCCAGGGCACCGTGGTGGGATCAAGGATCTCGATGCCCTCCAGGTCGATGCCGTGGTCGGCGGCGACAGCCTGGATCTTCTCGGGGCTACCGAGGAGGATCGGCACACAGATGCCTTCGTCCACCATCTGGGAGACCGCCTGGAGGATCAGGGGGTGGTCGCCTTCGGGGAAGACGACGCGCTTGGGGTTCTCCTTGGCGCGGTTGACCACGCTGCGGATGACGTCCTTGCTGCGGCCCTGGAGGCCCTCAAGGCGCTCGATGTAGGCCTTCATGTCGGCGATGGGCTGCTTGGCGACGCCGGAGTCCATGGCGGCCTTGGCGACGGCCGGGGCCACCCAGAGGAGCACGCGGGGATCGAAGGGCTTGGGGATGATGTATTCCCGGCCGAAGGTGAACTTTTGGCCGGAGTAGGCGCGGCTGACGGAGTCAGGCACTTCCTCACGGGCCAGGGCGGCCAGCGCCTGGGCGGCGGCCAGCTTCATGGGCTCGTTGATCTCGCTGGCGCGGACATCCAGGGCGCCCCGGAAGATGAAGGGGAAGCCCAGGACGTTGTTCACCTGGTTGGGATAGTCGCTGCGGCCCGTGGCCAGGATGATGTCGGTCCGGGTGGCCATGGCCGTCGGGTAGTCGATCTCGGGATCCGGGTTCGCCAGGGCGAACACGATGGGATCCTTGGCCATGCTGAGCAGCATCTCGGGGCTCAGGGCGCCCTTGCTGGAGCAGCCCACGAAGACGTCCGCATCCTTGATGGTGTCAGCCAGGGTGCGCCACTCGCTGGGCTTGGCGAAGCGGTCCTTGTACTTGTTGTTGCCTTCCTTGCGGCCGGTGTAGACCAGGCCCTTGGTGTCGCAGAGCCAGAGGTTCTCGAGCTTCACACCAGCGTTGATCATCATGTTCGCGCAGGCGATGGCGGAGGCGCCGGCACCGGAGAACACAACCTTCATGTCCGGCATCTTCTTGCCGACGATCTCACAGGCATTCATGAGGGCCGCGGTGCTGATGATGGCGGTGCCGTGCTGATCGTCGTGGAAGACGGGGATGTTCATTTCCTTCTTCAGGCGGGTCTCGATCTCGAAGCACTCGGGGGCCTTGATGTCCTCGAGGTTCACGCCGCCGAAGGTGGGCTCCAGAGCCTTGACCACCTGGCAGAACTTGTCGATGTCCAGCTCGTCCACTTCGATGTCGAACACGTCGATGTCGGCGAAGCGCTTGAAGAGCACGCCCTTGCCTTCCATGACGGGCTTGCCGGCCAGGGCGCCGATGTTGCCGAGGCCCAACACGGCGGTGCCGTTGGAGATCACGGCCACCAGGTTGCCCTTGGCCGTGTATTGGTAGGCAAGCTCAGGATCCTTCTCAATGGCGAGACAGGGTTCGGCAACGCCGGGGGAGTAGGCGAGGGACAGGTCCCGGGCCGTGGAACAGGGCTTGGTGGCCACGACTTCGATCTTCCCTTTTCGTCCCTGCGAATGGTAATCGAGGGCTTCCTGTCTTTTCTTCATACGCCACACTCCTTGGATTGAGTGCCCTGTCAATGGGCTGAAGGCCACAGCTTACACCGCAGGAGAGGCTCTCCTGCCTGGAAGGTCATCAATTGAAGGCTTTGTTGCAGGGATCACATGCAAGGCTTCCCTGGCGGCCGTCCCGGGGGTAGGCTCCATTCATTCCCGGAGCTCCCATGCGCGCCCTGCTGCTCGTGCTGCCCTGCCTGCTGACCGGCTTCGCTGCTGCTCAGAAAACTCCGGCATCCTCCAAGGCTGTGGCGACAGCGAAGGAAGCCAAGGTCGAGTGGGACGGCGAGTGGAACCTGCGGGCCTCCCAGAGCGACAACCTCGACGAGCAGATCGACGCCCATGTGAAAGACCTGAACTTCGCCATGAAGCTCTACTGGAAGAAGAAGCTCCAGTCCGCCTGTCGCGCCTTCAGCAAGCTCGACATCCTTGTCGGGGACAGCTTCACGGTGACCATGGGCAAGGAGCGACCCATCGACACCCCCGGTGACGGGACCGAGGGCGAGTGGAAGCGCAGCGATGGGGAAGTCTTCAAGGCCAGCCTCACCCGAAGCGGGGCCACCCTGACCCAGACCCTCACCGGGGATGGCGCCGTCCTCAGGTACGTCTATTCCATGCGGAAGGATGGCGACTCCCTCGCCTTGCAGGCCACCTACAGCCACCCCAAGTTGGACAATCCCTTCACCTACAAGCTGGTGTTCAAGCGGAACGACTGAGCCTGGTTTCGGTCAGACTGGGCGGATGCACCTGCCCCCGCCGCCCCTGCCCTGCCGTCCCCCGTGGTGGGCCTCCGGCGGGCACCTGCAGACGATCCTGGGCAACTACCTGCCGGGCGCCTTCCCGGACCACCCCTCGGAGCCCTTCCGCCTCCCTCTGCCGGACGGGGATCAGCTGGCGGGGCGGCACTACCCCGGGGAGACCGATGTGCTGGTGCTGGTCTTCCACGGTCTGGGAGGCAGCGACCAGGCGCATTATGTGCGGCGCACGGTCACCCTGGCCCGATCGCTGGGCCACCACGTCTGGACCGTGAACCACCGGGGCTGTGGCGAGGGGCGGGGCCTGGCCCGGCGGCCCTATCACAGCGGCGCCGGGGACGACCTGGGAGCGGCCTTCGCCGCCGCCCGGCAGCGGCATCCCGGCCTCCGGCAGCTGGCCGTGGGCTACTCCCTCTCGGCCAACGCCCTGCTGCTGAACCTGGGCAGAGGCCTGCCGGAACCCGCCGCCCAGCCCGACGCCGCCATCGCCGTGAATCCCCCGGTGGACCTGGGCGCCTGCTCCGATGCCATCCACAGCGGCCTCAGCCGGCTCTACGAGCTGCGCTTCATCCGCCGCTGCCGGCAGGCGATCCGCGAACGGCAGGCGGACAGCCTGATCACCGAGGCCTACGCCACCCGGACCTTCATGAGCCTGCGGGAATTCGACGACACCTACACCACCCAGGCCTCGGGCTTCCGGGACGCGGAGGACTACTACGCCCGCTGCTCGGCCCGCCACCACCTCGCGAAGATCACCGTACCGACGGTGGTGATCATGGCCAAGGATGATCCCTTCATCCCCTGGCGGGACGCCGCGGAGGCAAAGCCCTCACCCCGCGTGCACCTGCACTTCGAGGACCACGGCGGCCACATGGGCTACCTCAGCCGGGACCTGCCCGGTCATCGCTGGCTGCCCTATGCCATCCAGCACTACGCCCAGGAGCTGCTCAGCGCCCCCTCGGCATGAGTGAGCGCAGCTCCGCCACCAGCCCCGGCAGCAGCGCCGCGACCCGGTCCATCTGTCCGGCGGTGGTGCCCAGGCCCAGGCTGAAGCGCACGGTGCCCCGGGCGTAGGTCTCGGGGATTCGCATGGCCCGCAGCACATGGCTGGGCTCGCGCATGCCGGTGCTGCAGGCGCTGCCCGTAGACGCGCAGATGCCCTGCTCGGCCAGCCTCAGCTGGAGGGCCTCGCCCTCGAGTCCGGCGAACCCAAGGAGGCTCGTGTTGGGCAGGCGCGGGGCGCCCGCGCCATGCACGCACACCTCGGGGATCCCGGTCAGCACCCGGGCCTCGAAGGCGTCCCGCAGCGCCTCAACCTGGGCCATCTCCGGCAGCCGCGCCTGAGCGAGGACCGCCGCCCGGCCCAGCCCCACCAGGCCCGGCACGTTCTCGGTGCCGCCCCGCCGGCCCCGCTCCTGGGAACCCCCCAGCATCAGGGGCTTCAGACGCACGCCCCGCCGGATCATGAGCAGCCCCGTGCCCTTCGGACCATGGAACTTGTGGCCGCTCAAGGTGAGCAGGTCCGCCCCCCAGGCCCCGGCGTCCACGGGCACCTTGCCGAGGCACTGGGTGGCATCCACCAGATAGAGGGCGCCCTGTTGCCGAGCTAGGCGGCCCGCTTCGACCACCGGGCTCAGGACCCCGGTCTCGTTGTTGGCGGTGATGACGGCCACCAGCGCCGTGTCTGGCCGCACCGCGGCCGCCAGGGCCTCCAGATCCAGACGCCCCGCGCCATCCACGCCAATGTCGGTCACCTCGCCGCCCTGCCCCCGCCACCAGAGCGCCAGGGCCCGCACCGCCGGGTGCTCCACCTCGGTGGTCACCAGGTGGCGCTTTGTCGGGAAGGCTTCCCAGACGCCCCGGAGGGCATGGTTCAGCCCTTCCGTGCCGCCGGAGGTGAAGACGACTTCCGCAGGGGTGCAACCGATCAGCGCGGCGGCCTGTTCCCGCGCCGCCACCAGGGCGCCATCGGCGAGATGGCCCAGGGCATAGGCAGAGCTGGCATTGCCGAAGCGCTCGGTGAACCAGGGTCGCATGGCCTCGAAGACCTCGGGATCCAGGGGAGTGGTGGCATTATGGTCGAGATAGATCAGTTCCATGGTGGGGTCATTCTCCCACTTCCCGGCGCGATGCGGCGATCCCTGCTCCAAGCCCTGGTTTCCTGGCGCTGATTGGAACCCGACCACAGCACAGCCACAGGAAAAGGGGCTATGGAGTCCACAGGCAGACGGCGGCTATACACCCTGCTTCCCTACGCGGGGCTTCTGCTGGGCCTGGCCCTCACCCTGATCGCCTGGCTGCTGGCCTGGCAGGAGGAGAGCTCTCGCCTCCAGTTTCAGCGGGAGGTGCGCGCCGAGGCGGCCTTCCAGGTCGTGCAGCACCGCCTGGCGGCTCTGGAGAAGCACCTTCAGGGCAGCGCGGTCTTCCTGGGTCGCTCGCCCTTGCCCTCGCGGGCCGAGTGGCGGGAATACGTACTCCGCTCCGACCTGCGCGGCGCCTATCCCGGCCTCCAGGGCCTGGGCTTCGCGGAGTGGATCCCGCGGCTGGGCCTGACCACCCACGAGCACCGGGTCCGGGCGGAAGGCCTGCCCGACTACCGGGTCCAGGCTGCCGGACCGCTGCCCCGGGATCCCGCCGGCCTCAGCGCCGTAGTCTATGTGGAGCCCATGAACCCCCGGAACCGCACGAGCGTGGGGCTGGACCTGCTCGGGGAAGCCCAGCGCCGGGAGGCCATGCTCCGGGCGCGGGACACCGGTCAGGTGGCCATGTCCGGCAAGGTCCGACTGGACGGAGAGGGTGCCGCCGACAGTCAGACGGGGGTCCTGATGTTCGCGCCGGTCTACCGCCTGCAGGCCCCCCTGGACAGCCTGGAAGCCCGCCGCAAGGCCTTCCTCGGCTGGGCCTTCCTGCCCTTCAACGTGCGGCAGCTGCTGGGCGGCATCCTGCAGCATGAAGTGCGTGACGCGGAAGTGGACCTCATCGACGGCGAACCCGACGGCATGGACCGGCGCATCTTCGAATCCACCCGGGAGGCCGCCGAGGCAGCGGGCCAGCCCGGCACCACCCGCATGCTGGACGTGGGTGGCCGAAACTGGATCCTGAGCATCCGCCAGAACCAGGTAGGCGTGGCCTTGCAGGGGGCGGGGCGGCACTGGATGGTCCTGCTGACCGGCAGTCTTATCAGCCTCCTGCTGGCGGCCTTCTTCCTGGCCCTGACCCGCTCCGAGCGCGAGGCGCTACGGCTGGCCAACGAGCGGAAGGCCCAGCTGCAGGAAGGCCATGATCGGCTGGCCGAGCTCTCCCAGCAGCTGAAGGAGGTCATCTGGGGCACGGACGCGGGCACCTGGGTCTGGGACATTCCATCGGGCAGCATCGCCATCAACGACCGCTGGGCCGAGATCGTCGGCCGGACCCTCGAGGAGCTGACTCCGGCGAACCTCCAGACCTGGGTGGAGCTCGTCCACCCGGAGGACCTGCAGCGCTCCAATGAACTCATCGAGCGCTGCTTTCGGCGCGAGGACGAGACCTACCAGTGCGAGGCCCGCATGCGCCACCGGGACGGCAGCTGGGTCTGGGTGCTGGACCGGGGCCGGGTGGTGGATTGGACCCCGGAAGGCCAACCCCTCCGGATGTCCGGCACCCACCAGGACATCACCGCCCGCAAGGAGGCGGAAGAGGCCAACGCCCAGTCCCAGGAGAAGTTCCGGACCGTGGCCGACTACACCTCGGACTGGGAGTACTGGGAGGGCCCCGGTCACCAGATCGTCTACATGAGCCCCTCCTGCGTGGCCATCACGGGTCATACCCGCGAGGAGTTCATCGCCGACCCAGGGCTGCTGCTGCGCATCGTCCATCCCGATGACCAGTTCCTGGCCGAAGCCCACCAGCACTATCCCAGCGGCATGGAAGACGGGGCCCTGGACTTCCGGATCATCCGCCGGGATGGGGCCGTCCGCTGGATCTCCCATGTCTGCCACCCCATCCGCGACCCTCACGGCAACTTCAAGGGGCACCGGGTCAGCAACCGGGAGATCACCGCGCGCAAGCAGGCGCTGGAAGATCTCCAGGCCAGCGAGGAGCAGCTTCGGGCCATCTTCGAGAACGCCACCCTCGGCATCTTCTGGTCCGATGCGCAGGGGGTCATCCTGCGCTCCAACCCGACCTTCCAGCAGATCGTCGGACAGACCGCCGAGGAACTGACGGGCGTCACCTTTGACGCGTTCACCCATCCGGCCCAGCAGACCCGGGACCTGCTGCTGCGCCAGGCCCTGCTGCAGGGCAAGTCGGACCAGCTGCGAACCGAAACCCGCTGGGTCCGGAGCGATGGGCGGGGGCTCTGGGTGGCCCTCACCGTCCGGCCGGTCCTGGACGCCGACGGCCGGCTGAAGTTCTACTCGGGGGTCGTGGACGACATCACGAGCAAGAAGCAGGCCCAGGACGAGCTGAAGCGGATCATGCGGGAGCAGGAAATCATCCTGGAGAACGCCAACGTCGGCATCTCCCTGGTGGTGGACCGTCGGCAGGTCTGGATCAACCGCTGGATGGGCAAGGTGTTCCAGTATCCCCTCGAGGAGCTGGAAGGCCATGACACCCGGATGCTCTTCCCCTCGCAGGAGGCCTACGAGCAGCTGGGCCGGGACGCCTACCCCCTGCTCGCCCGGGGCGAGAACTACGAGACCGTACACAAGCTCGTACGCCGCGATGGCTCCCCCATCTGGATCCATCTCAACGGCAAGGCCATCGAGCCGCCAGACCTGAGCCGGGGAACCCTGTGGATCCTCTCGGATGCCACCGCCCAGAAGGAAGCGGAGGACGCCCTCCGGGCGGACGAGGCCCGGTTCCGTTCCATGTTCGAGTCCCACAGCGCCGTCATGCTTCTCATCGATCCGGTGGACGGCCGGATCCAGGACGCCAACCCCGCGGCCGCGGCCTTCTACGGCTATGATCGCGAGCGCCTCCAGGCCATGAACATCGGCGAGATCAACACCCTGCCCCCGGAGGAGATCGCCGAGGAGATGCGGCGCTCCACCGGCATGCAGAAGCGGACCTTCGTCTTCACCCACCGCCTGGCCAGCGGTGAGATCCGGACCGTGGAAGTGAACTCCTCCCCCACGACGATCCTCGGCCGCCAGGTGCTCTTCAGCATCATCCAGGACATCACCGAGCGGGCCAATCTCGAGATCGAGATCCGCCTAAGGCAGGCTCTGCTTGAGGAGCTGAACCGCTCCCTAGACGACCGCGTCAACCAGGCCCTGGAGGAGATCCGCACCAAGGACCAGATGCTGATCACCCAGGGGCGCCAGGCCGCCATGGGTGAGATGATCGGCAACATCGCCCACCAGTGGCGCCAGCCCCTGAACGCGCTGGGCCTGCTGCTCTCGAACCTCAAGGACGCCTACGCCTTCGGAGAGATGCAGCCTGAGCTGCTCGACAAGTCTGTGGCGGACGGCACGGCCCTCGTCCAGAAGATGTCCTCCACCATCAACGACTTCAGGAACTTCTTCAGACCCGAGAAGGAGAAGACCGTCTTCTCCGTCCAGGCCCAGATCCAGCAGGCAGTCACCCTGGTCGCTGCGGGCTTCCGCACGGCCAACATCACCATCGAGATCCATGTCCCCCGAGACCTGCAGCTGTTCGGGTTTCCCAATGAGTTCTCCCAGGTGATCCTCAACCTCCTGAGCAACTCCCAGCAGGCCATCCAGCAGTCCGGCCACCTTACAGGCCGCGTCACCCTCACCACCTCCGAGAGCCACGGGATGGGCTGCCTGAGTGTCCAGGACAATGGCGGGGGAATTCCGGTGGAGATTCTGGACAAGATCTTCGAGCCCTATTTCTCGACGAAAGAACTTGGCACCGGCATCGGACTCTACATGTCAAAACAGATCATCGAGCGCAATATGGATGGGCGGCTGGAAGGCCACAACAAGGGAGCTGGTGCCGAATTCGTCATCCGCCTTCCACTTGCAGGAGGTATCCCATGAGCCGTGACACCCAGGACGCTGAGTTCCTGAAGTCACTCACCGTGCTCTACGTCGAGGACGACGACCTGGGTCGCGCGCAGACAGAGATGTTCCTCAAGCGTCGGGTCGGCAAGATGATCACGGCGACCAATGGCGCCCAGGGCCTCGAGATCTTCCGCACCCAGCCCGTCCAGATGGTGATCACGGACGTGCTCATGCCGGTCATGGACGGCCTAACCATGGCCGAGGAAATCCGGAAGCTGTCCCCCACCGTGCCCATCATCGTCACCACGGCCTTCGAGCAGACGGACTACCTGCTGCGGTCCATCGAGATCGGCATTGAGAAGTACGTCGTGAAGCCGATCCGGATCGAGCGGCTCGAGGATGCGCTGCTGGAGTGCGCCCACCGCCTGCTCGGCGAAGAACTCTTCCGGCAGAAGGGCTGGCTGGAGGCCGAAGCCCAGCGGCTGAAACACCAGGAGAGCATCCGAATCCTCACCTCGGGCATCGCCCACGACTTCAACAACCTGCTGCAGGCCATCCTCTCCGCCTTCACCTTGGCCAAGATGAAGCTGCCCCCCGAGAGCGAAGCCCACCGCAGCCTGGAGATCGCCGATCGGAGCTCCGAGCAGGCTCGGATCCTGGCCCGGCGGCTCTACACCCTCGCCGTGGGGGCCGAGGCCACGGATCGCCTGGGAGCGCTGGACACCCTGATCCGGGATTCCGTCAGCACGATCCTCGCCGGGACTCGCACACAGGTGGAGTACCACTTCAGCGCTGAGCCCTGCGCCGTCCACTTCAATGAGACCGCCCTGCGCCAGGTCTTCACCATCGTGGCCACCAACGCCTGCGAGGCCATGCCCTCGGGCGGCAGCCTCGTCATCTCGACCGAAACCCGGGCCCTGGCCGAGCGGGAGCAGACTCCCCTCCGCCCGGGGCGGTACCTGCATATCCAGTTCCGGGACACGGGCAGCGGCATTGCCCCCAAGCACCTCCCGATGATCTTCGAGCCCTATTTCTCCACCAAGGACCGGGGCAGCCAGAAGGGGATGGGACTGGGTCTGGCCTTGTGCGACACCCTCATCCGCTCCCAGGGCGGGACCATCCTCGCCGAGTCCACCGAAGGCCAGGGCACCACCCTCCACATCTACCTGCCAGAAGCGGCGCCCGAGGCCTGAGCCCTTTCGCCCAGGCAGCGCAGGATGAACCCAGGCGGCCAGGACCATACGCGGCAGCCCAAGAATCTCCACTAAGGACACGAAGGCCTGGCACGAAATCTTTTCATCCCAACCCAGGTGCCGAGATGCCCGGCAGGGGATCATGGTGGTGGGACTACTCAGTGGGATCTGGCGGACAAATGGGTGTTCAGGACCCGGGGGGGCACCGCAGGCTGGCCAGGGCCTCGGCTCGTCCCGCGAGACTGGGCGCCTTGCCCTGGAAGGTCCGACCGGAACCACCGCCCTTGGCGCCGAGAGCGGCTGCCACGGCCTTGCCCGCTGCGGGCACGTCCAGGGTCGAGGCGTCGCCCGCACTGAGCAGGAAGAGGCCCTGCCCCGCCCCCTCCGTGGTGAGGAAGACGGCCTTGGCCGGAGCCAGCGCGAGGGTGCCCCGAGCCAGCTTCTGGAGGAAGCCCGCGTCCCGCCCCTCCAGGTGGGCTTCCACCAGGGCCTCAGGGTGGGCTGCCAGGCCGATGGCCAGGCTCTCTGCCAGCTCATCTTCCGTGCGGCGCAGCCGCTTCTCCAGGGCCAGCGCCTGATCCAGTCGGGCCTGGAGGGTGGGGACGAGCTCCTCGTCCGGGGCGCCCAGCAGGGCCCGCAGCGCCGCCGTGCGCTGCTCGTGGGCGCCGAGGCGGTGGCGGGCCCGGCCGCCGGCCACGTAGAAGAGCCGGGTCCCCCCGCGGATGCTCTCGGTCCCCAGCAGCTTCAGGGCCTCGATCTCGCCGGTGTGGCGCAGGTGGGTGCCGCCGCAGGTGTTCAGGTCCACCCCGGTGATCCCCACGAGGCGGATGGCCCCGGCATGACCCTCGGGCAAGCCCCGGGACCGGACCTGCTCCAGGGCGTAGGCCTCAGGACTCACCCAGCGGGCGGCCACCTCGCGGTGGGCCCGCACTTCGGTGGCCACGGCCTCCTCCAGGCGCTCCAGGGCCGCCGGAGAGATCCCGGGCGTAGCCAGCTCGATGTCGCAGACCGAGGGGCCGAGATGGAAGGCCGTGGTGGCCCACTGGAAGCGGTCCTGGGCCACGGCCGTCAGCAGGTGCTGACCCGTGTGCTGCTGCATGTGGTCAAAGCGGCGGGCCCAGTCCAGGACCAGCGCGGCGGGTCCGACCGGCAGCGCCCGTTCCAGGTAGTGCCGGATCTCGCCGCCGGACTTCTGGACGTCCACCACCGGGTGTCCGTTCACGGTACCCAGATCACAGGGCTGGCCCCCGCCTTCGGGATAGAAGACCGTGTCCTCCAGCACCACGAAGGGCCGCCCCTGCTCTTCCCCCGCATGGAGAACGCGCGTCTCCAGGGCGGCGAGGGTGGGGTCCCGTTCGAAGGCTGGCGGCTGGTTCATGGGGGGAGCCTAGCACAGCGGGCCGTTCCGTTTGGGCAGACAGTCCCCTAGGTTAAGCTTCGAGTGTCCATGTCCCATATCCCCCTGCCCGAGCGCCTCCGCCCCGCCACCCTCACCGAGGTGGTGGGCCAGGATCACCTGCTGGGCCCCAGGGGCGCCCTCACCCGCCTCACCGCCGGCGGCCGCCTGCCCTCCATGGTGATGTGGGGCCCGCCGGGCACGGGCAAGACGACCCTGGCCCGCATCCTGGCTGAGGCCACGGGCCACGGGTTCATGGAGTTTTCGGGCGCCGGGGGCAGCGCTGCGGAGCTGAAGAAGTTCCTCCAGGAGAGTAAGGCCATGCCGCTCTTCCGGGGGGTGCCGCCGGTGGTCTTCCTGGATGAGATCCACCGGTTCAACCGCTCCCAGCAGGACATCCTGCTGCCCTACCTGGAGCGCGGCGAGGCCATCCTCATCGGCGCCACCACCGAGAACCCCGCCTTCTACCTGAACCCCGCGCTGCGCAGCCGCTGCCAGCTCATCGCCCTCAAGGCCCTGGAGCCCGGCCACATCCGGCAGGTGCTGACCCGGGCCTGGAGCCGGGAGCGCACCGGCCAGCCTGAGCCCACGGAGGTCTGCGCATGGCTCTCCCACTGGGCCGGGGGCGACCTGCGCTCGGCGCTCTCGGGGCTCGAGACCTGGATGGAGATGCCGGACCCGGACCTGGAATCCCTCCAGGGCGCCCTCGGCGGGCGCATGATGTTCGACCGCGCCGATGGGCACTACGACCTGGCCAGCGCGTTCCAGAAGAGCCTGCGCGGCTCCGATGCCGATGCCGCCCTCTACTACCTGAGCCGCATGATCCGCGGCGGCGAGGACCCCCGCTTCATCGCCCGGCGCCTCATGGTCTGCTCGGCCGAGGATGTGGGCAACGCGGACCCCCAGGCTTTCCTGCTCTGCGAGGCGGCCAGCCGCGCGGTGGAGCAGATCGGCTGGCCCGAGGCCCGGATCCCCCTGGCCCAGGCCGTGCTCTACGTGGCCAACGCCCCCAAGAGCAACGCCACAGTCCTGAGCATCGATGCGGCCCTGGCCGCCGAGGACGCACCCATCCCCGACGGCCTCCGGGACGCCCACACCGCCACGGCCCGCAAGGCTGGTCGCGGCGCGGGCTACCACTACTCCCATGACGACTACGACCGCCCCCAAGCCTTCCTGCCCGAGCGGTTCCAGGGCACGGCCTTCTACCAGGCCCGGCGGCCCCAGGAGCGCTCCTGGCGGGACCGGCAGGAGCCCGACGCCGCCGCCCTGGGCACCCTCTGGGAAGCCTGGCTCGCGGCCCATCCCGAGGGCGGGGAGCTCCCCCTGGACGCCTGGAGCACCGAGCTAGCCTGCAGCCGCGAGGCCGTGGCCCGGGCCCTGGGCAAGCTGGCCCAGGGGCGCTGCACCTTGACCCGCCGCCTGGAGGCGAAGCCCGTCTAGTCGTCGCTGGACCACCCCAGCAGGCTGACGCCGTAGCGCTGGCCGCAGACGTGCAGGGGGACGGAGAGCACCGTGATGATGGCACCGGTGTCCCGGGCGTAGGTCTGCACCAGGAAGTCCTCGCTGGCGGTCGGGGTTTCGCCCAGGTCCGTCACCCGCCGGAAGCTCTCCCGGCCAACCCGGTCCGGCAGCGCCTCAGCGGCTTCGCCCAGGCCGTAGCGGGCCCCCCGCACCAGCACCCGGTTGTCCGTGAAGAACCGCTTCACCCGGTTGCCGCCCAGGTCCTTGTCCGGCTGCCCGGTCCAGTCCTGGGTGAAGCGCTTGTTGTGGGAGGGCGCGTAGCTGTTCAGGTCGAGGATCACGGCGAAGGTGAGTCGCGGTTCCTGCTCCAGGACCCGGTCGAAGACCTCCTGGAGGGGCCGGTCGACGAGGGCGTCGTAGGCCGTGCTGAACTTGGGCGGGGAGAAGCCCTCGGGGGGCACGCGCACCACGTTGAAGAAGCGGGACAGGCCCTGGACGGCGGCTCCGCGGAGCTCGCGGTAGTCCAGGGCCAGGACGTCCTCGGCGTGCAGACGCCCGTCGAGCACCGGAGCCTCCAGCACCTTGGCTGCCGTTACCGCGAGGTCCCGGGCCAGGCCCAGGGCGCGGTGGCAGAGGGAGCCGGTATTGTAGGGCGCGAGGTGGCGGTGACCCACCTCTGCGAAGGAAGCCAGCCGGAAGGCATCCTGGGCCACGGCTTCCGCCTCAGCCTTCAGCGTGCCCGTGGACTCCAGCAGCTGGCCGGAGGCCTGGACCAGGGTGTGGGTGGCCCCCTGCTGCTGGGCGGCGGACTCGGCGATGCTGGCCACATGGCCCGCCGTGGACTCGGCCAGCCCCGCAATGCCCGAGAAGCGCTGCTCCACTGCCTCCACCTGGGTGCGGGTCTCCGAGGCCAGGACCAGGCTCTGCTCCATGGCCTCCCGGGCGGGGTCGAGTTCCTTGCGGATGGCCTCCAGCAGGGCGCCGATCTCGTGGGTCTGCTGGGAAGTCCGGTCCGCCAGCTTGCGGACCTCCCCCGCCACCACCGCGAAGCCGCGGCCGGCCTCCCCGGCATGGGCCGCCTCGATGGCGGCGTTGAGGCTCAGCAGCCCCGTGCGGTCCGCGATCTCCTCGATCACCTGGGAGATCTCGTTCACCTGGAGGATGTGGCCCATGAGGGAGGTGAGGCGCTCGGCGGTGAGGCCCGTCTGGTGCTGCAGCTGCCGGACAGTGGTCACGGCCTGGTCGCTCTCCTGGAGGCCCTGGCGGGTCAGGGCAGCCATGCGCCGGGTGGCATCCGCACTCTCCGTCGCGGCGGCGGTGGCCTGGGAGATGTTGCCGTCCAGGCCTTCCAGGGTGGCCTGGATGCTCCGGGTGTTGTCGAGGATCTGGTCTACCTCCCGGGCCAGCGTCTGCACCCGCACCGACGTGCGGGCCGCGCCCGCGGCCGAGCGGTTGATGACGTCCTCCAGCCCGGCAAAATCCTTCAGGACATGCTCCGGCAGGCCCCCGGGCTGGCGTTCTGGAGCCTTTTTCGGAGACGGGTAAGTCATCGGAT
>Ga0194052_1001282_pt1 | contig 14777 bp, 16 predicted proteins | sample SepL226m_MetaG_FD_160117 | JGI IMG/M metagenome (GOLD analysis project Ga0194052, IMG submission 160117) | Anoxic zone freshwater microbial communities from boreal shield lake in IISD Experimental Lakes Area, Ontario, Canada - Sep2016-L227-6m | ecosystem: Environmental > Aquatic > Freshwater >... | reverse complement strand
CCATTCCGGTTCACGGCACAACGGCGCTCTTTCCCGTGCGGCGCATCTACTGCATCGGCCGCAACTACGCTGACCACGCCCGGGAGATGGGCAGCGATCCCACCCGCGAGACGCCCTTCTTTTTCGGCAAGCCGCAGGACGTGGTGGTGCCAGGGGGCGGCGCGGTGGCCTACCCGCCCGCCACGGCGAACCTCCACCACGAGGTGGAGCTGGTGGTGGCCCTGGCCCAGGGCGGCCGCGACATCCCCGCCGCCGAGGCCGAGCGATGCATCTTCGGCTACGCCGTCGGCATCGACCTGACCCGCCGGGACCTGCAGGCCAAGGCCAAGGACAAGGGCCAGCCCTGGGACACGGCCAAGGGCTTTGACCAGTCTGCACCCATCTCACCGATCACCCCCGCGACGACCTCCGGGCATCCTTCGGCAGGGGCGATCTGGCTGTCTGTGAACGGTACCGAGCGCCAGCGGGGGAACCTGGACCAGCTCATCTGGAGCGTGCCCGAGGTCATCGCCCACATCTCCCGGTTCGTAGCCCTGGCCCCCGGCGACCTCATCTACACCGGCACCCCCGCTGGCGTCGGCCCCCTCGTCCCCGGCGACCGCATCCGCTGCGGCATCGATGGCCTTGGGGAACTCGAGGTTGTCATCGTCTGAAGGCCTAGGGTCTGTTTTCAAAGTGGATGCGAGCCGCGACGGGTTCAGCCGCGTGAACCAGCAAGGATGTGGCCGCGGGGCGATGTGGTGCATCGTTCAAGGCCGCAGACGCCGCTGGGCGCGCGGCTGGGCCCGTCCCGGAGGGCAAGGGGCGGCGCCCGGCGCGATCCTGCGTCAAGCTCCTCGCCAATAGTACCGCTATTTCCTTCGTCGCTTTCCTTGTCTCGCTTGGGCGGCACCCCTTGCGCGGCCACACCCCACTTTGAAAACAGACCCTAGTTCCCACCGGCCTTCTTGAACTGGGCGATGATGTCGTCGACGCTGTCTTTGCGGCTGTCGGCTTCGAGGCTGGTGTCGAAGATGTGGTCCTGGGTGGCGACTTTGCGGTCGGCAAAGACGCCTTCGTTGGCATCGCCGGCGTTGATGTTGAAGATGACCAGCAGACGGTTCAGACCGCCCTGGAACTGCTTCAGCAGGGTCACGACCTTCTCGATCTTCTGTCGGGTGATGTCCTGGAACTGGAGGATGTTCAGGATCTCGAAGGACTCGTCGCTGACGGTCTGCAGGAGGCGCTTGGCGGGAGCCAGGTCCTCCTCGGCGCTGGGCGTGGCGAGCTGATGGGCGAAGAGATACTCCAGGATCTCCTGGGCCAGGATATTGGGATCCTCGCCGGCGGCGGCGCGCTCGAGGAAGGCCGATACCGAGGTGTGCAGGTTCGCCTGGTGCTCCTCCCGTTGCCGGCCCGCCTCCTGGCAGGCCTGCAGGGCCCGGGTGGCTTCATCCGAGGCGGCCATGAGGGCGTCCAGGCGGTTCATCACGCTCTGGGTGGCCTCCTCGGTGTCCGTGGTGATGGCGTCCAGCTGGGAGGCGAGCTCGGGCACCTGGGTGCTCTGTTGCTTCACCGAGGCATCCAGCTGCTGCAGGTTCATGAGGGTCTGGTTGATGCTGGTGACCAACGCACCCAGCTCCCCCTTGGCCTCGATGTCGATCTTCTGATAGACCCGGCCGTTGGCCATGTCCTGGGCGGCTTCCGCCAGGCGGTGCAGGCTGGCCTGGGATTCGCCCTGGAGCTCGCTGCGGAGATCCCCGATGAGCTGCTCGAGGCTCAGCAGCCTCTGGTCGAGCCGCTCCCGACGGGCCTGAAAATCCGCCACCAGGTTCACGGGCTGGTCGGTCTGGGGCTGATCTTCATGCGGCTCAGTCATGGCGACTCCGGTTTGGCATCAGGGTGCGGGCCTCACGTTAACAAGAGACCCTTCGGAAAGTCCCCAGGCCTGCATGAGTTCTCGTGGGACAGCCATCTCAAGGTCCGGGAGCCCCAGTTGAAACTCCACCCGCTCCACCGCAGGCCCCTTGGGCCAGAGCACGCGCAGATGCTGGACGCCCCGCTGGTAGGGCCCCATCGCCGTCCAGGAGGTCTCCAGGGATTTTGGCAGTTCCAGGTGCCGGGCCTTCCGGAAGAGGCCTCCCTTGAGCGGGACCAACCGGACGCAGACGGTCGGCTCAAGGACTTCGAGCCTCCCGGCGTCCCGAAGGAGCGAGGCGGCCTGCCGGACAGCCACGTCGTGGTGACCTGATGCGCTCATGACGTCCAGGAAGTCCCGGTAGCCGTCGAACAGGGGCATGATCTTTCGATCCTCGGCGAACAATTTAAGTCCTTCGAAGAGTTGCGGCGCTGGCAGGGTGGGCCAGGGCACCGCGTTCATATCGGGGAAGATGGTATTCAGGCGTCGGCGGCTGTCCTGCAGACGGACCGAGTCCATGAGCAGGTCCGGCACAGTGCGCCGGATGGAGACGGGGGACTGGACCTGGGTGGTCAGAAACTCGAACTGCCCTGAGGCCCACTCCAGGATCTCGAAAGCCGCCAACTCGCCCTGGGCCGAGAGGGTCTCGGCATGGATGACATTTCCGGAGGAGAAGTAGAGCACCCCGCTGGCCCGGCCACAGCTCACCTGCAGCATGCCCGTCTTGCGATTGGCATTCAGCAGCTGGGCCACATCCAGGAGGGAGATGCTATCCAGGGTGCCCCGGAGGTTGCTCATGCCCGGAACTCTCCCATGGCCTGGACCATTTCCTGAATGGCCCGCTCCAGCCCCACCAGCACAGCCCTCCCAATGAGGCTATGGCCGATATTCAGCTCCTCGATCTCCGGGATGGCGCCCACCGGACCGACATTCTGCGGGCTGAGGCCGTGGCCGGCGAGCACCCGCAGGCCCAGGCGGCTGGCCAGTCGGGCGGCATCGCGAAGGCGGCCGATCTCCAGCGTGGCGTCAGCATCCATGGGCAGCTCGCTGTAGGTGCCCGTGTTCAGCTCCACGGCATCCGCTTCGAGCTTGGCTGCCATCTTGACCTGGTCGAGGACCGGATCCACGAAGAGGCTGACCCGGATGCCCGCACTGCGCAGCTCGCGGACGACGGGCTTTAGCATGCCCTGCAGGAAGATGGCGTCGAGCCCACCTTGGGTGGTGAGTTCCTCGCGGCTCTCGGGGACCAGGGTCACCCAGGTGGGCTTCACGGGAAGCACCGCCTCCAGGGCTTCGGGTGTCGCCGCGCATTCCACGTTCAGGGGCACGGCCAGGACCTCTTTCAGGACGCGCAGGTCCCGCTCCTGGATGTGGCGGCGATCACCCCGGAGGTGAACCGTGATGCCATGGGCCCCCGCGCCCTGGGCCAGCAGGGCCGCCGTCACCGGCTCGGGCTCATGACCGCCCCGAGCCTGCCGGAGGGTTGCCACATGGTCGACATTGACACCAAGCCTGAGGTTCAAGGCGCGCTCCGAAGGATGCTCTGAGCTAGCTTAACCCTTGGCGGGGGGTCCTGCAGGGCTAAGACACAAAAAGAGTTGCAACATCTAATTTTTTGAACCATCATGCCTCATGAGCGAATCAGCCATGCTTCCCTCCCTCTTCCTCGCCCACGGCTCCCCCATGCTCGCCCTGGAGGGCGGTGCCTGGGGTGAGCGCCTGGCGGCCCTGGGCCGTGGTCTGCCTGAAGTGCGCGCCATCCTGGTCTGCTCCGCCCACTGGGAGGCGGCGGGCCCTTTCCGGCTAACCTCGGCCGAGGTGCCGGGGATCCTGCACGACTTCGGCGGCTTTCCGGAGGAGCTCTTCAGGCTGGACTACCCGGCGCCCGGGGCTCCGGCCCTGGCCGCGGAGGCGGCGGCCCTGCTGCGTGGGGCGGGCCTCGAGGCGGTGCTGGATCCCGAGCGGCCCCTGGATCACGGCGCCTGGGTGCCCCTGCGCGCCCTGTATCCCGAAGCCAGGATTCCGGTGATCCAGCTCTCGCTGCCCCGGCCCCGAACGCCCGAGCAGCTGCTGGCCGCGGGTCGCGCCCTGGCGCCCCTGCGGGAGCGAGGGGTGCTGATCCTGGGCAGCGGGGGCGTGGTGCACAACCTCCGCCTGCTGGACTGGGCCGACGCCACGGGCCCCCGGCCCTGGGCCCTGGCCTTCGAGGGCTGGCTGCGGGAACGCCTGGCCGCCGGCGAGTCCATCGCGGACTGGAAGCAGGCCCCCGGGGCTGCCGAGTCGGTGCCCTCCTCCGAGCACCTGGATCCTCTCTTCGTGGCCATGGGCGCGGCGGGCGGGCCGCCCGATGTGATCTTCGACCAGTGGCAGCTGGGGAGCCTCAGCCTGGCGAGCTACCGGTTCGACTAAGCCATGGTCTTCCGGAAGCGCCCGGCGGCGAGCACCAACATGGTGCCGCCCAAGGCCGCCAGGGCGAGCATCTGGGGCCAGAGCACCTGGGGGCCCAGGCCCTTGAGGAACACCCCCCGGATGATCACCAGGTAGTAGCGCAGGGGGTTCAGGTAGGTGAGCCACTGCACACCCTCGGGCATGTTGGCGATGGGATACACGAAGCCCGAGAGCATGAAGGCCGGCAGCATGAAGAAGAAGGCCGTCATCATGGCCTGCTGCTGGGTGGCGCTCACGGTGGAGATGAACAGGCCCACGCCCAGGGTGCTGAGCAGGTAGAGGGCTGTGCCCAGGAACAGCATCAGGGGATTGCCGAGCAGGGGCACCCGGAACCAGAACACGGCGACGAGGGTGATGAGAGCGACGTCCACGAAGCCGATGAGGGCGAAGGGAATGGTCTTCCCGAGGATGAACTCCAGCCGCCCGATGGGCGTCACCATGATCTGCTCCATGGTGCCGATCTCCCGCTCGCGGACGATGGCCATGCTGGAGAGAATGATGGAGATCACCGCCACCAGCATGGCCAGCACGCCCGGGACGAAGAAGTTGCGGCTGTCGAGGTTGGGGTTGAACCAGGCCCGGGCGACCAGGGTGACGGGCTCGGCCTCCAGGCGCAGGCCCGCGCTCCGGGCGAAGCGCTGCTCCATGCGGGCGCGGTTGAAGTCGGCGGCGATGCGGGAGGCGTAGCTCAGGATGACGCTGGCGGTGTTGGAGTCCGAGCCGTCCAGCAGCAGCTGGGCCTGGGCCGTTCGATTGCCGTCGAGGTCCTCGGCGAAGCCCCGGTTGAGGCGGAGCACTGCCTTGGCCTCCCCTGAGTCCAGCACCGCCTGGGTCTCCTTCTCGGAGCTGATTCGGCGCACCACGTCGAAGCACCCGGAGCCCTCGAAGCGGGCCAGGAGGTCCCGGCTGACCGGGGTCCGATCCAGGTCGTAGACGGCCAGGGGCACGTGGCGCACGTCCGTGCTGACCGCGTAGCCGATGACCAGCACCTGCACCACGGGCACGATGAAGATGACGGCCCGCATCCTCGGGTTCCGGAGGACCTGGATGAACTCCTTGATGAGCATGCGGAGGAGGCGTTCGAGCATGGGCGGTTCCCTCCTCAGTCCAGGCGTTTCTTGAAGCTGCGGAAGGCGAGCATGAGCATCAACGCGGCGAAGGCCAGCATGAGCAGACACTCGGGCCAGAGCTCGGGGATGCCCGCGCCCTTGAGGTAGAGGCCCCGGAGGATGGTCACGAAGTAGCGGGCGGGAATGAAGTAGGTCACCACCTGCATGGGCTTGGGCATGTTCCCGATGTCGAACATGAAGCCCGACAGCAGGAAGGCCGGGAGGAAGGTGGCCACGAAGGCCGCCTGGCTGGCCACAAGCTGACTCTTGGCCATGGTGCTGATGAAGATGCCCAGGGCGAGCGCGCCCACCAGGAACACAGCCGACACCCCGAAGAGCAACAGGAGGCTGCCCCGGATCGGCACATCAAAGAGGAACCGGCCCGCGAGCACCGAGAGCAGCATGTCGAGCATGCCGATCACGAAGTAGGGCGCGAGCTTGCCGAGGATCAGCTCCTGGCCCCGAACGGGCGTGGAGATGAGCTGCTCCATGGTACCCGTCTCCCACTCGCGGGCGATGGTGAGGGACGTGAGCAGGGCCGTGATGAGCATCATGATCACGGCGATGAGGCCGGGCACGATGAAGATCTTCGACTCCATGTCCGTGTTGAACCAGGCCCGGACCCGCAGCTCCAGGGGCAGGGCGGGGCTGCTGCCGGTGAGGCGCCGGACCTTCTCCACCAGGATCGCCTGGGAGTAGCCCCGCACGATGCTCTCCGCGTAGGCCAGGGCGAGGGTGGTCGTGTTGGCATCGCTGCCGTCCGCCAGCACCTGCACCTGGGTGATCCGCTCGGCGGCCACCCGGCGGCCGAAGTCCACGGGGATCACCAGGGCCAACATGGCCCGGCCCTGACTGATGGCCTGCTCGACCTCGCGGATGTCCCCGGGCCGGGCCACCACCGAGAAGTAGCGGGAGCCCTCGAAGCGGGCTACCAGCTCCCGGCTCTGGGGCGTGCGGCTCTGGTCCAGCACCGCCAGTGGCACGCGGTCCAGGTCCAGCGTGAGGGCGTAGCCGAAGATCATGAGCATGATCATGGGCAGCACGATGGCGATGCCCAGGGCGCGCCGGTCGCGCAGGACGTGGAGGAACTCCTTCCGGGCCACGGCCGCGAGGCGGCGGAGGGAGAGCAGTCTCGGCGCGCTCACGAGGAGAACTCCCGCTGGGCGCCGTCGGCCCGGTCCCGGGCCTCGATGAGGGAGACGAAGACGTCCTCCAGGGAGGGCTCGATGCGCTCGGTGCGATCCACGCGGAACCCCGCCTGCTCCAGCGCCTGTCGCAGCACCGGCGCCAGGGCCTCGGCGTCTTCGGTCATGAGGTGGAGGTCCCGGCCGAAGAGGGCCGCGTCCCGGACCCCGGCCACCGTCGCAGCGATCCCCAGGGCCTCATGGGAGCGCTCGCAGGTGACGGCGAGCACCTGGTCCACCATGAGGTGCCCCTTCATCTCGGAGGGCGTCCCCAGGGCCGCCAGCTCCCCCCGGTAGATGAGGGCCAGGCGGTCGCAGTACTCGGCCTCCTCCATGTAGTGGGTGGTGACGAAGACGGTGACGCCCTGGTGCGCCAGCTGGTGGATGAGGTCCCAGAAGCTGCGCCGGCTCAGGGGATCCACGCCGGAGGTGGGCTCGTCCAGGAAGAGCACCTCGGGCTCGTGGAGCAGGGCGCAGCCCAGGGAGAGGCGCTGCTTCCAGCCGCCGGGCAGCTGGCCCGTGCGGTGGCGGCGGTGCTCCAGCAGGCCCGCCATCTCCAGCACCCAGGCCTTCCGCTCGGCCTTCTTGGCCCGGGGGATGCCGTAGATGCCGCTGTAGAAGTCGATGTTCTCCTCGACGGTGAGGTCGTCGTAGAGGCTGAACTTCTGGCTCATGTAGCCGATGCTGCGCTTGATCTGCTCCCGTTCCGTGCGGATGTCGAAGCCCGCCACGGTGCCGCTGCCGCCCGAGGGCTCCAGCAGCCCGCAGAGCATGCGGATGGTGGTGGACTTCCCGGCGCCGTTGGGGCCGAGGAAGCCGAAGATCTCGCCCCGGCTTACCTCCAGGCTGATACGGTTCACGGCCACGAAGTCCCCAAAGCGCCGCTCCAGGTCCCGCAGGGTGACGGCGAACCCGCTCATGCGCCACCGGCCGGAATCGCCGAGGTGAAGACATCCTCGAGGGTGGGCTCGATGACCCGCAGCTCGTGGGCGGCGATGCCTGCGGCGCGGAGCACGGCCTCGATCCGAGGCTGCGCTTCCTCTGCTGACTCGACCAGGATGTGGAGGCGGTCCCCGAACAGGGCCACGGTACCCAGGGCCGCCTCGCGCAGGTGGGTGGCGGCCTGCCAGGGTGTGTCGCAGCGCAGCTCCAGGAGGGTTCCCCGCAGCAGCAGCATCACGCCGTCTACGGTGTCGCAGGCCAGGAGGCGGCCCTGGTGCAGCAGGCCCACTCGATTGCAGCGCTCAGCTTCGTCCAGGTAGGCCGTGGAGACGAAGATGGTCACCCGCTCCTGCTGGAGCTGGTAGAGGATGCGCCAGAAGTCGCGGCGGGAGACTGGGTCCACACCGTTGGTGGGTTCGTCCAGGAAGAGCACCCGGGGCGTGTGGATCAGGGCGCAGGCCAGCCCCAGCTTCTGCTTCATGCCCCCCGAGAGGTTGCCCGCCTGCCGGCGCCTGAAGGGGGTGAGGTTGCTGAAGGCCAGGAGCCGCTCGACCCGTTCGCCACGGCCGGCGCGCGGCACCTCGTACAGGTCCGCATAGAAGTCGAGGTTCTCCAGTACGGTGAGGTCCGGGTAGAGCCCGAAGCGCTGGGCCATGTAGCCGATGCGCTCCTTGATGGCCTCGGCCTGGCCGCGAACCGGGAGCCCGTCCACCCAGGCCTCGCCGGAGGTGGGCTCAAGGATGCCTGTGAGCAGGCGCATGGTCGTGGTCTTGCCCGCCCCGTCCGGCCCAACGAGGCCAAAGATCTCGCCCTCTTCCACGGCCAGGCTGAGGCCGTCCAGGGCCACCAGGTCCCCGAAGCGGCGCGTCAGCGCCTGGGCCCGGATGGTCTCCATCAGCGGCCGTCCAGCACGATCTCGGCGTCGACCGGCATGCCGGGCTTCAGTTCCATGGTCGGGTTGGGGAGGTCGATCTTGATGCGGTAGACCAGCTTCGCGCGCTCCTTGCGGGTCTGGACGCTCTTGGGGGTGAACTCCGCCTCGGCGGAGATGAACGAGACGCGGCCTTCATAGCGCTTCCCGGGATAGGTGTCCGAGGTGACGTTGGCCCTCTGGCCCACCTTCACGCGGCCCAGGTCGGCCTCCTCGACATAGGCGCGGAGCCAGACCTGGCCCAGGTTTGCCAGGGTCACCACGGCGGTGCCCGGGGCGACGTATTCCATGGGCTCGACGTTCTTGGAGAGGATGACGCCCGCGGTCGGAGCCACGAGGGTCGCGTAGCCCAGCTGGGTCTCGGCCAGGGCCAGGGTCTGGCTGGCGGACTCGAAGCGGGCCCGGGCCTGGTCGATGTCCTCTTTCCTAGGCCCCTTCTTTATGAGGGCGTACTGCTGCTCGGCCTGGCGGACCTTGCCGCGGGCGGCCTCGAAGGCGGCTCGGGATGCTTCAAAGTCCCGCACCGAGAGGATCCCCTTCTGGTAGAGATCCCGGACGCGGGCCTCGTCGGGCTCCAGGCGGCGGAGGTCGGCGCTGGCCTGCTCCAGGGCGGCCTTGGAGGCCTCGATCTCCTCCGGTCTCGAGCCCGCGAGCAGGGCATCGAGAACAGCCCTGGCCGTGGCCACGTCCGCCCTGCGGCCCGCGGCCTGCTGCTCCAGGTCCCGGGCGTCGAGCCGGGCCAGGAGCTGCCCGGCCTGGACCACCTGGCCTTCATCCACGGGCCGCTCCAGGACCTTGCCCGCCACCCGGAAACTGGCGCCTACCGAGATCACCTCGATGTTGCCGGAGACCTGGAGCCGGTCCTCCGGGTGGCTTCGGCAGGCAATCGCCAGCAGCACCGTGCCAGCAAGGAGGGTCATCCGGGCGAGGGCGGGAAAGCGCATGGGAGTCCTTTCAAACCAGAGGGGAGGGCAGCGTGGGCAGGGGGGCGGAAGCATCGAGGGCGACGCCCCGCCAGAGGATCTCCAGCCAGGCGCGCATACCGGTGAGGACGGCACCCTCCGGCGGTAGCTCCGTGAGCAGGGGTAGCACTGCGGGGAGCACGTCCAGGATTTCGAGCTGCATCTTGGCCAGGAAGAACGTGGCCATGAGCGGCTGGACTTCGGGGCGGACCTCGCCCCGGGCGATGCCCTGCTCGAAGATCTGCCGGATGGAGCCGACCATGGGCCGGATCTGGTCCTCGATGAGGTGGCCGAGTCCCTCGGCGCCCCGGACGATCTCGCCGCGGATGAGGGCGCGGATGCCCGGATCATCCTTGAAATACCGGTGGTAGATGAGCAGCACGTCCCAGAGGCGCAGGGGGGTGGGCCGCAGGTCCGTGGGCTCGGCCAGCCGCGCCATGTCCCGCAGCAGCGCGGGGAAACGCCGGTTCAGCAGGGCCAGGAAGAGGGCCTCCTTGCTGGCGAAGTGGTAGTAGATCAGCGCGGGATCACAGCCCGCCCGCCGGGCGATGGCCCGAAGGCTGGCGGCCCGGAGGCCCTCCTCGGCGAAGACCGCCTGGGCGGCATCCAGCAGGTGGTCCGGGTCCACCTTGGTGGGCTTGGGACCGCGGGTTCGGGAGGGCAGGGGGCTCGACATGGCGGTCCAATTCAACAGGTGTTGAATATTGGTGCCTGCTGGGCCCGGACGCAAGGGCTATTTCACGTTCAGCTGCGGTGACTCAGGAAAAGCAGAAGGCCCCCGACGAAGGGGGCCTTCTGCTTTTCCTGAGCGGGACTACTCGCTGGAGATAGGCACGACCACGGTGTCGTCGAGGGGGATGACTTCCGCTTCCTCGAAGGCAATGCGGTTCTCTTCAACCTCGGCAACGGCCACCTGGCCCCAGAAGGAGGCCAGCTTGGGCGCATCCTGGGCCTGCCCGTGCTTGTTCACGGGGACCACGACCTCGACCTTGGGGAAGGCGCCGCGCTGCAGCTGCTCGCAGCGCTTGCCCGCCACGACGACGAAGCGGTACTTGTTGGCGATCTCATCCGGGACACGAACAATGGTGCGCTGGGTCATGGGCTCTCCGAACCAGGAAGCATAACACCTGATCGCGGTTCAATCAATGCGTCTGGAGTAGGATGGAGGGTCCCGGGAGCCCGACCCATGCAGATCATCCTCGGCATTACCGGCGGCGTGGCCGCGTACAAGTCCGCTGAGTTGGCCCGCTTGCTGGTCAACCAGGGGCACCGCGTGCGCTGCATCCTCACCGAGGCCGGCGCTCGGTTCATCACTCCGCTGACCCTCAGCAGCCTGACGGGCGAGCCCTGCTACGGTGCCAACCCCGACCAGGGGGAGTGGCGCGCGAACCCCAGCATCGAGCACATCGAGCTGGCCCGTTGGGCGGAGCTGGTGGCCGTGGTGCCCGCCACCGCGAACAGCCTCGGGAAGACGGCCAACGGCCTGGCTTCGGACCTGCTGAGCACGGTGCTGCTGGCCACCCGCGCCCCGGTCCTGTGGGCCCCGGCCATGAACACCGGCATGTGGGAACATCCCGCCGTGCAGGCCAACCTGGCCCGCCTGCGGTCCTTTGGCCACGCGGTGGTAGAGCCCGGCGCGGGGGTCCTGGCCTGCGGCGAGGAAGGAGCCGGCAAGCTGGCGGAGGTCGCGGTCATCGCCGAGGCCATCCAGGTCCACGCGGCACCGAAGCTGCGCAGCCTGGCGGGCCGCCGAGTGCTCATAACCTCAGGACCGACCCGGGAGGATCTGGATCCGGTCCGCCTGCTCACCAATCGGAGTACTGGGTCCATGGGCGTGGAACTGGCCCGGGCCTTCCGGGACGTGGGTGCCAGCGTCCAGTTGGTGCTGGGTGGTGACCTGCCCGCCCCCTGGGGCATCGAGACCATCCGGGTGCGCAGCGCCGAGCAGATGCTGGCGGCGTGTCAGGCCCGCTGGGCAGATGCCGACGGTCTGGTGGCTGCCGCTGCCGTGGCCGACCAGCGGCCCGAGCAGACCACCGCCGAGAAGGCCAAGAAGAGTGAAGGCTCCGAGACGGTCATCCTCGTGCGGACCCCGGACATCCTCGCGACCCTCGCCGCCGCCCGCCGCCCGGACCAGTGGGTGATCGGCTTCGCGGCCGAGAGCGAGCACCACCTGGCACACGCTGCCGCCAAGCTCAAAAAGAAGGGGCTCGACGCGGTGCTGGTGAACGATGTCCAGGCCGGCCGGGCCTTCGGACCCCAGGCCAACACCCTGACCCCGATCACCCCCCAGGGCGCGCACCATCCCCTGGGACCGCTGCCGAAGGATCAGCTCGCCCGGGCCGTGGTGCAGTGGTGGAACCAGCGCCTCGAGACCATGGACAGCGGCCGTTAGGACTGGAGTTCACAGCCCGGGGTCCAGCCAGGGCAGGACCTCGCTGGGCCGGCCGGCGACGTTGCCCAGGCGCACGGCCACGAGGACGATCCACCCCTGAGGCCGCTGGAGGGAGCTGAGGTCGAGCAGGAAGGTCTCGCCAGGTCCGGGCAGGTCCGGCCGGCGCCGCTCCAGCACCACCTCGCCCCGGCTGAAGACATCCTCGGGGGTGGGCTTCGTCAGTCCGAGGGGCAGGTAGATCACCCGCACCAGCTCTACGCCGACCAGGGTGTCGCCGGCCCCATCCTTCGCGGGCACCACCACCCGGGCCTTCCGGAGGCCCTCGAGGTGGACCTGCACCGGCAGCGCCGCCGCACGGGGTCGGGGCACCGGGTCGCCCCGGCGGCCGCAGGCCAGGCCAAGAAGGCAAATGGTGAAGATGACGAGGGGGTTTGCTAGGCTGGAGGGACGCATTGCCATCCATCATGCCTGAATCCGAGGTCCACCTATGCCTGTGACCAAGATCCTGATTGCCAACCGGGGTGAGATCGCCTGCCGGGTCATTCGCACCTGCCGGGAGATGGGCATCCCCACGGTCGCGGTGTTCTCGGAGGTGGATCGCGGCGCGCTCCACGTGCGCATGGCCGACGAGGCCTACTGCATCGGCCCCGCCCCGGCGCGGGAGAGCTACCTGGTCCTCGAGAAGATCATCGACGTCTGCCGCCGCAGCGGCGCGGACGCCGTGCATCCAGGCTACGGCTTCCTGTCGGAGAACGCCGGGGCCGCCCGAGCCTTCGCTGCCGCCGGCATCACCTTCATCGGACCCCGGCCCGAGTCCATCGAAAGCATGGGCTCCAAGACCGCCGCCCGGGTGGTGGCCATCGAGGCCGGCTGTCCCGTGGTGCCGGGCATCCAGGAGACCATGGCCGACGAGGCCCTGCTGGAAGCCTCGCTGAAGATCGGCTTCCCGGTGATGCTCAAGGCCGCCATGGGTGGCGGCGGCAAGGGCATGCGCCTGGTGCACAACCCCGAGGAGTTCACGTCGGCGCTGGCCCGGGCCCGGGGCGAGGCCCTGTCCTCCTTCGGCGATGACAGCGTCTATGTCGAGAAGGCCATCGTCCAGCCCCGCCATATCGAGATCCAGATCTTCGGGGACAACCACGGCAACCACGTCTACCTGCATGAGCGGGAGTGCTCCGTGCAGCGGCGCCATCAGAAGGTCATCGAGGAAGCTCCCAGCCCCCACGTGACCCCCGAGATGCGCAAGGCCATGGGCGAGGCGGCCCTGAAGGTCGCCAAGGCCGTGAACTACGTCGGCGCCGGGACGGTGGAGTTCCTAGCGGACATCCACCGCAACTTCTACTTCCTGGAGCTGAACACCCGCCTGCAGGTGGAACACCCGGTCACCGAGTGGATCACGGGCCTGGACTTGGTGAAGTGGCAGATCCTGGTGGCGCGCGGCGAGACGCTGCCCATGACCCAGGAGGAGATCCCCCTGAACGGCTGGTCCATCGAGTGCCGCGTCTACGCCGAGGATCCCGACAAGAACTTCATGCCGAGCCCCGGGAAGATCACCTTCCTCCGCACCCCCAGCGGCCGCAACGTGCGCGATGACGGCGGGGTCTACGAGGGTGCCGAAGTGCCCATGTTCTACGACCCCATGATCAGCAAGCTGAGCACCTGGGGCCCCACCCGCATCGAGGCCATCGAGCGGATGCGCGCCGCCCTCGGCGAGTACCGCATCGGCGGCATCCGCCACAACATCGCTTTCCACGAGGCGCTGATGGAGCACCCCCCCTTCCGCGAGGGCGCCCTGCACACGGGCATGCTGGATCAGCCTTTCTGGAAGAAGACGGAGCATGGTCCCGATCTGAAGTTCGCCGTGGCCGCAGCGCTGCTGCACGAGCTCGAGACCGAGCAGCGCCGGGCCGCCCAGCCCGCCGCCAACGGCGATGGCAAGCCAGATGTCTGGAAGCAATGGGGCCGGTTCAACCGGCTGTAGGAGAGTCCCGATGAAACGAACTCTGACGCTCGGCAAGGAATCCAAGGACGTGGAGCTCATCCACCAGGATGGCGTGACCACGCTGGTCTGGGAGGGCGAGAGCCACCCCGTGGACATCCAGGAAATGGAACCCGGCTGCTACTCGATCCTCATGGACTCCCGCTCCGTGGAGGTGCGCCTGGACCAGGCCAAGTCTCTGGACCCGGAGAGCCACGCCTACCGCGCCATGCTCTATGACGGCGCCTACGAGTTTGCGCTCACGGATCCCCGGCGGGCCCTGCTCGGAGCTTCAGGTGGCGCGGGCGCCAGCGGTGGCATCCTGACCTCCCCCATGCCCGGCAAGGTGGTCAAGCTGCTCGTCGCCAAGGGCGACACGGTCCAGGAAGGCCAGACCCTCGTCGTCATGGAAGCCATGAAGATGCAGAACGAGCTGAAGACGACCATCGCCGGAACTGTGGCGACCGTGCACGTCCAGGAGGGCGCCACCGTAGAGACGGGCGCTGCCCTGATCACCGTGGTGGCGCCCGAGGCCTAAACGAGGAGTCTCGCGTATCGCCGCAGGCGATACCGAGAAGATGCAGAACGAGCTGAAGACGACCATCGCCGGAACTGTGGCGACCGTGCATATCCAGGAGGGCGCCACCGTAGAGACCGGCGCTGCCCTGATCACCGTGCTGGCGCCCGAGGCCTAAATTACGGTTCTTCGCGCTTTGGCGGGGTGCTCGCCAAAGGCCGGCCAGGTCTAGGCAGGACTCCCCAACCTGGAGAGGCCCATCCCCTTCATCCCCTGCATCCCTGTTGATAAAGCAATAAGAAACAGGGATTAAGGGGATGAAGGGGATAGCCACCCCGATGGCGAGAAGGGTTCCCTTAGCCTGATGTTCTTGCGCTGCGGCGCAGGCGCAGGTGCTCCGCAGATACGGTCCAT
>Ga0194052_1001278_pt1 | contig 14822 bp, 9 predicted proteins | sample SepL226m_MetaG_FD_160117 | JGI IMG/M metagenome (GOLD analysis project Ga0194052, IMG submission 160117) | Anoxic zone freshwater microbial communities from boreal shield lake in IISD Experimental Lakes Area, Ontario, Canada - Sep2016-L227-6m | ecosystem: Environmental > Aquatic > Freshwater >... | reverse complement strand
GTAAACGGGTGATTTTTTCAGTTCGCGGAACTGGCGGTCGGCAACGGCGGCATAGACTTCCGGCTGGGCTGGATACGAATACCCCATCCCCTGGTTCCAGGCCTCGTTGGCGGATTCCAGATAGATTTTCTTGAAGGTCTTCGTCCACGGTTCCGGGTGTCCGTGTTCGGCGCGAAGTTTCCCGTAGCCTTTGTCAGCAGGCCCGCCGAGGTAGTCCATGAGGTTCGCGTTTTCCTGCGCCGTGAACCATGGGTTGAGGATCAGCCAGGGATCGGCTCCGACCTGGCGGCAGACTTCGAGTGTCTCCCCAAGCGATGCGAGCACGGAATGCTCGACTTTCCCGTAACTGCCACGGACCGGCTGGGCGAAGCCTTTGCTCAGCCAGTAGTCGAGCGAGGGAGACTCTATTCCACCCCAGAGACGGAGCACGTGAGGCTTAAAATCCTTGAGGATTTCAACATCCTCCGGCATCACCGCATACGGTGGCTGGTCGGTCTGCCAGACAACAAAATTGCCCATCCAGAGCGTGCCCGGCGAGAGAGCGCCGATCAACATCCTCGTCTCGGCGTTCTGAGTGGTGGCATAGGGCTTTTCAGGATTTTCCACGGGCAGATCAAATTCGAATTTCTTCCACTCCCGCGTCACGTCCACGATCTTGGTCATCACGGTGCCGAACTGGATCTGCACACGTGGATCCGCCATGCCGTCCTGCTTGAGCCAAACCTGCGCTTTGTAGGATTTCCCTGGGTTGAAACGGAGTTTAAATTCCTTGTCGTTGGGAGCGAGATACCAGTGCCAGGGGCCTGCGGGAGTTTCCGGCGAGGCTTCCTTTACATCCAGCCTGAGACTCACCTTGCTGCCGCCCTCGGGCACGGGGTTTTCTGTATCGAAGCTCCAGTCTGCCTTGCCCGAGAGTGGGACGTAAGTGAGAAGCGGGACTTCGGAGGGCTTGATCAATTCCGGACGGAACTGCAAGGGCATCTTGTTGCTCTGCATCCTCAACACGAAAAAATCCCCATTCATCACGGCCGGGCCTTTGTCGGCGAACCAGATCTTTTCTTCTGTCGGCTTCAGGGTGACCGGATCATTGCCGATCGCGCTTTTCACGATCTTCGTCTGGCGAAGGAGCTTCAGCATCCCGTTTTCAATCCGGTAGATATAAATGTCCGCACCATCCCAGAAGCCCGATCTCGCGCAATCCCAGAACGAAAGCCTCGCACCGGTATTTTGCTGCAGCCAGTCCTCCCCGCCAGCATCCGCCCGCCCGTGATGCTGGAACTGGATCGGGCCGGAGGTGAACGGCGTGTTCCAGACATTCACCTTCATGTCCGGGTTCCATGGCGCAAATCCCCCGAACCCAAAATTCGTCGAAAAATTCGGCGGAGATTTTTGTAGGACCTCGTCGGTCACCTTGAAATGGTCCGCTCCGGAAGGCTGGTTTTCCGATGCGGAGACTGGAATGGACAGAAGGATGGAAGCTAGCAGGAGTCGGATTTTCATAGGGAGAGCGGAGCGGAAGATTATTACTCCGAAATACTGCTCGTATTTGAATTTATTTGTCAGTTTCACGCAATGCGCATTCACGCATAAATCATCCGGAAACGCTAACGCTCCGGCATTGAAATTCGTGCATAACATGCTTGCTGGCGAAATGAATAAGCGCTAAACTAACCCCATGAAAGTTTCCTTTTCCCTTCTGGTTCTTCTGGCCACCGCGTTCCTTGGAACTGCCCGGGCTGGCGAGTCTCCTTTAGCTTTTGTGCTGCCGTTGGATTCCGGCCTCGAACTTTCGGGCAAGGTTGGGATTACCAATTCGGCTGATGGGACATGGAAGCCGCTTAAGGAAATGCTGGACAAGACGGACGACGGATTTCAAGGCACGCTGGTCACTCTCGATGGCAAGGAAATCAAAATCGAAAGCCACTATAAAAAGGCCGGAGCGAAGTGGATGTGTTCGATCAAGTGGGAAAGCGAGTCTGAGACTCCATCGGTATTCATTGGTGCGGAATACGTTTTCTCCCAGGATCAACTCAATTCAGCGACAATGTCTTCCCGGAAAGATGTGGTCTCTTTCGTGAAAATGATCGAGAAGATCCCAACAGGAAACGCTTTGGCCAACGTCTCGGAGTTAACTCTTGGCCCAATCGATGGGGCTAACCTCCTGTTCACCCTGCCGGAACGTTCGCTGGTCGAGGCATTGCTTCTGGGAGAAAAATTTTATGTGCGGACGTTTCTGACCCCCACAAATGAAGCGCTGCCGGCATCCGGGACTCTCGAATGGACGGTGGAGAAGCAGTGAACCCGCGCACGTATTTCATTTGGCCTGGCGGCAAGCCCGGCGCGGTCACATCGAGTTGGAAGGCCTCATCCCCGGACGCATACGGGAATTCCTTGCCGCGGCACGACACGGTCAGAAATATTACATGAGGACTACTTAAACAGGTTGATTCCAAACTTCAACGAGATCGGGAAGGTCCGCCCAGATGGCGTCCGGGTCGGCGTTGAACCGGGCAAGCTGTTCCGCGAACGCCTGCCAGTCCGCTGCGGTGACAAGTTCATAGCTGTGACCCCAGAAATAAAAGGCGGGTGCCCCGGCGGCCTTCGCGCGTTCGTAGCGCTCCCAAAAATCCGGAGCCGCATAGTGGCAATCCGTAGCCAACATCATCCAATCGGTCGCTGGCATGCAAGGGGTCGCATTCAGGCAGGTGCGGGCATAGATATGGCCGGCTTCACGAACCGCATTGGCCGTTTCCGAGCTGTGATCGCCATAGGGGTATGCGAAACCAAGGATTGGTTGACAGAAGAGATCCTGAAGTTCTTTTCGGGCATCCTCAACCTCCCGTCGCCAATCCTCTAGCGGGATTTTTGTCGGCCATGGGTGCGAAGCCGAATGGTTCGCGATGGTGAACCCGTCGTAAATGGAAGCAAGTTCGCCCCTCGCCAGACGCATGACGTCCTTGGTCTCCTTGTAACGGAAGCTCCCTGAACGTTGCGCGCCGTGCAGCGCAGGATTAAGATTGAAGCTCGCGCGGGCGCCGGCCGCGCGCAACAGTCCACATAACCGGATGTCGTCCACAACGCCATCGTCCCAGCATTGAACCACTTTGATCATAGGATGGGTGTCCTAAACTTTGTGATCCCGCGCCGGCGGTATTCGTCGTAGATGGCAAGGACACGGGATCGGTTGGCGGCTTTTGCGTCGCCTTCGGTGTGATCGAACGCCCGCCATGCGGCGTAGAGCGCGTGCTGGAGTTCGTAGAAGTTCAAACGCTGGAGGTTGTCGAGCGGTTTGTCGGTGAAATGCAGACCGTAGGACGGCCCGTCGGCGGGCTCGTCGTTGGCGGGTTTCTCCGGAATCGGGATGCCCTTGGTCGCCTCGGCGAGCTGCGCGAGCACGGCGCGGGCAGCCGCAATCTCGTTGCGCACCCACTGCCGGTTGAACTCGCACGGTTCGGCGGGCGGCGGCGGCCAGCGGCCGTCGGAGTTGGCGGAGTTCGTGCAGTGGAACCAGAACTTTGTCGCGAGATCTGTGAACTGTTCCTTGTGCGTGCCCTCGGCGATCGGCTGGTATTTGGATTTATACTCCGATCGGAGTTCGGAGACGATCGGGTCGAAGTGCTTCGCCTCCGGCGTGCCGCCCCAGCAATCCGAATACGTGCGGTGCCATGCGTAGCGGTCCTCGACGAAGAACGGCTCCTCGACCGGCGGGATCTCCTCGCAGCATTCCTTGAACGTGGCGAGCTCGCCGAGCTGCAGGATCCCGCGGATCATGGCGTCGAGTTTTTCCGGGGCGTCCGGTTTCGCCTCGAACGAGCGGCTGTAGTCGCGGTAGTATTTCACGTAGAAATAGCCGGTCGTGCCGCAGTATTCGGCATCGTCGGCGATGATGATCGTCGCGCCCTTGTTTTCCACGCCGCTCCAGTGCTTCACGTTCGCGAGGTAGTCTTCGAGGCTGACTTTGCCCATAAAGTAGCCGACGTATTTTCCGACGAGCCGGTCGCTGCGGCAGAGCCCGTGCAGGCCGGGGACAACGTCGCGGAACGGGCGGTGGAGAAACTTGCAGTCGGGGTCGAGGTCGAACCACGGCATGTGCCCGCCCCAGTAGATGTCCGTCGCGCGGTTCTTTTCCACCCACGCGTATTCGGCATCGTTGCAGTTCATGTAGCTCTCAAAATCGAGCGTGAGGTATTTCGCTCCGGCCTTCCGGACCGCGCGCGGCACGTATTGCATCCACGTGCATTCCGGGTTCCACCAACTCTCCGCCCTCAGGCCGAGGTGTTTCTCGTAGGTGCGCTGGGAAAACTCGCACGACCAGTAGCAGTCCTCCTCGGGGATGTTTGCCAGCACCGGATGAGCATACGGTGCGCCCATGAACTCGCACTGGCCGCTCTCGATCGCCTTGCGCAGTTTCGCGAGCACGTCCGGACACTTTTCCGCCATGAGGTCGATGGTGAACCCGCTCGCTTCAAAGACGTATTTGGCTTCCGGGCCCACTTTGGCATGACCGTCGATGATGGTTTCGTAGCTGGCGCGGATGACCTGCTCGTATTTGTGGGGTTCGAGGAACGCGTAGTTCAGGTTCGCGTGGTAGATGGCGACGTATTTCATGATTTGTTTGGCGTGGGATTTTTCACTGCGTTGCGGCGGCGTTCGGGGTTAAGAGCTAAATTTCAACCTGCACCTGATGCGTGCCGCTGGCGAAGATCGGCAGCGTGTTTCCTTCAATCGGCTTTCCGTCCACGAGGATGCTGCGTGCGCCGACACAGCGGGCGCGGGTGTTGTCGAGCGTGATGTCGTAGATCGCGCCGCGAAACTGGCGGCGCAGCTTTGCGCGCGGCACGGTCTTCGTGAGGCACGGCTCGATGATGAGCCCATCGTAACCGCGCCGGGCGCCGAGGATGTATTCCACCAGCGCGACCGTAAACCACGCCGCCGTGCCGGTGCGCCACGGGTATCCGCCTTTGCCAATGCCGGACGGCACGCGCGAGTAATGGTTGATGAATGAAAATGGTTCGGCTCCTGAAATGCTGATGGGCAGATGCGGTCCGTCGGGAGCGACCTTGATGAAGGTTTGCCAGGCTTCCTCGGCGCGCCCGAGCAGGCAGTCGGCGACGCATTTGAACCCGGCGGCGTGATTGTAACAGCCGCCGTTTTCGGTGTGTTGCGGCATGACTGTCGTGAAGCGTCCGATCCGCTCGTCAAACGTGGAGCACGGCGGATCGCAGATGGGATAGCCATCGGGCTTGGTCAGGTATTGATCCACGGAGGCCATGCACTGGCGCAGGCGCGCCTCGTCGGCCACGCGCCCCAGCACCGCCCAGCTCTGGGTGTTGAGGAAAATTTTCGCCTCCGCATTCCGGCTGGAGCCCAGCAGGTAGCCGTCCTCGCAAATCGTCCGCGCGAACCACGCGCCGTCCCATGCCGCGAGGTTGATGCGTTCAGACATTTCACGATGGAGGCGGACACATTCATCAGCGGTTGCGGCCTCGCCTCGTTTCCCGGCCAGCGCTGCGGTCTCCAGCAAGCCGGCGCACAGTTGCTGGCTGACCATCACGCTCTCGCGGTCGCCGGTTTTTTCCGAAGGCTCGAGAGCGTCGTTCCAGTCCGCATGATGCTGGCGGCAGAGACCGCGTTGGCCGAGGTCGGTGCTCAACCATCGATAGGCGCGCTGCAGGTGTTCCCAAACCGTGCCGGATTCGGCGGATTCAAAATACGGCACGCGCTCGTCGAGGATCGCGAAGTCGCCGGTCTCCTGCACATACCATGGAATCGTCTGCAACATCCACGCTGGCTTGTCGGAGTATTGGTGGCGGTTGAGCGGGCGCCAGCTGTGCAGGCTGCTGCCATCTGGCTTCTGCACGGCGAGGCATTTCAGGATGTTCGCCCGCGCCAGCTGCGGCTCGAACAAAACCAGCGCGTTGGCGTTTTGCATGTTGTCGCGCACGCCGCCCTTTTCCATCGCATAGGAATAGATCTGCTTCTTGACGAAAATGTTCATCAGCGCATCGCGCTGGCGGTTCGCCCCGCCGGTATCCACCGTGAAGGCTTCGGCGCGACGGCGTTCAACAGCCATCTGCTCGTCGGCGAGCTCATCCAGCCGCGCCGGTGAAAGCCGGGCGCGCAACGCCTTCACTTCCTCTGCCCCGATGCACGGGCCGGCCAGGAAATCCACGCGCTCCGAGCCGTTCGCCGGCACGGTGAAGGTGCATTGCACGATGGCTGCGGTGTCCCAGACGTAGCCGGCATTGTTGTCGCAGTTCCAGCCCCAGAGGATTTTTGGCGCGGCCAGGCTGTAATCTGCGCGGGTGAAGTCGTCGCGACAGCCGTTGGCGGCGCGGAAATGATTCAGCGCGACGAGAAAACCATTTCTCTTTTCCAACGGCATGTGGTGCGCGCGGTTGACGATCAGCACGCCGGCAAGATCCGCCCGCACTTCCGAATACTTGTCCGGCCAAAACCCGTTTCCCTCGTGGTCGTTGCCCGTGAGCGCAAACGAGGCGTAGGCAAAGACAGAAACGCGGCGCGGCCGCCCGCTCTCGTTTTCAATTTTGAGCGTCCACGCCTCCAGGCATTCGGAGCGCGGCACAAAAATCCGCTGGGTCACGCGCAGGCCGGCGCAGCTTGAGGCGATTTCCGTTTGCGAAGGATGTATGCGGATGACCCGGTCGGCGACTTCCGTTGCGACCGGCATCCCGGCGGGATTGAAAACCTCGTTCGTCTCGTCGTCGCGGATGTAAAGATATTTGGCGTCATAGCCGATGACATTTACCGTGTTGCCAAGCGCATCGCGGTAGCGCGACATGCCGTCGCCGATGTGCGTGGCCTCGGCGTAATATTCCTCGCCGCCCCACTGGTTGTAGAGAATGTTGCGCCACTTGCGCGGAGGTTCGGCGGTGATCTCGAAACAGCCTTCCGCGGCCAGGAAGCGACCGTATTTTTCTACCGTGCTCATGGTCTGCTCTCGGGTGGAATGGTTTGCATAAGCCCAGGTGGTGGAAGGCGGGAGCGCTAGAGGGTTGCTGTGATAATTGCCCCTTCCCGGAGCCGCGCGGAGGCGATCAGGTTCCCCTTCACGACCGAGCCGTCGATCTCCAGGCGACTGACCCCGCGGTTTTTTCCGGAGGGGTTTTTGACTTCGATGTGGAGGGTCATCCCTCGGAATTTGCGCGTGGCGGTGAAGCCCGGCCAGTCTTTCGGAATGCAGGGATCGATCCGCAGGCCGCCGGGTTCCGGACGGAGGCCGAGCAGGTAATGGGTCGCGGTGAAATGCGCCCACGAGGCGGTGCCTGAGAGCCACGGCACGCGGGAACGGCCGAACTTGTCCGAGAACTGCGAGTGCGTGCTCTGGCAATGGACGTAGGGCTCGATTTCGCGGATGTCGGCCCTGTCGTTCTGGGCTGAGGGCAGGAATGAGCGGTAGTATCGCCAGGCGGTGTCGCCATCGCCGGCCAGCACCTCGGCGAGCACAGCCCAGCTTTGCGTGTGCGAAAAGATTCCGGCGTTTTCTTTGTTGCCCGGATTAAACAGCACGGCTCGCATCACGTTGACCGGAGTTCTCTCAAACGGCGGGGCGCACATGGCCACCCCCCAGTCCGAGGCGAGGCGCTCGCGCACGGTGGCGAGCGCCTTGGCGGCCTGCTCCTCCGAGGCTGCCCCGGAAAGGATCGCCCACGCCTGGGTGTTTAGATACACTTGACCCTCGGGATAATTTTTCGTGCCGAAAACAGTTCCGTCCTCGGTGATCGCCCAGATGAACCAGTCGCCGTCCCAACAGACCGCCGCAATTTGTTTGTCCAAGGCCGCGAGTTCGGCGTCCGCCCAAGCCTTTTCCTCAGGCATCCCGCATCCGCCAGCGATCTCTGCATACGTCCAGAGCGCGAGGCGGAGTTGGAATGCCACAAAGACGGACTCGCCTTTGTAGCCGAGCTTCAGGCAGTCGTTCCAATCCGCCAGAAGCCCGCAGGGCAGGCCGTTTGCACCGGTGCGTTCGAGGTTGAACTCGATCGCGCGCCGCAGGTGGCCGAGCACGGACGCTTCGCCCTTGTCGGCGTAAGGCACGATTTCCTGGTAAAAGCCAAGGTCGCCGGTCTCCGACACATAGGCGGGAATCGCATTGAAAAACCAGAGGCAATCATCCGATCGGTAGTGCGCTGCAGGCGTGGGCGACATGTGGCCGGGCCGGTGGGACCACGGGCGGACTTCCGGCTGGGCGCCTCCTGTGGCATCCTGAGCGGAAAGCATGAGAAAGAGTCGCTCGCGCACGGTTTTCGGGAGCATGGCGGTCACGCCGAGACAATCCTGCACGGTGTCGCGGAACCCGTAGCCGTCCCGCTGGTCACCGGTGTAAACAAGCGAGCAGGATCGCGACCATTCAAAAGTCATCAGCGCATTGTAAGCGCCCCAGGTATTGACCATGTGATCGAACGCCGGGTCTGGCGTTCGCACGGTGATAGTCTCCAGTAGCCCATGCCAGTGGGATTTGAGCGCGGCGAGTTCGCGATCCACGCACCCGGTGTCGGCGTAGCGGCTGGAGACGGTTTTGCCGGTGGTGCCCGCTCGCCCGATGCCAAGCAAGACAAGAACATCCGCCGAGGCTCCCGGCGCAAGCGTCACCCGGCTTTGTATCGCGCCACAGATGTTGTCGGAAACTCCGACGCTGTTTGTGCACGCGCCTTTGACCACTGCCGCCGGGTTATGGAACCCGCCGTAGTGCCCCAGGAAGGCTTCTCGGTCGCAGTCGAACCCGCGGATCTCGCCTCCTGTCTGGGTCATCCACCAATGGCGGGACTGGTCGCGGTTGGCGAAGTTTTCCGGATCCTCCGGAAGCCGCCCGCAGGATGAGGCGGCGATGAAGCCGTCCTGCCACCGGGCCTCGCCGATGTATTGCGCGTATTGGAGATTGAGCGTGTCGTTGACGAGGTTCCACTCCGCCGTGAACTCGCAGAACGAAAAAACGTCGAGCGTCCGTGGCGCGGGCCCCGCGTTGGTCAGCCGCAGGCGCCAGATTTCATGCTCGGCATCGAGGGGGATAAAATAGAGCGATTCGGATCGGATAGCCGAGCAGGTGCTGGTGATCACGGCATAGCCAGGGCCGAACCGCGTTTCGGTTTCGTAGGTATCCAGCGGCTTCGCCGTCGCCTGCCAGGCCGCGCTCCAAAAGTCGCCGCTGCCGGCGTCCCGGATGTAAAACTGCCGGCCGGGGAGGTCCATGGGAACGCTGTTGTAACGATGGCGGAGGATGCGTCCCTCGGCGGGTGATCGGGTAAACGAATAGCCGCCGGCTCCTGCTGTGATGATGCCGCCGAACTTCCGCGAGCCGAGGTAGTTTGACCATGCGCGGGGCGTGTCCGGGCGGGTGATGACGTATTCGCGGGCACCCGCGTCGAAGTAGCCGTAGTTCATAGGTGGTCAGATCGTGACTGGGGCAGCAAGAAGTGTTTGTGAAAGGAGGCTAAGAGGTCTCTAAGGGAGATCAGTCTTTGCGAGATGGAAAACGAATACAATGCGTAGAAACGCATGATTGATGAGAAAAACCGCATGTTTTCATATTTGCCCGTTTTACAAGGTCATAGCATCGCATTTGTTGAATACTCTTCTGTTTTCCCGTCTAAGGGTCGATTTCGCCCGCCATTGCTTACATGGATGCAGCGATTGCCATCTGCCGCCTCTTGAAAAGTCTTGGCGGAATGCCGAATTCCTTCCGGAAGGAGCGTGAAAAATGGAAGGCGTCCTCGAATCCAACCGCCAGGGCGACATCCGACACGCGAAGGTTTTGATCCCGGAGGAGATGGGCAGCGCGATGCATGCGAGCCCTGAGAACATACTTCATGGGGGCCATGCCAAAGTGTTGGCGAAACAATTCGGTGAAGTGCTGTCGCGAGAGTCCCGCCTCCCGCGCCATGACGGCCACGGAAAGGACTAAGGCTGGGTCGCTGTCCACCCGGAGCTTCGCGTCGCAAAGGTTCTTCGGAGGAAGATTGGGGTGGGGACCGTTCAGGGCAAGGCGGGCGAGGCGGCGCAGGCCCGTGTCGATCACGGCCCTTGCAATCTCAAGCGAAGGAGTTGCCCATTCCGTCATTTCCCCATGTAATTCCTGAAGCATTTGTTCCAAGGGAGCCAGGTCATCGATGAAGTGCCCCAGGCCGGGCATCAGGCCAGCATGGCGAACGAGTTCTGCCATGGCACCTCCATTGGCATGCAGCCAGGAGTGAACAAACGGGCCGTCCCTGCGCCCGTAATAGTGGGAATCTCCGGGCCTCCATAGAATGAAAGAGGGGCTTGCAAACCTGCGCAGGCCTGTCGCGTCCCGAAATTCCGCAGGACCATGAAACCCCAGCAGCATGTAATCCCCCGTGCCGCTTGGACGGTTGATGAAACTGGCCGGCATCCGCTCCTTCCACCCGATGCCATTCACCCGCAGTGTGACCTTCCCCGCCGGCGGGGGAAACCAGATCTTGGAATCAATCCGCATCTGACAAAAGTGCATGTTTATCAGTGTTTCGTCCATTCTAATAAATGGTCTGCCCGTGGAAGAATGCTGACTTGTTGCAGCGTCAGCCTCAACGGCCCGCTCGATGTCAAATCGGGGCGCGCACCCTTGAAAAATGAGTGCTGCAGCGGAATTGTTAAAACCAAAAACAACTAATATTATGTTTAACGGACTCCACTGCGACATGGGCACGATGGCCCTGTTGTCCAATTCTAGAACCCGCTCGATCTCCTCGGAGAACAGGACAGGCGCTAAGTCCGGCGGGGCGCGCGACCTGCCGCCGACGGATGCCGAAGGGAACCCGACTGGCGCGGCCCGCGATCTTGGGCAAGGCTGGAAGGTCCACCCCAGCGACTGCGTGCAGCCGGGAGAGACTCTCACTCTGGTTGATATCGAGGGCGCCGGGTGCATTCAGCAAATCTGGATGACGCCGACCGGCACCTACCGCCACAGCATTCTGCGCATTTACTATGACGATCAAACGACGCCCAGCGTCGAATGCCCGATCGCGGATTTCTTTGCCTCCGCCTACACGAGCTTTGACGTGTTTGCACCAATCAGCTCGCACTGCGTCTGCGTAAACCCCGGAAATGCCTTCAACTGCTACTGGCCGATGCCATTCCGGAAACGGTTTCGGATGACATTGGAGAACATCGGGTTCGAGGGCATGCGGATTTATTACCAGATCAACTATGCCCTCGGCGACGTGCCGGAGGACGCCGCCTATTTCCACGCTCAGTTCCGCCGGACGAACCCGCTGCCCTACAAGGATGTTTACACCATCGCCGATGGCATTCGAGGCAAGGGGCACTATGTCGGAACCTACATGGCCTGGCAGATGAACAACGATGGCTGGTGGGGCGAGGGAGAGATTAAATTCTACCTCGACGGCGACACTGATCCCTCACTGTCCGAAGGCAAGGTGGTGGCGGGATCAACCGGATTCCCGACAATTTGCGGAACCGGCACGGAAGACTATTTCTGCGGCTCCTACAATTTCGAGAACAAGGCCACCAAGCAGTATCAGGAATACACGACACCGTATGCGGGAGTCTCGCAGGTTCGTCGGCCCGACGGCACTTACAAAGCCAACCTGAGGTTCAGCATGTATCGCTGGCATGTGACGGACCCGGTCCGGTTTGATTCAGATTTGAAGGTGACTATCCAAGCTCTGGGCTGGCGCAGCAAGGGACGTTTCCTGCCCCTTCAGGACGATATCGCCTCGGTGGCCTTCTGGTATCAAACCCTGCCCACCGCCCCATATCCCGCGCTACCCGACCGCGACGGCTTGGAAATTATATAACGTGCTGTTCTGCAACTCCAGCAAACTTCATCTTCACGCTTGCCGCGACCGGCACCACCTTGTCGAACTCCATATTCTCCTCCGCTGAATACAGCGTATGGCGCGGGATTTGTCTTCAACGCCATCCACAACGTCCAGGCTCTCACGCCAACGGAAAACGTGGTTGCGATGATCGAAGCGGTGCGTGCGTTCAACGGCCGCAGTCTGGGGCTGTGCTGAAAATGCGGACACGGAAAAACTAATCTGAGCGGATCAAGCATCATTAAAACACAATCATTCAAAACTTCGGGCCATGACGCACAGAGGCCAAAGCGGTTCAGCAGGGAATTTCAGCAGGAGGCGGTCCGGCTCCTGGAGGCCGGGCGCAACCGCGCGCAGTTGCGCGCGAGCTGGGGGTCACGGCTAGTGTTCGGACTGATACGCTGATTGGCAACACCCGCTGCTAGGCGAACCCCCCTTGACCTCCACCATCACCATCCGCTGATTTCATGCGCCTTCTGGTTCTCACAGGGTTCTTTGGATCTGGAAAGACAACTTTCCTGCTCCGCGCTCTGCGCCTCGCCACCCGCGAAGCCGGTCTCCGGGTCATTCTTGTCCAAAACGAGATCGGGCGGGTCGGAGTCGATCCGGAGGTGTTCCGTTCCGGTGATCTGGAAATGAATGAACTTTTGGGCGGCTGCATTTGCTGTGGTCTTGCCACGCGCCTCGTGAGTATCCTCGGCGGTCTCGTTTTGGAAAAATCAGCCGACCTTGTCTGCATCGAGGCATCGGGATTGGCCACGCCCGGGCTGGTCCGGCAAATTCTTTCGGGCACCGATCTGGCATCTCTGCCGCTGCTTCAAGTCAACATCTTGGATGCCGCACGGCTGGAGAAGATCGGGAAAGTCATCTCGCTGCCGCTCATCCGCCAGGGGATTGAGACGGCGGATCTTTGCGTGATCAACAAGATCGACGCGGCTCCATCGGGTTTCCGCGCGAGGTTCGAGGAGGGCGCAGGTGACCTCCTTCCGGCAGGACGCATCCACTACGCCAATCTTTCCTCCGGCGAAACTTTGCCGGACGAACTTGCCGCGCCGCTTCGGAACTTTTTCCGGGCAGCCGGCGGAAAGCCGCCGAGAGAATCCACCGAAGCCGCGCACCATGAGCACGAACATGACCACCACGGACGACCGGCGGTTTGCGCCCTGGAGGTGGATTTGACTCCGCCCATTCGGCTATCATCCGAAAAGCTTCGGAGCGCATTCGATGATCTCATCCGGAAAATCGGTGAGGGGGGAGGCATCGTCGGGCACGTGAAAGCGGCATTCATCGGGGACGACGGCGCGAGCCATTTTCTGAATTCCACAGGTATTGCACAACGGGAGGGTTCGCCGCTGCCCGATAGTGTTGTTGTCACCCGCGCGGCCATCAACTCGATCGCCTGGCAGGTTGACCAATGCACCCTCGAATCCCTCACCCGCAAATTCCTCCAAATCCTTTATGCCTAACCAACCACTCGATCGCCCATCCGCCACCACCGCTGAAATACAAATCCTTCGCGACCTTGCCCGGCGCAAGGCGGAACTCCTCGCTGACCCCACCATCATCGAACGCACGCGTCTGTGGAAAAAGCACAACGCGCTGGAACAGGAACGTCCGATGCTCCTGGTCTATCCCGAGGGAGGCTGGCAGGACCTTCTCGATGCGGACGACAGTCTCCGAGTTCGCTGTTCCGATCCGCTGCTGCGCCCGCTCGAATGGGAATTGCGCTACGAGATTTACACGTTCGAACATTTCGACGCCGACAACGTTCCGATACCGGCCATCAACGTGCCCAAGGCGATCAGCGATACCGGCTGGGGGGTGGAAGCCCGCTGGGAGATGAGCCAGCAGGCACATGGCGCAAAGCGGTTTGATCCGGTCATCGCGGAGGAATCCGACCTGGAGAAAATGAAATTCCCCGAGGTCTCGCATGACGCAGAGCTGTCACAACGGCGGCTGGAAATCGTGAGCGAGATTTTCGACGGCATCCTGCCGGTCAGACTGGTTGGCATCATCCATGTCAGCTTCCACCTGTTCAACCAGTGGACGGCCCTGCGCGGTCTCGAAGAGGTGCTCATGGATATGATCGCCGAGCCGGAATTTATTCATCGGGCGATCTCATTTCTCGCTGAAGGCAACCGCCGGCTTGTCGAACAATACGAGCAGATGGGGCTGCTCGATTTCAACCACGACAACACCTACCACTCGACCGGCGGAAACGGCTGGCTGGAGACCTGCCCCGGACCGGCCCCGATGCCGGGACAGCCCGCGACGCGCGCGCAGATGTGGGCCTCGGCGGAGGCTCAGGAACTCACGGTTGTCTCACCCGCAATGCACGAGGAATTCGCACTCCGCTACGAAAAGGCACTCCTCGAACCGTTCGCGCTGACCGGCTACGGGTGCTGCGAGGATATCACCGACAAGTGCGGGTTGGTGCTGGATATCCCGCACATCCGGAGGATTTCGATCTCGCCCTTCACCAATGTCGCGCGCACTGCGCCACAAATCGGAAACCGCGCAATTTATTCCTGGAAACCCAGGCCGACCGATCTCGTCGGGCAGTTTAATCCCGAACGCATCCGCTCGTATCTCCGCGAAAATATCGCCGAATGCCGCAAGGCTGGGTGCAATTTCGAAGTCATCCTCAAAGACACCCATACCTGCGAGGGGCATCCGGAACGTTTTGACCACTGGAGCCGGATCGCCCGCGAGGAAATCAACCGAGGCTGAGCAAATTGCGTCTTCAGTAGTATAGGGAGGGAAGCCACTGAATGAGAGCACCAAGCCATGACCGCTAACTTCCCTCCCCCTCATCAAATTGGACGAGCAGATTTCCTGCATCCGGCTTTCGGAGGCTGTTTTCCAGTTGGCTTACGCACTTCCGGTAAAGCGTTCTCAGCAGGTTCCGTACCCCCCGCCACCGTTTCCGGCACCGTAGGCGTTTCTATCCCTTGCGGGCCATCGCTCCGTTCTCTCTCTGCTGCAAACGCGTCAGCACAACCATCCCGC
>Ga0194052_1001277_pt1 | contig 14831 bp, 14 predicted proteins | sample SepL226m_MetaG_FD_160117 | JGI IMG/M metagenome (GOLD analysis project Ga0194052, IMG submission 160117) | Anoxic zone freshwater microbial communities from boreal shield lake in IISD Experimental Lakes Area, Ontario, Canada - Sep2016-L227-6m | ecosystem: Environmental > Aquatic > Freshwater >... | reverse complement strand
GGCCACTGCCGCCCAGGAGCGCGCCGGAAGGGTGGCGCTGGTGCGCAACCTGGGCCTGACGGACCTCTGCCTCTTCACCGAAGCCCGCTACACCCGCCACCCTGCCATGGCCGATCGCCATGCAGCCTTCCAGGACCACCCCATGGCCCTGGACCACTTCCCCTCCGGGTCCCTCCTCGCCCCACCTCAGTTCCCGAGCCCCCATGCGCCCATCCCTCCAGCGCCATCGCAGCGTCCTTGACTTCGCGCTCTCCTCCCTGCTGCGGAGGAAGGGCCGAAACCTGGCGCTGACGGCCGTCTACACCCTGGTCGTCTTCGTCCTGGCGTCCCTGGTCTTCTTTGTCCAGGCCCTCAAGCACGAGGCCGGCGAACTGCTGGAGCATGCCCCGGACATGGTGGTCCAGCGCATGGTGGCCGGACGCCACGATCCCATGCCGGCATCCCAGGTCGACGCCATCCGGGAGATCCGCGGCGTGGAAGAGGCCGAAGCCCGCCTCTGGGGCTACTACTACGACCCCGTCTACGGCGGGAACCTGACCGTCATGGCCTCCCCGGACCCAACCCTGTTGCCCGGCTCGGCCCGCATCGGTCGGGGCGTGGCCCGCAACATGCGGGTGGCTGAGGGCGACATGGTGCCCCTCCGGGGCTACGACGGCCTGCCCCTCCTCTTCACCATCCAGCAGGTGCTGGCGGAGGAATCGGAGCTGGTGGCCTCGGACCTGGTGCTCCTCACCCCCGCCGATGTGCGCACCCTCTTCCATCTGCCGGAGGGTCTGGCCACAGACCTGGCGGTCAAGGCTGGCAACCCCAGGGAGTTGGCCACCATCGCCGCCAAGATCGTGGAGAAGTTCCCGGACGCCCGCCCCATCCTCAAGGCTGAGATGCTCCGCACCTACGAGGCGGCCTTTGACTGGCGCGGCGGTCTCATGGTGGTGGTGCTCTCCTCGGCGATCCTCTCCTTCATCATCTTCGCCTGGGACAAGGCCACGGGCCTCAGTGCCGAGGAGCGCAAGGAGATCGGCATCCTCAAGTCCATCGGCTGGGAGAGCGGGGACGTGCTGCTGCTGAAGTTCTGGGAGGGGGCCGTGGTCTCCCTGGCGGCCTTCCTGGGCGGCGTCCTCCTGGCCTATGGCCATGTCTTCTTCTTCTCCGCCACGCTGTTCGAGCACGCCCTCAAGGGCTGGTCAGTGCTGTTCCCCCGCTTCCGGCTGATTCCGGCCCTGGACGCCTACCAGCTCACGGTGCTCTTCTTCCTCACGGTCCTGCCCTACACCGCAGCCACCCTGGTGCCCTGCTGGCGCGCGGCCATGGCGGATCCCGACTCGGCGATGAGGTCCTGACCATGATCGAGCTCGCCCAAGTCGTCAAGACCTACTCCGCCGGACTGGCCACCCCCTACACTGCCGTGGCCGGAGTCACCCTGGACATCCCAGGTGGCCAGCTCACGGTGCTCAAGGGGCCCAGCGGCTCCGGCAAGACCACCCTCCTCTCCCTCATCGGCTGCATGGCCCGCCCCACCTCGGGCCGCATCCACCTGCGGGGCCTGCCTCCGGGCCTGCTGCCCCAGGGAGCTGATGCGGACCCCCTGGAGATCACCAGCCTGCCGGAGCGCTTCCTGACCACCATCCGCCGCCGCACCTTCGGCTTCATCTTCCAGCAGTTCAACCTCGTGCGGGGCATCTCGGTGCTCGAGAACGTCATGCTGCCCACCTACCCCACAGGGGAGGACCGGGAGACTGTGGAGGCCCGGGCCGTGACCCGCCTGGAAGCCCTCGGCATGGCCCGCCACCTGAAGGCTCCGGTGGATCGCCTGTCCGGCGGCGAGGCCCAGCGCGTGGCCATCGCCCGGGCCCTCATCAACGATCCCCCGGTGATCATCGCGGATGAGCCCACAGCGCACCTGGACAGCCGCCTCTCCGCCGAGTTCATGGAGCTCATGGGCCAGTTCAAGGGGGCCGGCCGCACCTTGCTCATCGCCAGCCACGATCCCATCGTCCACGACTCGCCCCTGGCGGACCTGGTCATCGTCATGCGGGATGGCCAGGTGGTGACGGCCCCATGATCCAGCACCCGGGCGTCCTGGCCCTCCTCCTGGCCTCGGGCCTGGTGACCCTGCTGGTGGTTGCCGCCGCCGGCCTGGGCTGGCAGATCCTCCGCCACTGGGACCAGCACAGTGGCACCGAGTCTCAGCTGGCCCTGGAGCGCCGGACCTACCTGGTGTCCGCCCTCCTCTCTCTGGCCCTGGGCGTGCAGGTGCTGTCGCTCTTCCTGTTCATCTTCACGGCCGACGGCCTGCACAGCCAGTTTGTGGGTGCCATGTGCGCCGCCGGCTCCCTGGCGGCGGCTCCCTACGGCTACACCACCCTGCTCCTGAAGGTCGGCACCTGCCTGCTGGCGGGAGCCTGGATCGTCCTCCACCGGGCCGATATCCGGGCCTACGACTGCCCGCTGATCCGTCCCAAGTTCGGCCTCCTGCTGGGCCTCGCCCCCCTGGTGCTGGCCGAGACCTGGTTCCAGACCCGCTACCTCACGGGCCTCCGGGCCGATGTGATGACCTCCTGCTGCGGCAGCCTCTTCGGCCAAGGCCGGGAAGGCATCGCTGCCGAGCTGGCGGGGCTCCCGCCAGCCCTGATGCACCCGCTGTTCTGGGGCAGCCTCCTGGCCTTTGCCGTGGCCGGGGGCTGGTTCCTCCGCACCCGGCGGGGGGCCCTGGCCTTCTCCCTCCTTGGCCTCGCCTTCTTCGTGATCGCCCTGGTGGCCCTGGTCTCCGTGTTCGGCCTCTACATCTACGAGCTGCCCACCCACCACTGCCCCTTCTGCCTCCTGCACCGTGAGCACGGCTTCGTGGGCTATCCGCTCTACGCTACGCTGCTGGGCGGCGCTCTGACGGCCCTGGGGGTGGGCGTCCTCTCGCCTTTCCGGGGCCGCACCAGCCTGGCCTCAGTTCTGCCGGCCATGCAGGCCAAGCTCGCCTGGACGGCCCTGGGGTGCGCAGCGGTCTTCACCCTCATCGTGGGGATCTGGGCCCTGGTGTCTCCTCTCCGGCTCTGATCAGCCTTTGCGGCGGGGCAGAACATAGTTACGGACGGCGGCCTCGGTCTCCGGCAGACGCAGGCCGGCCTCATGGGCGAGCCTCAGCGCCTCCTCCAGCGGCATGCCGCGGTCCAGCACCAGCCAGGGCACGACCACCGCAGCGGCGCGGTTGCCGTTGCTGCAGTGGAGAAGCACCTGGGAGCGCGGAGGCAGGTCCCGGAGGAAGGCCCGCAGGAAGTCGAAGTCATCGGCGGGCGGCGCCTTCCCCACGGCGTAGCGGAGGTAGCGCACATCCAGTTCCATCATGCGGCTGGCCTCGGCCTGGCAGTCCAGGTCGGGCTCACCGTCCCGGCGCAGGTCCACCACGTGGGTGATGCGCTGGCGGTGGATGGCATCGCAGACCGCAGCAGTCGGGAGACCCTGGAGGACATAGACCCCGCGGCGCACCTCCACGGCACCGGGGATGCTCGAGTCGAAGGACATGAGCATGAGGGCGGGCACGACGAACAGCGCAACTTTGAACATGGAACCCCCCGCGAAGGGCCTGGTTGGCCAGGCAGTTTCGCGAAGACCACCGAAGGGCTCCCCCAGCGGGGCGGAACCTCAGGGGCGGGAACCCACCGGGCGGGTCTCCACAGCCCCAATATAGGCCCCTCAGGGGCAGGAACAATGGGGACTTAGACCGTGCGTGAGAAGGCGGTCTTGGCGCTCATCCCGGCGAGATAGGCATCGAAGGGCTGCACCAGGTTGCGCACGAAGCGTCGGCCCAGCTGAGTGATGAAGATGCCCTCGGGGCGGAGCTCCACGGTGCCCTGGGAGATCTCCGCCTGTAGCTGCGCCACGGCGTCAGCGAAGAAGACCGGCCCGTCCAGCCCGAAGCGCTGCTGCAGCTCCTCCCAGCGCAGCTCGAAGTGCCCCATGAGGTGGTGGATCACCCAGCGGCGCAGCTCATCGTCCTCGGTGAGCCGGTGGCCCTTGTGGATAGCCAAATGCCCCTCGGTGATGCTGCGCTCCCACTTGGCGAGGATCTTCTCGTTCTGCGCGTAGACCCCGGCCACGTTGGAGATGGCGCTGGGGCCAAAGCCCAGCAGGTCTGAGCCCGCTGACACGGCGTAGCCCATGAAGTTGCGGATGAGGCGGCCCTCCAGCACGGCCTTGGCCATGGGGTCGCTGGGGTGGGCGAAGTGGTCCATGCCGATGGCCACGTAGCCGGCCTGCTCCAGCACCTCCGACGCCAGCAGCAGCAGGTCCAAGCGCGTCTCCGGCGTGGGCAGGGTCTCGGCGGGGATGCTGCGCTGGAAGGGCATGATGCTCGGCAGGTAGGCAAAGCCGTAGATGGCCATGCGGGACGGAGACAGCTCCAGCGTGGAGTCCAGCGTGCGCCGGAAGGTCTCCATGGTCTGGCCCGGCAGGCCATAGACCAGGTCCAGGTTCACGCCTTCGAAGCCCAGCTCCCGGCACTGGCGCATGGCGTCCAGGGTGTGCTGCCAGGTCTGCCCGCGGGTGATGAGGGCCTGCACCCCCTCGTCCAGGTCCTGCACGCCGAAGGAGACGCGGTTGAAGCCCAGGGCCCGCAGGGTCGGCAGCTGATCAGGCTGCAGGAAGGTGGGGTCCACTTCGATGGCGATCTCGGCCTCGGGCAGGAGCTCGAAGCGCTCCTTGAACAGGTTGAAGGTGCGCTGCAGGTCTTCGGATTTCAGGTAGGTGGGCGTGCCGCCGCCCCAGTGCAGCTGCAGGACCTTGCGGCGGTCCTTAAGGTGGGCGCAGGCCAGGTCCAGCTCCTGGGTCACCGCCGCCAGGTAGGCCTCCACAGGATCGTACTGGGGGCTCACCACCACGTTGCAGCCGCAGTAGGCGCAGCGGCGGGGGCAGAAGGGGATGTGCAGATACAGCGACAGGGCCTCGTCCTGGCGGAGGTCGGCGCGGTCCAGAGCCGCAAGGACCTCGGCCTCCGGGAAGTCCTCGGACCACACCGGCGGCATGGGATAGCCCGTGTAGCGCGGTCCGGGCCGGTCGTAGCGACGGATGAGATCGGCGAGGGCCGTCATGCCTTGACCTCGTTCAGGACGGCCTGCAGCACGGCGGGATCGGTCTCGGGGGTGAGCCCGTGGCCCAGGTTGAAGATGTGCGGGTGCCCCTTCATGACATCCACGATGGCCCGGGCTTTGCGGCAGGCGGTCTCAGGCCCCGCCAGCAAGGCGATGGGGTCCAGGTTGCCCTGGAGCACCATCTTCGGGAAGCGGCGCCGGGCCTCGGCCATGGGTACCTGCCAGGGCACCGCCAGCCCCTTGCAGGAGAGCTGATTCAGGGAGTCTGGGAGGTAGCCCGTGCGGGCGAAAAACAGGGTGGGTGCGGCTGTGACCTGGGAGAGGGTGCGCTCCACCGCCGGCAGGGCGAACTCGGCGTAGTCCTGGGCGTCCAGCTCACCGGCCCAGGTGTCAAAGAGCTGGACGCCCTGGGCGCCGGCGCCGATGTGCAGGTTGAGGAGGCGGGCGGCGGCGTCCGCCAGCTTGTCCAGCCACTTGCGGGCCAGGACAGGGTCGTGGTGCAGGAAGGCCTTGGCCTTCGTCCAGCTCTTGCTGCCCTTCCCTTCGATGCCGTAGGCCAGCAGGGTCCAGGGGGCACCAGCGAAGCCCAGCATGGTGACCTGCTCAGGAAGCTGGGCCTTCACCTTGCGGATGGCCGCCTGCACCGGCTCGAAGATGGACTCGTCCAGGGGGCGGTTGATGTCGATCTGGTCCAGGGTCTTGCCGATGCGGGGCCCGCCCTCGGGGATGGTCACCTCGCAGCCCAGGGCGTCGAGGATCACCAGGATATCGCTGAAGATGATGGCCCCGTCGATCTGCGGGAAGCGCCGGATGGGCTGGAGCGTAACTTCCGCTGCCAGGTCCGAGTCGCTGAGCAGCTGCTCGAAGGTGGCCTTGGCCCGGATGGCCCGGTACTCCGGCAGAAAGCGCCCCGCCTGCCGCATGAACCACACCGGCGGCTTGTCGAGCGTCTCGCCATTCAAAACACGAAGCAGAGGCTGCATGGGTACTCCGATCATTCACATCAAGACAGGGCAAGGACTCTCGCAGAGGGTCGCAGAGGCAGCGGAGAGCTCAGAGAAAAGCACAAGAGGCACTTCTCTGCGACCTCCGCCATCTCTGCGCCCCTCCGCGAGCGTTTTTTCCATTTTTCAAAAGTCCTTCGCCACAGCCGCGACGGCTTGCTGGAAGTGGGCCAGTTCGGGGGCTCCGTGGGCGCCGCCGAGGAAGGCCACTTCGTAGCCGCTGGGGGGGAGGTAGACGCCTTGGCCCAGGAGGGCTTTGTGGAGGCGGTTGAAGGTGCTGATGGCCCCGCCCTGCACCGCATCGCTGCGGCGCACGCCGTCTTGGAAGAGCGGCCACAGCAGGCTGCCGTAGCGAGGGCAGCGCAGACCGGGGATGGTCTCGAAGGCCGTGGCCCAGGCGGCGGCTGTGGTCTCCAGCGCGGCGTAGAAGGCCGGGGTCAGGTGGGCCATGGTGGCCAGGCCCGCAGCCATGGCCACGGGGTTGCCCGACAGGGTGCCCGCCTGGTACACGGGCCCGTCCGGGGCCACCACGCCCATGATGTCCTTGCGGCCGCCGTAGAGGCCCACGGGCATGCCGCCGCCGATGATCTTGCCGTAGGTGGCCAGGTCCGGCGTGATGCCCAGGCGCTCGGCCGCGCCGCCCGGCGCCACGCGGAAGCCACTGATGACTTCGTCGAAGATCAGCACCACGCCGTGCTTGGTGCAGAGCTCACGGAGCCGCTGCAAAAACTCCGGACGCTGGAGCAGCAGGCCGTTGTTGGCGGGAATGGGCTCGATGATGGCTGCGGCCAGCTCGGAGCCGATCTCAGCGAAGGTGCGCTCCAGGGTCTCCAGGTCGTCCAGCGAAACCACCGACGTCAGCTCCGCAATGGCCTTGGGCACACCGGCGCTGGTGGGGGCGCCGAAGGTGATGAGGCCCGAGCCGGCCTTCACCAGCAGGCCGTCGCTGTGGCCGTGGTAGCAGCCCTCGAACTTCAGGATGCGCTCCCGGCCGGTGAAGCCCCGGGCGGCGCGCAGGGCGGACATGACGGCCTCCGTGCCCGAGGACACGAAGCGCATCTTCTCCACAAAAGGCACGAGCTGCTTGATGCGCCGGGCCAGGGCCAGCTCCCGCCGGCTGGGGGCGCCAAAGGTGAGGCCCTCGGACATGGCCTCGGTGACCGCCGCCAGGATGTCCGGGTGGGCGTGACCCAGGATCAGGGGCCCCCAGGACATGCAGAGGTCCAGGAACCGCACACCGTCCTCGTCCTCAAACCAGGCCCCCTGAGCCTTGCGAAAGAACTTCGGTGTCCCCCCCACCGCCCGGAACGCCCGCACCGGGCTCGACACCCCACCAGGGAAATGCGTCAGCGCTTCTTGGAACAGGGATTCATTGCTCATGAGATCCATCCCTTCTCCACAGCCTCGCGCCCGGCGTAGGTGACAATCATGTCGGCGCCGGCGCGACGGATGGCCAGGAGGTGCTCGTACATCAGCTGATCGCCGTTCACCCAGCCCAGGCGGTCAGCGGCTTTGACGCTGCTGAACTCGCTGGACACGTGGTAGGCACAGAGGGGGGCCAGGGTGGCCTGGCGCAGGCGGTAGATGAGATCCAGGTTGGGCAGGGCCGGCTTGACCATGAGCATGTCGGCGCCCTCCTCGATGTCCAGCAGGGCGTCCCGCAGGCCCTCCCGGGCGTTGCGCGGATCCATCTGGTAGGACTTGCGGTCCCCGAACTTGGGGCTGCTGTGGGCAGCCTCGCGGAAAGGTCCGTAGTAGGCGCCGGCGTGCTTGATGGCATAGCTGAGGATGCTGGTGCGGGTAAAGCCGTTCTGGTCCAGTAGGGCCCGGATGGCGGCCACGCGGCCATCCATCATGTCGCTGGGCGAGACGATGTCGGCCCCCGCCTCGGCGTGGCGCAGGGCCATCTCCGCCAGGATGGGCAGGGAGGGGTCGTTGAGGACCTCGCCCGCCTCGCTCACCAGGCCGCAGTGGCCGTGGCTGGTGGCGCCGCAGAGACACACATCGGTGATGACGATGAGGTCCGAGCCGAAGGCCTGCTTCAGGGCCCGCACGGTCTGGGGGATGACGCCTTCCCGGTCCTTGACGTAGGCGGCATCCGGCGTCTTGGACTCGGCGTCCGGCACCCCGAAGAGCAGCACGCTGGACAGGCCGCGCTTCAGGTCCTTTTCCACCTGGCGGACGGTGGCCTCCACGCCGGCGTTGCAGATGCCCGGCATGCTGGAGATCTCGACGCTGCCTGGCTGGGGCTGCACGAAGTGGCCCTGGATCAGGTGGCGGGGGCGGAGGTCGGTCTCGGCCACGAGGTTGCGCATGGCGGCGGTGGTGCGCAGGCGGCGGGAGCGATTCAGCATGGGGACTCCTCCTTGTTTAGGTGGTGGGCAAGCATCTGGATGAGCAGGTCGACCTTGGGCTCGCACCAGGCATCGGCCGGAGCACCTGCCCGGGCAAAGGCGGCGGCGGTGGCTCGGCCCCAGGCGAAGCGCAGGAGGCCCTGGGCCTGGGGGGCCAGCACCTCGGCCTGGAGGGGGCTGAGGGCCAGCACCGCTGAAACCCCATCCAGGGGCGGCAGGGGTTCCACCGGAGCCTCCCGGTGGGTGGTCCAAGGGTGCAGGGACCACGCGGTGTCCTGGGCCATCCCCTCCAGGTAGCCCCGGCTGCGCTCCCCGCGCACCAGCAGGAAGTCGCCGCCCTCGGGAAAGCTGGCCCGCAGGAGGTCCCACAGGGCCTCGGCCCGGGCGGTATCGGGAATCAGTAACTCCAGGTCCTGGCGACCCAGGGCATCGGCGGTGCCCTGCCCCTGCACCAGGCAGGTCAGCCCGGCTGGTAGATCCGCTGCCACAGCCCGGGCCCCGGCGGGGCTGAGGGCCAACAGCGCCTCAACCGCAGAGAAAGGCCGGGGGGGCGGGCTGCCTGTGGGCTGGAACTGGGTGCAGGGATGATAGGCAGGCCCCCAGCCGGCCCTGCGGACAGCCTCTGAGATGGGGTGTCCGGCCGGTCGGGCCAGGGCCAAGCGAAGCAGGCCAAGGGGCGTGGTCATGACAGACCGATGCCCTTCAGGACCTGGGCCAGCAGGACCTCGTCATCGCAGCCCCGGGCCTCGGCACGCAGCACAGCCTTGTCCGGGGCATAGGCCACCTGCAGCAGCAGGCTCCCATCGCCTTGGGGGGTGGCCAGGGCACCCAGGGGCTGCTGACAGCCGCCCCCGATGCCCGCCAAAACGCGCCGCTCCAGGGTCACGCAGCGGGCCGTGAGGGGGTCATGGAAGGCGGCCAGGGCCTCAACCAGGTCCAGGCGATCGGCCCGGGCTTCCGCCAGGAGGGCCCCCTGCCCCGGGGCCGAGGGCAGCTCGGCGGCGCTCAGGGGGCGCACCACCAGGCCCGCGAGGTCGAGGCCCAGGCGCTTGAGGCCCGCCGCCGCCAGCAGGGTGGCGTGCAGGGGTTCGTCCCGCAGGACCCCATCTCGCACCCGCTGCAGTCGGGTCTGCACATTGCCGCGGATCCAGGTGAAGCGGGCCTTGGGGAACAGCTGGCTGAGGACCCGCTCGCGCCGCACGGCGCTGGTGCCGATGACCAGCTCCAGGGGCGCGTCAGGCCGCAGCACCAGCCAGTCCGCCGGGTCCTCGCGGGGAGGGATGCAGGCGGCCACGATACCGGCAGGTCGCTCCAGGGAGACATCCTTGAGGCTGTGGATGAGCAGGTCCGCCTGACCCGCCCCCATGGCGTCCTCCAGTTCCTTGGTGAAGAAGCCGCCGCCGGACTGCTTGTCCAGGGGGCCCAGCAGCCACTGATCGCCAGCGGTGGTGAACTTGCGCCAGGTGACTTCGTAGCCCTGGGCCTGCAGAAAGGCCACCATGGGCTCGGCCTGGCCCACGGCCAGGGCAGAGCCTCGGGTGGCAATCGTCACGTGCTTAGTCATCATGTGACCGCCTCTCCATCTGCCGGGGACTTGGGCTGGGTCTGGACCAGGGCCCGGAAGGCCAGGGTCCGGCCCCGGGCCAGAATTTCCTTCAGTGCCTCGCGCTGGGCCTCATCCATGCCAGCCATGGTCTGCTCCAGCACCTGGGCCTCCTCCTCCAAGGCGCCCCAGGCCGAGTCCAGACGCTCCTGGGCGGAGACCAGGCGCCGCTTGCGGGCCCGCGCCGCCGCCCGATGGCGCAGGCGTCCGGCGGCGCCCACCAGGTAGGGCTCGGCTTTCAGGGCAGCCTCAGCCCGCTGGGCCCGGGCCGTGGCGGTCTGGGCCAGGAAGGCGTTGAGGTCCACCCGCTGGATCCAGGGCAGCAGCTCCAGACCCGGCTCCGAGTCCGGTGGCAGGGCCAGGTCCAGGAGACGCAGCGGGGTCCGCTGCAGGGTCTGCCAGGCGTCCAGGGTGAAGAGGGGGTCCGGGGCGGCGGTGGCCGTCACGATGGCATCGTAGCCCTCGGGGTCCCGCTGGAGACGCAGCAGGTCCACCGTGGGCAGCCCCAGTGGGTCCGCCAGCTCGTGGGCCCGGCTCCGGGTGCGGTTGGCCACCGCCACCTTGAAGCCCCGCTCGGGCAGGCGCTCCGCCAGGTAGCGGGTCATGGGTCCCACCCCCACCAGGGCCACGGCAGCCCCGGGCGCCAGGGCGTCCAGGAGGTGCTTCAGCGCCACGGTGGCGACGCTGACATTGCCATCGGCGAGCCCGAGCCGGGTGCGCAGCCGCTGGCCCTCGCGGATCACATCCTCCAGGGCAGCCTGGGCCTCATCGCTGGCGACGCCGACCTCCCGGGCCTGCACCAGAGCATCCTTCAGCTGGCCCGGGATCTCACGGTCGCCGAGGTTGGCGGACTCCAGGCCCGTGGACATGGCCAGCAGGTGGGTCCAGGCCTCCTCGCCCTCGTAGCGGCGGCAGCCCGGGCCGGGGTCGATGGCGTCCGCATCCCCCTCCCACACCAGCCACATCACCCGCTGGCAGGTGGCCAGGTAGACCAGCTCCCGGGCCCCGGAGCGGCGCTGCCACTCCCGCAGATGGGCAGGCATGCCGTCCCGCACCACATGGTGGGCCACCTGCTCCAGGTCATGGACCGGGGCATGAAAGCTGAGCAGGACGGGTTCCATATCCAGACCATGATCCGACCGACCGACCCAAGCTGGGTCACCGCTTCGTCATGCCACCAGGGATGTGGTGGTCATCACAGCTATCTTGGCGAAAACAGAGCCTCCACCGCGGCCCAGTCCCACTCTTCCACGCTGGGAACGCTGCCCTCGCGCAGGGCCTGCTGGGTCAGCCACGCATCGTAGATCACCAGGGCGCACATGGCCTCGGCCACCGGCACGATGCGGGGCGCGATGCAGGGGTCGTGGCGGCCATGGGTGGAGATCTCAGCGGCCCGGCCCTCCCGGTCGATGGTCTGCTGGGCCTTGGAGATGGAGCTGGTGGGCTTCACGGCCATCCGGACCACCAGCGGGGCACCGGTGCTGATACCACCCAGGGTGCCGCCGGCGTCGTTCTTGAGTGGCCCTTCCGGCCCGAGGGGGTCATTGTTCTCACTGCCACGCAGACGAGCACTGGCAAAGCCCGCCCCCAGCTCCACGCCCTTTACCGCACCAATGGACATGCAGGCCAGGGCCAGCAGGCCGTCCAGCTTGCCGAAGGCCGGATCACCCAGCCCCACGGGCAGGCCTTCAATCCACACCTCGCACACGCCCCCCACGCTGTCGCCCTCGGCCCGGGCGGCTTCCACTGCGGCCCGCTGAGCGGCGAAGGCCGCAGGATCAGCCACGCGGAGGGGGTTGGTCTCCACGAAGGCCCAGTCCACGGCGGTCCCGGCGAGGCCGGCGATCTCCCGGTTGAAGCCCCGCACGGTCACGCCCAGCGCCGCCAGCTGCTGCTTGGCCCAGGCCCCTGCTGCCACGCGGGCCAGGGTCTCCCGGCCGCTGCTGCGGCCGCCCCCGCGGGGATCCCGCACACCGTACTTGCGGTCATAGGTGAGGTCCGCATGGCCGGGCCGGAAGAGGTCCGAGATGGCCTTGTAGTCGCCGCTGCGCTGGTTCTCGTTGAAGACCACCAAGGCGATGGGGTGGCCCGTGGTCTGGCCCTCGAAGACGCCGCTGAGCACCTGCACCTTGTCGCCCTCGGAGCGCGGCGTCACCAGGTCCGACTGGCCCGGGCGGCGGCGGTCCATCTCCTTCTGGATGCCCTCCAGGTCAAAGGGCAGGCCCGGCTTCACGCCGTCCAGCACCACCCCCACTGCCGCCCCATGGCTTTCGCCGAAGGTGACGATGCGGAAGGCCCGGCCAAAGGATGAGGGGGAGTCGAAGAGCATGAAAAACCGCCTTCCCAACAGGTTACATTAGACGCAACGACCCCGATCTGCCCGAATCCCTCACCGGGGGGCTAGGCGTCCAACCTGAAACCTGCTGTTTGGGTATTCGGTCTTTCCTTTTCAGCAACCCTACCCAGGACGCAGATGATGGTGCCGAGCCTCGTTAAGGATGACTCGACCCCCCAGGTGGGGATCGTTGTCCTCAACTACCACCATCCAGAAGAGACCCTTGCCTGCGTGCGCAGCCTGCTGGCCAGGGAGCCCGCCAGCACGCGGATCCTCTGGGTTGAAAACGACGCTGATGCCACCTGGCCCCATGCCAGTGCCGTGTTGGCGGCTGCCGGGCTCCCTTATCTGGTACTGGAACCGGGGACCCTCGCTTTGGCCCCCAGCGGCACGGTGGCGGTCCTTCGGAGCCCCACCAACCTGGGCTTTGCAGGGGGCAACAACCTGGGACTCCGCCTCCTCCACCGCCTCGGCGTTCCCTTTGCCTGGGTGCTGAACAACGACACCCTTCTGGCTGAGGGCAGCAGCAACCATTTAGTGAGGGCGGCTCGAGAACGCCCGGAGGTGGGCCTTTGGGGCACCACCATCCTGGCCGAGCACCCCAAGCCCACTCCCCATACCCAGGCCTACATGGGAGGCCGCCTTCAGCTCCGGGACTTCGCCATCGCCTTCGTGAGCGATCCAGCAGAGCTGGAAGGGGACCCACTCACCTTCGTCAGCGGCTGCTCCCTCTTTGCCGCCACCGCAACGCTGGCGGACCTGGGGTTCATCCCCGATGACTATTTTCTCTACTACGAAGACCCGGCCCTCACCCTCGAGGCCAGGCGCAAGGGACTGCTGGCCAGCGGCGTCCCGGAGGTGGTGGTCCATCACCTGGAGTCCCTCAGCACCGGTCGGCGCAGCCCTCTCATGGAGTTCTACAACCGCCGGAACCGCTGGTGGCTGATCCAGCGCTACTTCCCGGAACACCTTGACCGCCAGCGGAGGCGCATCTGGTACCGGCTTCAAAAGTGGTTGTTCCGCGGCCGCCTGGACGCCATCCACATAGAGCTCCAGGCCTACGCAGACTTCAAGGCCGGGAAGACGGGTCCCACAGACCGGGTGTTCTCCCGGAAGGCGCTTCGCTAGCGGAGCTGGTCCAGGTACCAGGCGATGGTCCGCTGGAGGCCGGTGGCGAAGGTCTCCAGGGGCCGCCAGCCCAGCTCCGTCTGTATTCGGGTGGCATCGATGGCGTAGCGCCGGTCGTGGCCGGCGCGGTCCTGGACGAAGGTCTTGAGGGCGCGGCTGGTGCCCTCGGCGCGCCCCAAGTGCTGGTCCACCAGGTCGCAGAGCAGGTCCACGAGGGCCATGTTGGTCTGCTCGTTGTCGCCGCCCACGCAGTAGGTCTCGCCGGAGGTGCCCCTCAGCATCACGGTCTCCAGGGCGGCGCAGTGGTCCTCCACATACAGCCAGTCCCGGATGTTCATGCCGTCCCCATAGATGGGAATGGGCTCGCCCTTGGCCATGCGCGTGATGGCCAAAGGAATGAGCTTCTCGGGGTGCTGGCGCGGGCCGTAGTTGTTGGAGCAGTTGGTGGTCACCACGTTCAGCCCATAGGTGTGGTGGTAGGCCCGGACCAGGTGGTCGCTGCCGGCCTTGCTGGCGCTGTAGGGGCTGTTGGGGGCGTAGGCCATCTCCTCGTGGAACTTGCCTTCGTCCCCCAGGGAGCCATAGACCTCGTCCGTGCTGATGTGCAGGAAGCGGCAGTCCTGCTGGCCCGCCCAGGCCTGGCGGGCGGCCTCCAGCATGGAGAAGGTGCCCACGACGTTGGTCTGGATAAAGGCTGCGGGGCCGGTGATGCTGCGGTCCACATGGCTCTCCGCCGCCAGATGGAAGACCCGGGAGACCTGGTTCTTCTCGATGAGGTGCCGGGCCAGCTCCAGGTTTTGGATGTCGCCCACCACCAGCTCGACGCCGTCGATGCCATCGATCTGGGCCCGGTCCGCAGCATAGGTCAGCTTGTCCAGCACCACGATGCGGTCGCCCGGGTGGTTGCGGTGCCAGCGGTGCACCAGGTTGCTGCCGATGAAGCCGGCGCCGCCGGTGATGAGGATGGTTTCAGGCATCGCAGGCATCGCCCTCTCGAATGGGGATGGAGCGCCATCGTTGGCCCCATCACGGTTGACCCACGTCAGGTGCGCGTGGTTAAATCTGAGGTAATCAAGTAGTTTACGGAGAAATCATGACCAGTGCAAATCTGCCCGGCGCGATCCTGATTACTGGCGCAAATGGAGGCCTTGGCTCCAAGCTGGTGGAGAATCTGCTGCAGTCCGGCACCCGCAACATCGCGTGCCACCATCGCTCCTCGGCCGCGTCCATCACGCCCCTGTTCGAAGCCCAGGGCATCGACCCGGCGAACCATCTCTTCCAGGCCGAATTGACCGACGAAGGGGCGGTTCACGCCCTTGGCAAGGC
>Ga0194052_1001276_pt1 | contig 14832 bp, 7 predicted proteins | sample SepL226m_MetaG_FD_160117 | JGI IMG/M metagenome (GOLD analysis project Ga0194052, IMG submission 160117) | Anoxic zone freshwater microbial communities from boreal shield lake in IISD Experimental Lakes Area, Ontario, Canada - Sep2016-L227-6m | ecosystem: Environmental > Aquatic > Freshwater >... | reverse complement strand
ATTCATTTTTTTCGTTGAACAAGGGTGCTTTGTGAACATCCAAAAATAGAAATTCACCATTTACATTTCCAAATTCATCGAATTGCATGTATTTCATTTCTTTTTTAGTGATCTCATCCGAATCAATACAAAGCTCTCCGAAGGTAAACCAATCAAGAATGTCAGGTTGTTGTTCACGTTGACGCTTTGCGAAAAACATATCATCTTTGCCAATAGGTTCATCGGTATCCACAGCTCCTAGTAGTTTTTCGCAAACTGCTTTATTTGTAAAAATGAATCGGTTGTTGACATCCTTTGCCCATAACAAATCGGGCATGGTATCGCTCATCATGCGCATCAATTTGTACAGATTGTAGTATTTTGATTCACTTTCATTGAGTCTATTCTCAGCCATCTTCCGCTCAGTGGTATCCCGAATCATGAATATCATACCATAGGGTTGTCCTAAGGAGTCGCAAATACGATCGGCTTTGACTTCGCATAATAAATAACTTCCATCGCCACATAAGATGCTGTATTCACCTTCCTGCACATCATTTTCCTGAAACATGAGTTGGATGTTGGCGCGGGCACGTTCATGATCTTCGGGTGCGACTAAATCAAAAAGGCTGCGTCCTAATAATTGGTCTTCGCGTTCATAGCCAAATATTTTATATGCGGAAGAAGAAACCAAAGTTATAGTTCCTTCCAAATTGGTAACTGTTATATCATCGGGCGAAGCATTCAGAATCGAACGATACATGTCTTCACTTTTACTGAGCTTTTCTTCAGCTAGTTTCTGATCAGTTATATCCCGGAAATTAATAACGATAGATTCAACATCAGGAGCGGCCAAAAGGTTGGTAAAAGTACTTTCTATCCAAAACCATTGTCCAGTATAATTCTTGACCCTATATTGGATTATGGGAATATAGGTTGGATCTGCTATTATCTTTCCCAGTTCGCTTAAAACCATAGCAAGATCATCCGGATGAGTAATACTATCAGGTGTTGCCGATGAATCTTTGGTCAGATCATAGCCATAGAGCCTGATAGCAGCCGGGCTGGCATAAGTGAATTTTGATTCTGCATTAATAAGTACTACTCCATCGGGAGCATTTTCGATCAGTGCCTGAAAAAGTCTTGACAAATTATCAGAGGCAGTGTCTGAAGCTTGTTCGTTAGTAAATTTTTCAAAAGGAATTTCTGAATTCATATAGTTTTATTTTTAACCAACGATATCATATTTATTGTCTTGGCCCAATTCATTTAACAGGGTATTGATTTCTTTTTTCAATTCTATCATTTTAATCTCACGACCAACTGTTAGTTCATGAAAGCGCTGCATATCGTTCATTTTCTTTTCCAATTCTTTTTCTACCTGCTTACGCATGATGGCAGTACCAATGTGGGTAGCAATTGACTCAAGAATCTGTATGGTGCTTAGAGTAAAAGAATCCTTTTTTCTGTTGTTGAGTTGCAACAGGCCAACGATTCGCTTATCGTTTCGGATAGGAATCATAGCATAAGAATCATAGCCCTGATGTATGCAAATATTACGTGGCTGAAATCTGGGATCCTCCTCAGGGGGGAGAATAAGTTGTGGAGTAGAATCATTAATCCAAAAGCTTCCACCGACCGTGAAGCAAGGATGGCTTGGGTCGGTCTTGCCCGATATAACCAAACCGCAGGTACATTCCAGAAATTCATTTCCATCCGAGTCGATACAATTCATAACGGCTTCGCTGTTGGATTTTAGGGTGTTTTCTGTTCTCAGAAATGATTCGGTAAATCCTTCCTGTGCAAAATAGGGGTAATCATCCCTCCGCTCGAGACGTATACCCACAGCATCGAATCCTGTCCGTAGCTTAATTACAGCCACTACCATTTCAATAGATACACGTAATTCGCTCGGATCATTTAGTATCTGCAAAACATCGCGCCTGATCTCACGATAAGATTCTTCCTGTTTCCTTTCGGTAATATCCATATAGGTCCCTAATACTCCCGTAATCACACCTTCCGCATTTCGAAGGGGGAGTTTGTTGGTAAGCAGTGTAAGATGATTTCCTTCAGGAGTGGTCCGGTCCTCTTCGATGTTGAATTTGGCTATACCATTTTCAATGACTTGTATGTCATCATTACGATATAATTCGGCCTGAGCACTCCAACCCATCTGGTAATCGTCTTTACCTATGATATCTTCTGCATTTGTAAATCCGGCATCCTTCACGAAGGCTGCATTGCATCCCATATAAACCAGATTCTTGTCTTTCCAAAAAACTCTCACCGGAATAGCATTGATGATACCTGCGATTATTTGCTGCGAAGCCTGTAATTCTGCTTCCGCGCGTTTGCGTTCGCTTATATCGGCTATACTGGATAAGATAAATGTTTTTTCGCGAATTTTTATTAGTTGGGCTGAGAAAAGACCAATGATGATCTCACCATTTTTTTTTCTGAAACGAGCCTCAATTCCCTCTAATACTTTGCCTTTGCTAAGCGATTCAACCATTTCTTGGCGTTTGTTCTCATTGACCCATATTTTCATAGCAATGGAAGCATTCCCGATGGTTTCATCCTTTGTATATCCTGTCATGGAATAAAAACTATCGTTGACTTCTATAAAAGTACCATCTTCAATTTTGGTAATGGTGATGGCATAGGGCGATGTTTTGAAAGCAATAGCGAATTTTTCATCACTTTCGCGTATGGCTTGCTCAGCTTTTTTGCGAATACCTATATCGCGAATGGCCCCATCGATATGATGAGGTTTTCCGTCTTTATCAAAAATTAAGCGGGCATTGATGGATGCGTATTTAATATCCCCTGTCTTTGTTTTTAACAACAATTCATAATCGTTCAGGTAGCCTTTTTCGCTGAGGGCTTTCAGCAGCACCTGCCTGTCGACCTGGTTATAATACAGGTCAGCTACATTGCTGCCCAAGAGCTCGTCGCGGTTGAATTCAGAGAAATGTTTTATCGAGGGACTGATTTCAAGTATGGTCCCATGCAGATCGGTCTGATAAAACACATCCTGAACGTTCTCGAAAATACTACGGTATTTTTCTTCGCTAATGGTCAACTGCTCTTCAGCATGTTTCCTGTCGGTGATGTCGGTATCGGCTCCTCTGTAGCCGATGATATCGCCGGCATCGTTCAAGATGGGAGAACCTGAAGTGGAAAGCCATACGATGTTACCGTTTTTATGAATATTGCGGTTGAGGAACTTATTTAATGGTTGCCCGGATGCCAGCAATTGCAAGGCGGCTTTTTTGGTTTCTTCCTTATCTTCCGTGTAAAAAAGATCGTAGAAATATTTTTTTCCAATAATCTCATCCGGAGTATAACCGAGAACTTTTTCGACTACCGGGCTGGCATAGGTATACAGTCCGTTGATATCAACTTCCCATATCCATTCGCCGGCATTTTCGGCCACCTGTGTGAAGCGATCCTGACTTTTCTTTAGTTCTTCCTGAATGAGTTTCAGATTGGTAATATTGGTATTAAAGCCAAACCAGGTAATACTGCCATCAGGTAATTTTTCGGGAGTGGATTTGGAATAAATCCACTGAACGGGCCTACCGGGTATGAGTACCCTGAACTCACAGGTGAAGTAGGAGAGGTGGTCGGCTGAATATTCTATATCGGCTATCACCCTTTCGGCATCATCCGGATGCAAAACACGGGCAATGGCATCGAAGTTGTCGGCTACATCTTCGGGTGAGCACCCAAAAATATCCCTTATGCCTTCGGATGCAATAGGTACATAATAAGAACCATCGGGGCGTCGGGTGAACTGATAAATCAATCCGGGAGCATTAGCCGATAATTTGCTGAACTTGGTGTTCCAATCTTTTACCAATTGTTCAGCCTTACGACGTTCTGTTATGTTACGTCCTTCGCCTATGACAGAAGTTGCCTTTCCGTTTTCGTCTCTTAAAACATTGAAAATGGTTTCGAGCCAAAGTGTTGAACCGTCTTTGTGGTAAAACTCCAGTTGAAGTGTTTCAGGGAAATCATAATCAGGGTCGGTCATTAGCCTGGGAAGTTCTGCCTGAAAGATTCCCAAAGCATATTGAAGCGAACCGGGTGCGAGATTTTGTTCTAAAGGAAGTTCAGCTAACTCCTGTAAGGTGAAGCCCCGAACCTTTTCGACTGAGGGGCTCACATAGGTGGTTTTCAGGTTGAGATCCATCATCCATACCATATCATGCGTATGGTTGGCTATTAAACTAAATTGTGCCTCACTCTTACGCAGTGCTTCTTCTGACATCAGACGCTCCATTTCGGCAGCGGCTCTAATGCCAACCAATTTTATTATTGTTTCGGACAGGGAAGGATTATTGAGAGGTTTCCTTCCGATCACAGCGATCAGCCCGATGGGTTTGCCATCGAAACTCCACAAGGTGGTTCCCACATAGCTTTCGGCATTCAGGTCTTGAAGTGCCACATCATGAGGGAACAAATGGCAAACCTTTTCGGGGAAACAGCAGATGGTTTTTCCGACTACATCACCACAAGGCGTGTCTTTCAGTGTGTAGGAAACGTTGTCGTCAAATTTGCCGTCGTTATATATGGCTACCGTTTGAGCGGTGAGGTTATCACCCAAAAGTTTGTCGATACAAACATATTCCATTCCCAAAGTCTCCGATAAATACCTGGCCAGAGAGGTGAAGAAATCTTCCCCTTTGTTGTTAAAGCCGCTGCTTAACAGGAACAACTGTACTTCTTCTATCTTTTTGCGTTCTGTGATATCTTCATACACTCCCAAAATACCCGTGGTTTTGCCATTCAGATCGGTCAGTGGTACTTTGCTGGTTTTTACCCATTGGTGCACACCATCGGCTGAGATCGTTTCTTCAATGAAATTGAGTTTGGGTTTCCCGGTCTTCAGCAGGTTTTTGTCATCTTTTCTGTAGGTTTCGGCATGCTCTTTCCAGATCATATCGAAGTCGTTTTTACCTGTCACATCAGCAATGCTTGGCTTTCCGGCAGTATGAGCAAATGCCAGATTTCCTCCCAGATAATTTAAATCCAGGTCCTTCCAGAAGATCTTTACAGGCAGCAGGTCAATAATATTCTGAAGTAATTTGTAAGAATTCATTAAGGATTTTTCGGCGTGCTTGCGTGCACTGATATCGCGAACTATGGATAACACCAGGTTGGGTTGCAGGGGAGCCAGTGAACTAATTCTGATCTCCACCGGAAAGTCTGTGCCGTCTTTGCGTTTGTGCATGCCTTCGAAGGTGCCTGAACTGCCAAACAAGGCTTTGTCGAGAATGGACTCTATCTCGCTGTTATCGAGCTTGAACTCAATATCCGCAGGGCTTAGCTGCATCAGTTCGTCTTTGCTGTAGCCCAGGTCGGCACAGGCGCGGTTGTTACATTTTACTATTTTTCCCTCACGGGTGTCTATCACATAAATAGCATCGGCGGCATTATCGAAATAGGTGTTGAGTTTGAATTCGCTCATCCTGATAGCCTCTTCTGCTTGTTTTCGTTCGGTAATATTGCGGGCAATACCCCTATAGCCTAATAGATTGTTTTCCTTATCGAAAAACGGTGCACCGCTGGTCTCAAAAATAAATTTGCGGCCGTCTTTGTGTAAAATTGTATTCGTTAATCCATTAAAAGGCTTTTGTGTAGCCACTATTTTGTCAGATTCTTTTTTCACCCTTTTCGCTTCTTCGGCTTCCATATATTTGAAGGGCAAGGTGCCAATCAATTCGTCTGGCTTATAGCCCAGCAATTTCTCGCATTGGGGGCTTACGTAAGTGTATAGTCCTTCTATGCTGGTTTCCCAAATAATATCGGCAGTGGTTTCGACCATACTGCGGAATTTTTCTTCACTGGCACTGAGTTTGGCTTCGGCTAGTTTGCGTTTGGTAATATTCTTGATATACCCACCCACGCCGATTTTGCCTTTTTCGTATTCAACAGGGAATTTGATGGACTCGAACACCTCATCGCCCCAGATTTCTTCGTTCATCACAGGCGATTTAGATGCCAGTGCTTCAATGTCCGAAAGGCGGCAATCGTCGGCGTAGGTCTTTTCCATCAATTCATAATCGGTCAGGCCTTTTACCTGGGCCTCGGTCTTACCATAAAGTTTGCAAAGGGTGGAGTTGGCTACTATATGACGGAATTTTTCGTCTTTCAGAAAAACACCCCGTGGAGTGGCTTCGATAAAGGTGTTGAGTTTTTTCTGATTGAGATGCAGAATTTCTTCGGCCTGTCGGCGTTCGGTAATGTCGCGGCCAGTAGCATAAATGATGCCTCCGTATGAGGGAGTTGCATTCCATTCGATTGTTTTAAAGGATGCGTTTTTGCAGATACAACGATTTGTGAAATTGATGGAAGGCTGGCCCTCTAAATTTTTATTTACCGCCAAGCGCGTAGCTGCAAGGTCATCAGGATGTGTGAGGTCGAAAATGGTTTTTTTAAGCAGTTCGTTGGCAGAAAAGCCCATGATTTTGCTAAAAGCCCGATTAACGTTTATAAAATATCCCTGAGAATTGACAACGCAAAGAATATCGGGTACCAGTTCGAAAATATGTTTTATTTCGTTGTTGGCTTTGGCGATTTGTTCCTCTGCATTTTTTCGTTCGGTGATGTCGTGGGCTAACACAGTTACGCTCGTGACCTTGCCCTGGTCGTCGAGGTTGCGGCTATGGTTGGATAAAAACCAATAATTGCCTGTGGATAGCAAAACATTGTCTTCATACTCCAGGGATTTCTTGCTTTGGGCAACTGCCTGTATTCGATTCAGATAGATATCGCCATTTTCTTCTCCGAAAATCTCATGAAGGTTTTTGCCCACAAAGTCATCCGATCCTCCACCAAAATTCTGCGAGGCTTTATGATTTAGATATTGTAAGGTACCATCGAGACTGAAGGTGGCAACTCCTATGTCTGAGTTTTCGACCAGATGGCGGTATTTTTCTTCGCTTTGGAGCAGATCTTCGTTCGCTTTTTTAAGTTCGGTAATGTCCACAGCCGTTATATGGCATGTTTTCCCGTCATCAGTGGCCGTGCCGGTCAGATGAACATTCAGGGTTGCATTGTCTTTTGTTACAAGCTTTATGTTGCATGCGGCTCTGGTTTTGCGTTTGAGTACTTTTTCGAGAAACTTGTTAAAAACAGTCAGTGTATCGCCTGTAACAAAGAGTCCGAAATTATTATTTATAGCCTGCGAACGTGGTTTGCCGAGCATAGTGGCAGCACACAGATTCAACTCTAGAATATTACCCTCGTTAGATAAAGTGAAATATCCCGAAGGAGCAAAGTCGTAGAGCTCAGTATATTTATTGGCATCCGCCGAGGCTTGTTCTTTTGCCAGCATCAATTCCTCGTTCTGCAATTCCAACTCTATCTGGTGTACCTCCAGCTCGTGGATGAGCTTCAACGCATCCACTTCTGAAAGCGGCCCCAGCGATTTGGAAGCCTTTTTCTTCATTTGCTCCTCGGCTTTGCGGCGGAGGGTTTCGTTGGATTTTCCAACTTCAACCCCAACCCCTTGAGAAGGGGCTATAACAGATTCTGCTTTTTTGTGCTTAGTCGGAGTATTTTTTTTCATAACACCTGATTTTTGATTGAACAATTTAATTTCGGATCTAATTTCTGCCCTTAAATGGAGGCAAAAAACTGTCGTGATAAATTTATTTAAATTCTGCTTTTATTTGCTTCAATACTGCTGTCAAATTATTTAATACCTGTTTGTTTTCAAATCTCAACACTTTCTTATCTAATAAGGCAAGTTGCTGATCACGTTCCTTGTCTTTTTCGAGCCCTTCCTTGGTAAAATGATGCTGCCCGTCTAATTCAATAATCAAATTCTCTGAAGTGCAGTAGAAATCCGCAATGTAGTTTCCGAAACTATGCTGTCTTCTGAATTTGCGCCCACAAAGTTTTTTATCTTTAATAACTTCCCATAATACGAGTTCTGCATCTGTCATATTTTTCCGCAAACTGATACGCCTCTCTTTTAAGTATGGAAGGTTATTAATCTGAACTGTCATTTTTTGTAGTCTGTCTATAATAATTATGGTCGAAGTTATAGCCCCTTCTCAAGGGGTTGGGGTTATTTTTTATTTTTACTACCTGGTTATAGCCCCTTTTTAAGGGGTTGGGGTTATTTTTTTATTTTTCTCTTCGCGCAGGGCTTCGTTGGCTTTGGTGAGTTCCATTTCGAGTTTTTTGGCTATGGTGATGTCGCTGAAGGTGATCACCAGTCCGTCGATGCGGTCGTCCAGGGTGCGGTAGGGCATGATGCGGACGGTGAACCACAGCCCGGTGTGGGTGGCAATGGCCGTTTCGACCGAAGTGAGGGTTTTCATAACAGAGCGTGCATGAGCGTCGATCTCGGGATACTGCAGGTCGGTGACCAGGTCGGTGAAGGGACGGCCGGTATCGGTCTTGCGTAGTTTGATGATGTTCACCAGGTTGTCGGTGTAGCGGCGTATGTTGAGGTCTTTGTCGAGGAAAAGGGTAGCGATCTCGGTGCTGTTCAACAGGTTTTTCATGTCATCATTGGCGCGCATAAAATCGCTTACCTTGCTTTGCAGTTCGGCATTCACCGTCTGCAATTCTTCGTTTAGGCTTTGCATCTCTTCTTTCGATGTGGTGAGTTCTTCGTTGGTTGATTGCAGTTCTTCGTTGGTAGATTGCAGCTCTTCGTTGGTCGATTTCAGTTCTTCCTGCGAGGTTTGCATTTCTTCGCGGGTGCTTTGCAGGTCTTCGTGACTGCGCTGCAGTTCCAGTTCGAGTTCTTTCAATTGGCCGCCACCGGAGGATTTCCCGGTTTTTACTGATGGCTCCGTAAGCTTTATTATCGCAGGGACATCGGTGAATACTATCATGATCAGGCCACGTATGGCAATAGGGGTTTCAATTTTTTGCACCGTGAGGTCGACAAACTGTGTGCCGCCGTTGGTGCCAATTTTAATGTTACGTATCACCACCGCCTCGTAGCTTAGCATGGCTTTGCGGAAAGCGCCCGGCAGCTCGTGGCGCAGGCCTTCGCGGGCCATGCTGTATATATTCCAGTTGGCTTTGCCGGCCGAGGGTTCCAGGTATTTGCCTGTGCGGCCTGTGATGTAGAGTATGTCGCCAATATCATTTACCACAACACTGGCAGGGGAGAAGCGTTGCAGTAGCAGCTGGTCGGCCAGGGACTGAATGTTCTCAATTTCTTTGGCGGGTATTTTAGTTTCTTTTGTCATTTTTTTGGTTCGTGAAAAGGAGCTTGGAAAATCAATGAGTTCGTGTATTACGGGCGATACGGTGCGTCGGAAAAACTTCAGGCGACTATCGAGTTCTTCGAATCCTTCGTTGTATTTGCCCAGGGTTTCGGCCGTGCCCAGCAGCATGATGCCGCCCGGGTTGAGGCTATAGTTGAACAAGGCCATGAGTTTTTTTTGCAGGGTGGACTCCATATATATGAGCATGTTGCGGCATGTGAGCAGGTCGAGGCGGGTGAAGGGAGGGTCTTTGATCACATTCTGCGGTGCAAACACCACCATTTCGCGAATGGGGTTGTTCACCCGAAAGCCATCGCCTTCGGGAGTGAAAAATCGGCTGAGGCGATCGGGCATAACATCGGCCGTAATGTTGTAAGGAAAATGGCCTTTGCGTGCCAGTTCGATGGCGTCGGTGTCCAGATCGGTGGCAAATATCTGTAAAGTGATAATTTTGTGTGGCTTTAGTTTTTCCATCACTTCTTTAAAAACAACGGCCAGCGAATAGGCTTCTTCGCCTGTGGAGCAGGCAGGCACCCAGGCACGGATCACATGGCCGTTGGGCATAGGTTTGATAAGCGCGGGCAATATTTCGTTTTTTAGTTTATCCCAAACGGCGGTGTCGCGAAAAAAACTGGTGACGCCTATCAGCAGTTCTTTGAAAAGTATGTCTATCTCTTTGGGGTTTTCCTGCAGGAAACGTACGTAATGATTGATCTTGTCGATCTGGTGAATGCCTTTGCGGCGGTCGATGCGTCGCATCAGGGTGTTTTTTTTGTAGAGCGAAAAGTCGTGGCCCGTTTGTTCGCGCAGCAGTATGATTACCTTGTCGAGGCTGCTTTGGGCTTTTGCTTCGAAGTCGTCGTCGGTTCGAACTGCGGGAATATACTTCAGAAATTCTATCAGTCGTGCGGGCAACTCGTCGGCGGGGGCCACAATGTCGGCTATCACGGCTTCTATGGCCGAACGGGGCATGCTGTCGTATTTTGCATTATCAGGTTGCTGCACCAGCACCACTCCATTTTGTTCTTTAATGGCCCGTATGCCCAGGCTGCCATCGGAGCCCATGCCCGAGAGTATGATGCCTACGCTTTTTTCGTGCTGGTCGTCGGCCAGCGAACGGAAAAAGATGTCGATGGGCAGACGCAATCCGCGGGCCTCGGTGGGCGCAAACAAATAGAGCGCCCCGTTGAGTATGGACATGCTGCGGTTGGGCGGGATCACATACACACGATTGGGCATCACCTGCAGCCGGTCGGTGGCCTGCATCACCTTCATATCGGTGGTGCGTTGCAACAGTTCGGGCATGATGCCTGAGTGGGTAGGGTCGAGATGCTGTATGACCACAAAAGCCAAACCACTGTTGTTGGGCATGTGCTGAAAAAAATCTTCCAGGGCTTCCAGCCCGCCGGCCGAAGCGCCTATGGCAACGATGGGGAAGCGGGTTTCGTCCTCCGCCTCAGTAAAGGGTGGTTGAACCGATTGTGCCGGTTTTTTAGCATCTGTGGGTTTCGACGGTTTGTTTTTTTTCATTTAATAATTGTTTGTCCTATGGCAACATGTCATGGGTATAAAAAAAAGATTTTGGTAACAAAATAATCAATTGGTAGCAGACAGCAGTTCACAGGAGATAATGACACGATGTGATTGTTCATATAACTTCCTCCAGCTGTTAGCATTTACAAGGTTTAGGTTGGGTAATTGTGCAGTAAAGATAAGCATTATTTTATAGCGTAGCAACAGTCTTTTGGAAAATGTTTATCGATTCATGAAATATTAATTATAAAATAAAATAACCCGCTTGAAAAACCGGGTTTATTGACAGTATTCTTTAGTATTGGTTATTCGATTAGAGATTTCATTTGTTAATACTGATTTCAAACCTTACATACAGATAACAAGAAGAATAAGTAATAAAATAATGAATGAAGTCCTGCTAAATTAACATTAATTAAGAATAATTAATAAAAATTAACACTTAAGTGTGAAATTAGATAGTACTTTTACTGCAGTTATTTTTAATTCTGCATTGGCGATGTTTTTCTTAACAATTGGAAATTCGGGTTTAAGTGTAAAAACGGGGGGCCGGGCCTTCGGTTCTGAAGGATTATTTCTTCCTCAATCTCAAAATAGTTTTAGTTATTATACTTCTTTATTCTTAGTCTACGAAATAAATTCGTTGCAAAACAACATGGAATTGGCTGCAGCAGAAATTACTTTTTCTCCCAGCGAAAGTACTTTTTCTCTCAGCGAAAGTGCTTTTTCTCTCAGCGAAAGTACTTTTTCTCTCAGCGAAAGTACTTTTTCTCTCAGCGAAAGTACTTTTTCTCCCAGCGAAAGTACTTTTTCTCCCAGCGAAAGTACTTTTTCGGAGCCAAAAACTACTTTCTCTCTTCGTAAATTTTCTCTCTTAATTAATATTAACGCATTGAATTATAAATATTTAAAAACCTAGAAATCATGAGTAAAACAAGAATCCCTACCGAACTTGATCAATTTGACAAGTATATAGCTGCCGTTTTGGCTTATCTGAAGGTTATCATAAGCGGAGTTCTTACCCGGGGCGAAAACCTGGGAATGACCTCAGCTGAACTAAGCAGGCTGGCTGATGACAACAAAACTTGGAGAAATTCCGATCCTGCTAATTTAGGTATTTATAATAAACACACGGATCCTGCTAACAATAAGAGCTATACCCGACCTACTGTAGTAAAATTTCAAAGTGATTTCGCCGACTGGTTTAGCCCCATATTGTCGCGTATGGAGTTGAGTCCGAATATTACCCCACAAGACCGTTTTGTGTTGCATATAGCTGAGCCTGTGGAAAACTATTCGCATCCAAAGGAGGCCATAGCAGACCAATGCAATATTATGGGCCAGCAGTTGGGCGGAGGCAGAATAAAATTTCGTTGCAAAGTGACTGTGGATACCAAACGTCCCAGTTTGGCTGAAGGTTCTGACGGTGTGGAGATAGCTCATCGAATCGACCAACCCAATGTGGATACCGGCACCGATACAGGCAGCAAAAGCAAGGTAAAAAATCCCATTGCCAACTCTGGTGACGGGACCACCAAAAATATCTATACCAAATCAACCATCACTGTTGATTATGGAGATCAAAATTCAGGCAATGTGCTTCAGTTATATGCCCGTTATATCAACATCAAACATCGCAACCTCGACGGTCCCTGGACCGGTCCTTATACTTTTATCATAGGGTAAGGCATACCCTTATGATAGGTTGAGCAAAGGCTCGTCCGCGAGGGACGGGCCTTTTGTTTTTTTAGAAGCAAGCTGTGATTATGGCAAAGCCAAAAGCAGGAATAGCGTCCCAGGAAATTAACTGTAATAAATTATCTACGAAATTCTTACTTAGAATCCACGATGTCAAAAGCTGTGAAATGCTTCAGTTCGGCTTTTTCTATGGCCAGGTGTTTCATCCCTTGCGAGCATTGTCCTGTGCGGCACCAGATCTTGAATTTTTCAATGGCTTCTTCACTCCCTTCGGCTTCGATGTAAATCTTGTCCTTGTCGAGATTCATCACAAATCCTGTAACTCCCAGTTTCACCGCATACTGCATGGATAAGAAACGAAATCCTACTCTTTGTATTTTTCCGGTAAGGGTAATATTTACGTGTATCATTTAGTTGGCTGCGGCTGAATAAATAAAAAAATAGTCGTAGTAAGGATAGGTTTTGTATAGTATACTGCAAATATCGCGAATTATTTCCGGTTATAAAACTGACTATACAGTTTTTTTGTTCTTATAACAAAAGATTAACTAATGTAATATTTATAGTGACTAAAATATCGCATATCAGCAAGAAAACTTTTTTTTTTATTTTTTTGTATTGTTTTTTTTATTAATTTTAACTTTTCCAATGATCAAAAATCCATATAATAATTAAGTGACTGAAATGGACTATCAGGAAATTGCCCGAATCATAGGTAAAGGACGCTGTCCGAAACACCAAACCAAGCCTATAGTTATTCCCAATTGCGTTTCCATAGAACTAAAATGCTGTTGTTCCCGATACGAAGAAACTGTCCGGAAAAAGATGTTGCTTGAAATAGAAAAGCAAAAATCAGGAAACAACAAAGATACTCTGAAGCATAATTAGCAAATTCTAATCGCCATTTCGATAGTTTCGGTGCTTAAGAAAAAATAATTCAAAACATCCTTTATATAAAAAACAAGCGGCGCACTTCACAGCACGCCGCTTTGTTATAAACCAAATGTCTTTTGCAAGACAACCATGAAAATGCAACGTTTCTGTAATCTCAGGCCGGCTATATGGGTATATTCTCCGACCTGCAAAACGATGAATAATTCGGAGGCAAAGTTACGTTTGAAGCATAATACAAAACAAGTGGTAAAAAGCGTGTTTTTTCGTAGGTCTTTTTACCTATATTTATTGCTTTGCGGATATTTGATTTAAACAGCAATGGGCATTGGTAAAAAGAGCGGTCTGTACTTTTCTTTCTTCGACTCAGGCCTGTGGTCATAAAGTAAATAAAGCGGTACGTTTCCCAACGCACCGCTTTTATTTATTAACCTAAACAATTAAACCAAAACGAATTATGAAAAGAACGACATTGTAAGAATGAAGTTGTTGTGCGGGCGCACTTACAGGGCTTCATTCCTGTTATTAATTTGATGAAACAAAGATAGCATCAACGCAAAGGCGAAATCAAGCGAAAAAAAACCTGTTTTGAGTAGGTCATAGTACCTGTTTTTTAAAATTCTTCAGAAATATGATTTCGGTGGTATCTGACATTTGTTATTGTTGTGTCCTTACTGCTGCAATAAAATGAATTCAACGGTAGCGTTATTCCATCGCATAGTATTTAATATCAGCAATAAAAAAAACAAAAGAAAATTGCCTTGTTAAATAAATGTTATTATCTTTGGAAAAGAATTACTAACCTATTGGTTAAAACAATTTTAATACCAAAACAATTATCACATGAGTTTTCAGCGAAAAACTAAGGCTGTTAGTCTAAGCCGTCGGCTTTTGCTCTATCTTTTAGGAGCAGCATTCATTTCTGCGATCGTTATGGGTATTTTTTGGATAAAAGATGAGGTGGAAGATTATAATTTTGAAGTCAGCCAGTTAAAGCAAAACTACGCTGATGCCCAAAAGATAGAACTTAAAAGCAAGATACTTCAGATCAAAGACTATATTCATTGGATGCACTCTCAGCCTTTGCAATCTGTTTCGCAAATATTTTCTCAAAATATCAACCGACTGAAAAGTGTTTTTGCGCATACGACTGTGGTTGACGGAAATTTGTCGCAGGCAGCTATGGATAGTATAAGATCGGCAAATATCCCGCTATGTATTTTGGATGGTAGCGGCAAGATGGTTTATGCTTATTCGCCCTTTACTGTGGCCGACAAAGTGAAAAGTTCGGTGCTTGAAAATAGTTTACTTTCCCAAATTAATAGCCGCACCAAAGGCAAAGGAATAGTCAGTAAATTTAAGGTTGACAATGAAAATGACTCCACACTGCAAGGCATAGGCTACTACGATAACGAAATTTTGCCGGGTTATAAAATAGCCTCCGTTGTGCCATCTTCCGATTTGGAAATTTTATTGAACGATCACATTC
>Ga0194052_1001273_pt1 | contig 14836 bp, 15 predicted proteins | sample SepL226m_MetaG_FD_160117 | JGI IMG/M metagenome (GOLD analysis project Ga0194052, IMG submission 160117) | Anoxic zone freshwater microbial communities from boreal shield lake in IISD Experimental Lakes Area, Ontario, Canada - Sep2016-L227-6m | ecosystem: Environmental > Aquatic > Freshwater >... | reverse complement strand
TGACGGACCAGCCCCTGCCCCCCGCCATCCCCGGCGGCCTCCCTTCGGCCCTGCTGGAGCGGCGCCCCGACATCAAGAGCGCGGAGCAGGACCTGGTCGCGGCCAACGCCGGCGTCGGCCTGGCCCAGGCCAGCTACTTCCCAACCCTCAGCCTCACGGGGCTCTTCGGAGGGCTCGCGCCCCAGGTGGTGGATCTCTTCGGCCCCGGCAAGGCCTGGGCGATCGCGCCCTCGCTCTCGGGGCCCACGCTGCAGGGCCTGCGCCTGAAGCACCAGAAGGAGGTCCGCGTCGCGCAGTGGGAGCAGGCCAAGACCCGCTACGAGGCCACGGTCACCAGCGCCTTCGGCGAGGTGTCCACCGCCCTCACCGCCTACGCGAAGCTGGCGGAGGTCGAGCAGCGGCAGGCCAAGGCCGTGGCGGCCAACAAGGAGGCCGTGCGCCTGGCGACCCTCCGCTATACCGCAGGCCTGTCCAGCTACCTCGAAGTGCTGGACGCCCAGCAGCAGCTGTTCCCCGCGGAGAACGCGCTCTCCCAGGCCCGCCTCTCCCGGCTGCTGACCATGGTGCAGCTCTACAAGGCCCTCGGCGGCGGCTGGCGCCTGCAGGATGACTTCCGGGCCGCCAAGCCTTAGGTGCTCGCGGCACCCGAGGCTGAACCCGGATTGGCCCTATGCTGGAGAGGCCCTGTTTCTGGTGGTCTGATGGCTGAGCTTGGAATCCTGAATGCCCTGTCGATCCTGCGTCTGACGCCGGCGGGGGCCCTGCTGGACGGTGGCGCCACCGGCGAGATCCTGCTGCCCATGGCCCAGGTGCCCAAGGGTTGCGTGGCCGGCCAGGTGCTCAACGTCTTCGTCGCGAAGGACGGCGAGGGCCAGGTCGCCGCCTCCACCCGCCAGCCCCTCTGCCAGCGGGGTCAGATCGCCTGCCTGAAGGTGGTGGCCGTGAACAAGTCCGGCGCCTTCCTGGGCTGGGGCATGCCCAAGGACCTGCTCCTGCCTTGGAAGGAAGTGAAGCACGAGCAGCGGCACCGGCTCAAAGAGGGCCAGAAGGTGCTGGTGGCGGTCGTGCTGGATGACCAGGGCCGCCTGGCTGCCTCGGGGCGCCTGGACGACTTCCTCAGCGATGAGGCCGAGGACTACCGCGAGGGTGACAAGGTCTCGGTGATGGTCGCGGAGTTCACGGAGATCGGGGTGCGCGTGGTGGTCAACCACCGCCACTGGGGCATGGTGCACAACAGCGACGTCTTCAGCGAGCTGACCCGGGGCGAGGTGCGCGATGGCTGGATCAAGGCGCTGCGGGCCGACCACAAGCTGAACGTCGCCCTCACCGCGCCGGGCTACGCCAAGATCGACAGCATCGCCCAGGGCGTCCTCGACGTGCTGAAGCGCCGCGGCGGGTTCCTGCCCCTCACGGACAAGAGCCAGCCCGAGGCCATCTACGAGTCCCTCGGCATCAGCAAGAAGGTGTTCAAGCAGACCATCGGCTCGCTCTACAAGAGCCGGCGCATCGCCATCGAGCCGGAGGGCATCCGGCTCATCGCTGCGCCCTAGGCTCCGGATGCGCTACGCCGAGCCCCTCTTTCGGCCGCCCAGCGAGGCCGAGTCCTTCATCCTCCAGGCCACGCTGGGGTGCTCGTGGAACGCCTGCACCTACTGCGCCATGTACCGCACCAAGGCCTTTCAGGTGCGGCCCCTGGAGGCGGTGCTGGCGGACATTGCCGAGGCCGGCGCCCGCTTCGCGGCCGAGGTGCGGCACGTCTTCGTGGCGGACGGCGACCCGCTGGCCATGCCCATGGAGCACTGGGAGCCCATCCTCTGCGCCCTCGCGGCGGCCTTCCCCCGGCTCCGGCGCGTCAGCACCTACGCCACCGCGCGCAACCTCCTCGAGAAATCGCCGGCGGAGCTGCGCCGCCTCCAGGATCGGGGCCTCTCACTGCTCTACATCGGCCCCGAGTCCGGGGACGACGAGACCCTGCAGCGCCTGGCCAAGGGCGCCAGCGCCGCCGAGCACGCGGAGGCCGCCCGCCGGGCCCGGGAAGCAGGCCTGGAGCAGTCGCTGATCTTCCTGCTGGGTGCCGGCGGCCGCGAGCGCAGCGAGGCCCATGCCCGCGCCTCCGGGCGCCTGGCCACGACCATGGATCCCCGGTTCCTCTCGACGCTGACCCTCACCGTGGTGCCGGGCACGCCCCTGGCCCGGCTGGCCGAGCAGGGCCGCTTCGAGCTGCCCGATGTTCCGGGGCTGCTGCAGGAGCTGCGCTGGTTCATCGAGGAAGCCCACCCCGCCGCCGCCATCTTCCGCTCCAACCACGCCTCCAACTACCTGCCCATCGGGGGCCGCCTGCCCCGGGACCGGGAGGCCATCCTCGCCGCCATCGATGCAGCGCTCGCCGGCCAGGTGCCGCTGCGGCCCGAGTGGAGCCGAGGTCTCTAGGAATTCGCGCCGGAACTGCGCCAGAATCTTACGTTTTGTAAGATTCTGATGGAAATCACGGAATGGCACTTGATGGGTCATCTACATTGAAGCCGTTCGCACTGCCAGCGGCTTCCCCCTCGTTCATCCGCCCAAGGAGACCCCATGAACCGCTCTGCCCTGCTCTTCGCCTTCGTGTCCGCCCTCAGCCTGACCGCCGCCGACAAGCAGCCCGCGGCGACCTACACCTTCCCCACCTCCGGCGAGAAGGTCTACCAGGCCTACTGCGCCAGCTGCCACGGGGCCAAGGGCCTCGGTGACGGCCCCGTGGCGTCCTCCCTCAAGGCTCCCCTGCCCGACCTCACCACCTTGGCCAAGCGCAACCAGGGCAAGTATCCCGACGCACGCGTCGCCCAGAGCATCCAGGGCGAGAGCATGAGCCATGCCCACGGCACCGCGGACATGCCCGTCTGGGGGCCCGTGTTCCGCACTCTCGACAGCCGTAGCGAGGGCGCCACGAAGATCCGCGTCTACAACCTGGTCAAGCACGTCGAGGGCCTGCAGGCGAAATAGGCCCGGGGCCGCAAACCGATCCTCGGGCAAAACCCACCCCGAGGTAGCCATTCCCTGGCTATAGTGGTTCCCCGGGGGCCCGTCAGCCTGCCCCGGTGGAGGACCCATGCGCACCCGCCCCGCCTGCCGCACCTGGCTGGCAGCCTTTCTCGCTGCAGCACCCCTGGTGGCCCAGACAATTCCCATCGTCGAGAAGACCCTCTCGAACGGCATGCGGCTGGTGATGGTGGAACGCCACGACCAGCCCACCATCTCCCTGGGCTGGATGGCCCGCGTGGGCAGCGCCAACGAGGCCCCCGGCATGACCGGTATCGCGCACCTGTTCGAGCACATGATGTTCAAGGGCACGCGCACCATCGGCACCCGGGACGCGAAGCGGGACGGGGAGCTGAACGACCTGCAGGACCAGATCCAGGTCGGCATCCGGGAGGAGATGGCCGTCCTGCGCGAGCGGCAGCGCCGGGGCGAGATCACCAACATGATGGATCCCAAGGCCCGGACGCCCCGGCTCCAGGAGCTGATCAAGGCCTTTGACCGCCTGGTGGAGGAGCAGCGGGGCCTCGTCGTCAAGGACGAGATGGACAAGATCTACTCCCAGGCCGGCGGCACCGGCCTCAACGCCAGCACCAGCCAGGACCGCACCTTCTACATCACCAGCCTGCCCGCCAACAAGCTGGAGCTGTGGATGTGGCTGGAGTCCGACCGCCTGGCCAATCCCGTGTTCCGGGAGTTCTACAGCGAGCGGGACGTGATCCTCGAAGAGCGCCGCCAGACGCTGGAGAGTCGGCCCGGCGGCATCGTGGGCGAGGCCTTCAATGCCATGACCTGGGCCGCGAACTCCTACCACTGGGAGGTCATCGGCTGGCCCAGTGACATCGCCCAGGTCACCCGCGAGCAGGCCAACACCTTCTTCGCGACCTACTACGCCCCCAACAACATCACGGCCGTGCTCGTGGGTGACTTCAACCCGGCCCAGGCCACGGCCCTGGCCGAGCGCTATTTCGGTCGCATTCCCGCCAACCCCAAGGGCGTGCCGGAGCTCATCACCCTCGAACCCGCCCAGCCCGCGGAGCAGCGCATGCTGGCCGAGGTGGAGACCACCCCCTCGATCCAGGTGGAGTTCAAGACGGTGTCCGCGGTGCACAAGGACGCGGCGGCCCTACAGGCCCTGGCGGGCATCCTGGGCGGCGCGCCCGCCTTCATGAGCCGGCCCGGCGCGGGCGGCGGTCGCCCGCCCTCCGGCCGCCTGAACAAGGCCCTCGTGCTGGACCAGAAGATCGCCACCCAGGCGAGCGCCAGCTTCCGCGGCCAGAAGCTCGGCGGTACCTTCGCGCTGCGGGCCACGCCGATTGCCGGCAAGAGCCCCGCGGACCTGGAGCCGCTGCTCTACGCAGAGCTGGCCCGAGTGGCCAAGGACGGCGTCACCGCCGAAGAGCTGCAGCGGTATAAAAAGGCCACCCAGGTGGGCCTCTGGAGTCGTCTCGAGACCAACGCCGGCATCCGGGAGACCCTGGCCCAATATCTGGCCGTGGGCACCGTGGCGGACTTCCAGGCCGCCCAGGAGCGCACCCAGGCCGTCACCCGCGAAGAGGTGCAGCGGGTGGCCCGGACCTGCTTCCCCAGGGAGGGCCGCAACGTGCTGCTCACCACCCGCAAGCAAGCCAAGGCCCCGGAAGGTGACCCGCTCAAGAAGGCCCCCGAACGCATGAAGAAGCTGGAGGGCATGTGATGCTCAGCCGCACCGCCCTCATCCTCGCCCTGTGCGCCCCCTGCGCCTTCGCCCAGGCCATCCCCAGCCGCCCCGAGCAGCTCACCTTCGCCCCCCTGGCCTTCCAGGTGCCCCGCGCCAAGGAGCACAAGGCCAAGCTGAAGAACGGCATTCCCGTCGTGCTCTCGGTCTCGGAGAAAGAGTCCTCGCCCCTGGTGCGCGTCACCCTCTCCTGGCGGGGCGGCGCCTATCTGGATCCCAAGGGCAAGGAGGGCCTGGCCCAGCTCTTCGGCGCCCAGCTCGCCCGCGGAGGCACTGCGAGACTGGACTCCGCGCATCTCGACGACAAACTGGAGACCCTGGCCGCGACCCTCAGCAGCGCCTGCGGCGAGACCACCGGCAGCCTCTCCCTCCAGGTGCTGAACCGGGACCTGGATGAGGGCCTGAGCCTGCTGCTCCAGGTCTTCCAGGAGCCGGCCTTCGCCCAGGATCGGCTGGACCTGGCCAAGCGTCAGCAGCGGCAGGCCCTGGGTCGACGCAATGACGCGGTGACGTCCATCGCCGCCTACCAGATGAGCTACCTGCTCTTCGGGGACAGCCACTTCGCCAGCGCGGACACCACCGCCCCCAGCCTGGAGTCCATCACCCGCGAGGACCTGAAGGCCTTCCACGGGCGCCTCCTCCACCCGGCGAACCTGGTGGTGACGGTGTCCGGTCAGGTGGACCGCAAGGGGATCCTCGACCAGCTGAACGCGGGCATCGGCGCCCTGAAGGCCAGTGCCCAGGCCCAGGCGAGCGCTGCCGTCCCGGCGCCTGCCTTCATCCGCAAGCCCGGCATCTACGTCAGCGACAAGGACGCGCCCCAGGCCATGGTGCAGTGGGCCTTCCCGGGCCTACGTCGCAGCGACCCCGACTGGCACGCCGCCCTGGTCATGAACCAAGTACTGGGCGCCTCGGGCTTCACCAGCCGGCTCATGAAGAAGATCCGCTCGGACGAGGGCCTCACCTACGGCGTCCGCACCGCCCTCGGCCCCGGCCCCCACTGGCGGGGTGATCTCACCGGCAACATGCAGACCAAGAACCGCTCCGTGGCCTACGCCCTGCGCCTGGCCATGGTGGAGATGCAGAAGCTCCGGGACGAAGTCGTTCCGGCGGAGGAGCTGCAGGTCATCAAGGACAACCTAGTTGAGGCCTTCCCCAGCCAGTGGGGCAGCCGACAGGCCGTGGCCGGGCGGCTGACGGAGGAGGTCCTCCTTGGCGCCCGCGAAGACTGGTGGGTGGACTTCCGCGAGAAGGTCCAGGCCATCACCCCTACGGAGGTCCAGCGGCTGGCCAAGCAGCTGCTCGTGCCGGAGCGCCTCGTCATCCTGGCGGTGGGCAAGGCCTCAGAAATCGAACCCGGTGATCCGGACCATCCCGTCCGCCTGGCCGAAGTCGCCAAGCTGCCTCTGGTCCGGCTCCCGCTGCGGGATCCCCTGACCCTCAAGCCCTTGAACTGATCCTCAGTCGCTGGGCGGCGCCGGAATCTGAAAGGGACACCCGCTGGAGCAGGTGCCACAGGCGGAGGCGCAGTCCTTCGCCGGGCGGAGCTCGCGGAGGAAGCCCCGGAGGAACCAGAGGGCGGCGGCGGCGGAGAGCGCCAGTGCGGCAACGGACTGGAAGCTCATGCGAACCCCAGCCAGCGGCCGGCAACGACCGTGATCCAGGCCATGCCCCAGCCGAGAACCAGACCGTAGGCCACGGTAAAGGCGGCCCAGCCCCAGCTGCCGGCCTCCCGCCGGATCATGGCGATGGTGCCGAGGCAGGGGGTGTAGATGAGCGTGAAGACCATGAAGGCCAGCGCGGTGAGCGGACTCAGCCCCGACCCGTCCCGCAGGGCCACCTGCAGGGGGCTCAGGCGCTCGCCGGGCTTCGGTTCCTCGCTGGCCTGATGGATCACGGCCATGGTGGAGACCACGATCTCCTTGGCCACGAAGCCCGCCGTGAGGGCGATGACATCCTTCCACGCCTCGGGGCGCTTGCGGTCCGGGTCCAGGATGGGGCGCAACACCGGCTCCACCTTCTGCCCCAGCCGCGCGGCCAGGCTGGTGTTCACGATCCGGCTCTCGTGGGCAAGCTGCAGGACGCGCAGCCGCTCTTCGGTCTCGGCGGCGGGCAGGTTCAGGGTGGCCACGGCCTGGCGCTGCTGCTGGTATTCCAGGGTCCACTGCCGGTTGGCGATGCCCGGGTAGCGGGACAGGAACCAGATCAGCGTGGCGCCGGCGAAGATGGTGGTGCCCGCGCGGGTGAGGAAGACCGACCCCTTCTCCCACATGTGGATGAGCGTGGCCTTCAGCACCGGCAGCCGATAGGGCGGCAGCTCCATGACGAAGGGGGTGCTGGGGCCCTGGAACAGCGCGCTGCGGAGCAGGCGGCCCACGAGCACCGCCAGCACCAGGCCCAGGAAGTGCATCGCGATGATGACGACGGCCGCCCAGAGTGGGGTAAAGAAGGTGCCGGCGATGACGATGTAGACCTGGAGGCGCGCCGAGCAGCTCACCAGCGGAGTGACGAGCATGGTGATGAGACGATCCTGGCGGCTCTCGATGGTCCGCGCGGCCTGGATGGCGGGGACGTTGCACCCGCTGCCCATGATAAGCGGGATGAAGCTCTTGCCGTGGAGGCCCATGAGGTGCATGAGCCGGTCCATGATGAAGGCCGCCCGGGCCATGTAGCCCGTGTCCTCCATGAAGGCAATGCAACCCATGAGGATCATGATCACGGGCACGAAGACGATGACGGCGCTCACACCAGGAATGACCCCGTCCACCAGCAGGCTGGTGAGCTCACCCGCGGGGAGGCGAGCCCCCGCAAAGGCAGCCAGCGCCTTGAAGCCCTCGGAGATCCAGTCCTGGGGGATCTTCCCGAGGACGAAGGACAGCGAGTAGGTCAGGATCAGCACGGCGATGAAGATGGGGATGCCGAAGACCCGGTGGGTGAGGACCGCATCCAGGCGGGAAGTGGGCGTGGCCTTGTCGTCGGCGGCCGTGGCCACCTCCTTCACCAGGCCGTGGGCGAAGCCGTAGCGGCGCTCCGCCACCAGCGTGGCGCCGTCCGCGCCCAGGTGCGGCTCGAGGAAGGCGAAGGATCGAGTCAGCTGGTGGCTGATCGCCTCGCTGGCGTGGCTCTCGGCGACCTGGCGCTTGGCCTCGGCGTTGTTCTCCAGGAGCTGCAGGGCCAGCCAGCGGGGCGGCATGGCCGCCTCCAGCTGCTCGTCCCGGCAGATCTCTGCCTCGAGCACCCGCAGCTCGCCCTCAATGTCATGACCGTAGTCCACGGTGATCCGTCGGCAGCGGTTGGACTCGCCCCGGGCCATGGCCGCCAGCAGGGTCTTCAGCTCGATGATGCCCTGCTCCCGGTTGCCCACCGTGGGGATGACCGGTCCTCCCAGCAGGATCTCCAGAGCCGGCACATCGATGTGGATGCCCCGGTTCTCGGCGTCGTCCACCATGTTCAGCACGAAGGCCACGGGCTTGCCGAGCTCCAGCAGCTGGGTGCTGAGGTAGAGGTTGCGCTCCAGGTTGGAGGCGTCGAGCACGTTCAGCACCAGGTCCACTTCGGCGGAGGCCAGATACTGGGAGGCCACCCGTTCGTCCTCGCTGCGCGCCGACAGCGAATAGGTGCCCGGCAGGTCCACCACCTCCAGCGTGCTGCCCTCGTGCTCGAAAGTGCCACTGCGCCGCTCCACCGTGACCCCGGGCCAGTTGCCCACATGGTGCCGGGAGCCCGTCAGGGCGTTGAACAGCGTGGTCTTCCCGCAGTTGGGATTGCCCGCCAGGGCGATGGTAAGAGCCATCAAATCACCCGTTGCACGAGGATGCAGGAGCTCTCGTCCCGCCGCAGGGACAGGTGGTAGCCCTTGATGACCAGCTCCATGGGATCCCCCAGCGGCGCGAGCTTCTCGACCCGTAACAGCGCCCCCCGGATGAAGCCCATCTCCAGCAGGCGCTGACGCACCTGGCCCTGGGCATGCACCTGGACGACCTCCCCCTGATCTCCAGGTTGGAGAAGGCTCAGGGGGATGGGTAGATTTTGAGTCATTGTCTCAACTCCTGATCTAAGTGTAGCCCAGAAGCGAGGGTTAACAAGGCCCAGGCAGTCCGGTGTGATCTGCGTCTAAACTGAAGGGAATGAACCCCTCCAGCCCCCTGACCCTGCCCAACGCACTCACTCTGCTGAGGATTCTTGCGGTCCCCTTTTTCGCCATCGCGCTGTGGTACGGCCACCACTGGCAGGCCTTTATCATCTTCGCCGCCGCGGGCCTGACGGACCTGCTGGACGGCTACATCGCCCGGACCTTTGACCAGCGCTCCGACCTGGGGGCCATCCTGGACCCGGCTGCGGACAAGTTCCTGATGACCACGGCCTTCGTCCTCCTGGCCTGGCGCACCCAGGGCATGACCGCGCCCATCCCGGTGTGGGTGGCGATTCTGGCCATCACCCGGGACCTGGTCATCTCGTTCTACGCCTTTGCCTCCGTGGACCGCCTGAGCGACAGCAAGTTCCATCCGAGCTTCCTGGGCAAGCTCAGCACCGCCATGCAGCTCATCGCCGTGTCCCTGGGCCTGTTCTTCAACGCCCTGGGCTATCGACCCTGGATGGACCCCTTCCTGCCGGAGATGTATTGGGTAGTGGCCGGCCTGGTGCTGGCCTCAGGCATCCACTACTTCCTGCGGGCGACGCGACCGACGCTCGCCTGATAAGCTGGGATATCCGCGTCGGGAGACGCCGAAGGAGACGCCATGAGAAAACCCGCCCCGAAGGGGCCCAGGACTGCGCCCGCCACCAAGAGATCCAGCCGGCCAGCGGCCCGTCCAGGCACCCGACCAGCGGCCCGCGCTGAAGCCCCCGCGGACGCCCGCTCCGAGGCCCGGCCGGCCGGACGCACCTCCAGGCCTGCCACCCGCTCCAAGGCCCCCAGGGCTGCCCGCCCGGACACCCGACCGGCCACCCGCCCCGGCGCCAGACCCACTGCCCATGCGGAGACCCCGGCGGACAGTCGCCCCGAGGCCCGGCCGGCGGGCCGCACGTCCAGACCCGCTACCCGCTCCGAGGCTCCTCGGACTTCCCGCCCGGAGACCCGACCGGCGACCCGCCCCGGCGCCAGGTCCGTCGCCGGGAGCCGCCCGGGCCGACGGCCCGCCGCTCCGGTCGCACCAGCCCCGAAGCCCGCGCCTGTCCGCAAGACCGCTCCCCGGATCGTGAAGGCCGGCCAGGAGCGCCTCCAGAAGATCCTGGCCGCCGCGGGCATCGCCAGCCGCCGGGCCTGCGAGACCATCATCCTCGGAGGCCACGTTCAGGTGAATGGGAAGACCATCACGGAGCTGGGCACCCTGGCCGATCCCCGCCGGGACGTGATCACCGTGGACCTGCAGCCCATCGAGCGCGAAGACCCCGTCTATATCCTGATGAACAAGCCCAAGGGCTATGTCACGACCGTAAAGGACGACCGCGGGCGGCCCACCGTGATGGCGCTCCTGCACGGCGTGGAGGGTCGCCTCTATCCCGTGGGCCGCCTCGATTTCAACTCCGAGGGCCTGCTGCTGATGACCAACGACGGCGCCCTGGCCAAGGTGCTCATGGGTCCCGAGCACGAGATCCCCAAGGTCTACCTCGTCAAGGTCCACCGGAACCCGACCAACGAGCTGATCAAGGAGTTCCAGGAGGGCTTCCTCCTCAGCGGACAGCGCCTGAAGCCATGCCACATCGAGGTCGCCGAAAAGGGCGACAACCCCTGGCTCAAGGTGACCCTCACCGAGGGCAAGAACCAGCAGATCCGCCGCATGTTCGCCGCCGTGGGCCACCCTGTCAGCAAGCTGCGCCGAGTCCAGTTCGGCCCCCTGGCAGACCCGCTGCTGAAGCCCGGCACCTGGCGCTTCCTCAGCCCCCAGGAGATCGCGGCCATCAAGAGCCTGTAGTCACCCCAGGTGGAGACTCCGGGCCGCGAGGAAGATCTCCCGCAGGAAGAACACCAGCGCGGCGACGAAGGCGCCCATCGCAAGGATGAACAGCGTCGCCACGGGAATGGCGATGCTGGCCTTCAGGATGGCGCCGAGAAACACGGTGGCGATGCTGATGCACACCAGCAGCGCCGAGATGGTTCCGGAGGTGATCGCGAAGTTCACGAAGCGCCGCCGCTTGGCCAGGATGTGCATCTCCTGGCGGATCGGCGGAATCCGGTCTTCCGTGACGGTCTCGAGGCGCTCGTTCAGGGCCCGGGCGCGATCCACGATCCGCGCCAGCCGCGTGGAGAGCACTCCGAGGATCGTGCCGATGGCCGTCAGCAGGAAGACCGGTGCCACCGAGAGCTGGATGACGTGGGAGATGTCGGAGATGGTCTGGTCGGATACGGGTATGGGCATGGGATAAAGCTATCAGCCCCTAAAGCGCCTCTTCCTCGAAGTCCAGCATGTGCCCGCTCTTGCGGGCCTTGGTCTTGAGGTAGCGGAGGTTGTGGGGGTTCGAGGCCTGCTGGTGGCGCTCCCGGTCCACATCGATGCCGGCGGACTCCAGGGCCCCGATCTTGCGGGGGTTGTTGGTGAGGAGCTTGACCTTGGTGATGCCGAAGAACTTCAGCATTTCCACGGCGCAGTCGTAGGTGCGCAGGTCATCGGGGAAGCCCAGCGAGTGGTTCGCCTCGACGGTGTCCAGCCCCTGCTCCTGGAGGGTGTAGGCCTTGAGCTTGTTGAGCAGGCCGATGCCGCGGCCTTCCTGGCGCAGGTAGAGCACCATGCCGCCATGTTCGGCCACGTGGCGCAGGCCCTCTTCCAGCTGTTGGCGACAGTCGCATTTCAGGCTGCCCAGCACGTCCCCGGTCCAGCACTCGGAGTGGACGCGCACCGCAATCCGGCGGCGGGCATCGATCTCGCCGCTGACGATGGCCAGGTGCTCCTTGCCCGTGGCGTGCTCGAGGAAGCCGTAGACCGTGAACTTGCCGAAGACAGAAGGGACGTTCGCCTTGGCGATGAAAGGGACTTTGTCCGCCTGCAGCTTGCAGAAGAGCTCAAGCTTCGGGGCGCTGCTGGGATCGGTGGGCGACATGGGGGGTCCAGGGAAGTTCGTTCAACGTCTTGGATGCCACTACGAGGAAAAAGGGTCGGCGATTTTTAGAATCGGTCTCATTTGATGGTTATTGCATCAGACAATATCGCGCCCCAGCTGGGCCAGGACCGCTGCCTCCACCTGGGCGATGAACGCCGACAGGGACTGGGCGGCCTTGGCGCCGGAGGCCAGCCGGTGCCCCCCACCACCGAACTGGCGGCAGACGGCATTCACATCCACCCGCTCCCGGGACCGCAGGCTGACCTTGGCACGGCCATCGGCCGTCTCCGAAAACAGGGCGGCCACCTCCACGCCCTTGAGCTTACGGGGCTCTTCGACCAGGTCGTCCATGTCTTCGGAGGTCGCACCGCAGGCCGCCAGGTCTTCCTGGGTGACCGCCACGTAGGCGAATTGCCCCTCGCCGCGAAGCTGCAGTCCCCCCATGGCCCGGCCGAAGAGCTTGAGCTTGGCGGGGGTGGCGGTCTGGTAGAGGGCGTTGAAGGTTCGGGCCGGGTGCGCGCCCTGGGCGATCAGGTCCGCGGCAGCGTGGTGAACCTTCGGCGTGCTGTTGGAATGCCGGAAGTTGCCCGTGTCGCTCACCAGACCGGCATACAGAGCCTGGACCATCACTGGCGGCAGTTCCCCTCCGACGCGCGGTCGGACGAGGTCATAGACCAGCTCGGCGCTGGCGCTGGCAGTGCTGTCCGTGAACTCGGCGTGGAAGCCGTCCGGGGCATCCTTCAGGTGGTGGTCAAGGCAGGCCCGGACCGCCTTGGTCGCCAGAAAGGCCGGGGTCAGTGGTCCCATCCGCTGGGGCTCCGAGGCATCCACCAGCAGCCAAGCCTCGGGCCACTGGGCCAGATCCGCGTGGCGACCCGCCGGTTCGAAGGCCTCCACCCAGCTCTGGGGGTCCAGGAAGCGCAGGTTCTCCGGCAGCGAAGGGGTCACCACAATCCGGACCTCGGTGCCCTGCTCTTTCAGGTAGGCGGCCAGCGCCACGGCCGCACCCACCCCGTCCCCGTCAGGATTCTCATGGGTGGTGAGGAGAATCTTGGCGTGGCTGTCGAGAAAGGCGGCGAAGCGGTCCAGCATGAATCTTGACCTCACAAGTCAGGATACTACAGGTGTTCCCGCTTGCTCTCGAGGCTCTCCGGCGTGAAGGACTTGAGCTCATGCACCACTTCCGCGAGCAGCGCGCGCTTCAGGGCATAGGGCAGGAAGGCGCTCTTGAAGCCCATGAGGATGAGCTCCTTGATCTCCTCCAGGTTGAACCCCAGCTCATCGTGGATGACCTGGAACTCGCGGCTGACGGTGGTGCCCGTGACCATGCGGTTGTCCGTGTTCACCGTGACCCGCAGGCCCAGGTCATAGAAGAGCCGGATGGGGTGATCGGCCATCTTCTTCACGGCCTTGGTCTGCACGTTGCTGGAGGGGCAGCACTCCAGCGGGATGCGGTGGTCGTTGACGTAGTTCAGCAGGTCCCCGTCCTCGATGAGCCGCACGCCGTGGCCGATGCGGTGGGCGCCGCAGAGGTGGATGGCCTGGTGGATGCTCTCGGGTCCGTAGGCCTCGCCCGCGTGGAGGGTGCAGTTGATGTTGTTCTGGAGCACCCGGCCGAAAGCATCCTTGTGGCGCTTGGCGGGAAAGTTCTCCTCGGCCCCGGCCAGGTCGTAGCCCACCACGCCCTTGTTCTTGAAGGCCACGGTCAGGTCCGCCAGCCGGAGGGAGATGTCCGGGGAGATGTGCCGCATGCCGCAGAGGATGACGCCGGTCTTGATGTTGTATTGCCGCTCGGCCTTGGCGAGACCCTCGAGCACGGCCTGCACAATGGCGTGCATGGTCAGCCCCTTCTGCTGGTGCAGGATGGGACTGTAGCGCACCTCCATGTAGCGGACATTCTCCAGCGCCGCGTCCTCAGCCAGCTCGAAGGCCGTGCGGACCAGGCTGTCGTAGGTCTGCATGACCGAGAGGGTCACATCAAAGGCCCGGAGGTATTCCACCAGGGACTTGCAGTCGTCGCCCACCTCCACGAAGGGGCGCAGGCCATCGACTGAGTTGGCGGGGAGCTTCACCTTCTGCTCCTCAGCGAGCTCGAGGATGGTCGGGATGCGCAGACTCCCGTCCAGATGGACGTGGAGGTCCGTCTTGGGAAGCCGCTGGAGATCTTGGAGCGTGAGTTTTGCCATGGCCCAGACTACCGCCAACGCTGGGTCTGTGGCCACCCGGCGCGGTGCGCGGGGGGTGGCTCTCAGCTGTCAGCTGTCAGCTAAGTGTTCAGCTGGCTCATGCGGTGAGCCAACACCGAGTCATCCGTAGCCCGGCTTTGGCAGGCCTTGCAGAGCCCGAAGATGTGGTGGCTGTGGTGCATGGGCCGGAAGGCGTATTCGGTGCAGATCTGGTCCTGGAGGGCCTCCAGGTCAGGGCGGTAGAACTCGATGATGGCATCGCAGTTCAGGCAGATCAGGTGGTCATGGTGCTCGTCGCTGCGGACCGCCTCATAGTGCGCATGCTGATCCCCAAGGCTGCTCTTGCGAACGAGACCACACTGCACCAGCAGGTCCAGCGTCCGATAGACCGTGGCCCGGCTGATGGCCTTGCTCTTCTGTTTGAGGGCCATGTGCAGTTGATCGGCGTCGAAGTGGTGGGGCTGACCGAAGACCTCTTCCACCAGCTCGAGCCTTTCGCCCGTCAACTTAAGCTGGCGGGAACGCAGAAAGTTCTCGAAACGTTGCTGTTCCTCGGGACGTTCAATCTTTGGCTTACGCATGGGACCCTCGCGGGGAAGTCTACCTGATTAGTCATAAAATAAATATTTCTCAAATTTTTTTAGCTAGATATCATATAGGTTGCTTAAACATAGTGGAGAACATATGGCAGTCGTTACCATTAAATCCCCCAATCTTTCTTCCGACCAGAAGTCACGTATTGGCGAGCGGATCATCACAGCCCTCCAGAATGAAGGTCTGGCCCCCGGGTCGGTAGTGGTGTTCTTCCAGGCCGAGCGCGGCGACATGTATCTGGATGGCCTGCTCGTCGAGGCCCAGAGCACCCCGGCTACCCCCAGCC
>Ga0194052_1001271_pt1 | contig 14845 bp, 13 predicted proteins | sample SepL226m_MetaG_FD_160117 | JGI IMG/M metagenome (GOLD analysis project Ga0194052, IMG submission 160117) | Anoxic zone freshwater microbial communities from boreal shield lake in IISD Experimental Lakes Area, Ontario, Canada - Sep2016-L227-6m | ecosystem: Environmental > Aquatic > Freshwater >... | reverse complement strand
GCTGCTAACGATTCATTTACCGAAGATCCTTGGGCTGCAGCATCGTCATCAACACCAGCAGCAGGCGGTGGTTGGGGAAGCTCAACAACCGACGAACCTCCGTTTTAAATCCACCTATCCATCCATTCCTAGTTTTAAAAAACTAGGGCCCGAAAAGGAGCACCACAATGGGAGCAAGAAATAATAAGGCTCTACGCGAGCCAAAGAATAAGGGCGCAAAAGCCGCTGCCCTGAATAAAAAGTTTAAAAAGAAGCCTTGCAGCTTCTGCCAGCAGAAGGTCACATATATCGATTACAAAGATATCGCGACCCTTCGCAAGTACATCTCTGACCGCGGAAAAATCCGCGCTCGCCGCGTTACAGGTGCATGCACTCAGCACCAACGCTCGATCGCAACTGCAGTCAAAAACAGCCGTGAAGTAGCGTTACTTCCTTACACATCTTCAGCGAAATAAGGGGGAATCATTTATGAAACTCATCCTTACTCGTGAAGTTGCAGGCCTCGGCGCTGCAGGCGATGTTGTAACTGTTAAAGATGGCTTTGCTCGCAACTTCTTAGTCCCAAATGGAAACGCAATTGCGTGGTCACTTGGTGGCGAAAAGCAGATTCAGAGCATCCGCCGCGCGCGCAGTGCCCGTGAAGTCCGCGATATCGATCACGCTAAAGAGATCAAGGCAAAGATCGAGTCGGCAACAATTACCGCAAAGGTAAAGGTTGGAGCTAAGGGCGTTCTATTCGGTTCAGTAACCGATAAGGACATCGCGACCGCTATTAAAGCTGCAGTTGGTTTGGATATCGATCGCCACGCGATCAAGACTCCCGGCCATATCAAGAAGGTCGGAGGCCACACGGTCAAGATCTCACTTGGTCACAACATTGTTGCAACTGCAACAGTTAACGTTGCCGCTGAATAAGACAGACTTAAAAGGGCCCGTCGCTTATGCGGCGGGCTTTTTTATTTCTCGGTAACTTGTACCAGCGCTTTTGTGAAGTAATCGCTTGTAAATTCGCTGCGCGCTAAATCGTATTTAGACATTCCCCACTCCCAAAAATCAAAGTCAAGATCCGAAATCGAATTCTGAATAGATGCCCACAAAGTCCAGCCATACTTTGCCATTAGCGCCCACAGCCACGCACGAGCAACTTTGTCAGGTCGGTGTCCCCCGTAGTACGCGCTAACTAACTCTTCCAAAGAATCCAGAGGCAAAAAGGCCTCTGCCCAAACATTGCCAATCTCAAAGCAGGCATCGTTATTTCCGGCGTATTCATAATCAATTAACCAAATCTTTTCGCCATCATCGATGAAGTTACCGGGCAACAAATCATTGTTACAAGGCACGAGGCCCTCAAATAAAACCGCCATCGCAGCTCTAATCTCGGCAACTTGAGGTGCAAAATCCACATAACCATCGGGCAATCTAAAACCTTGCTCTTTCACAATATTTTGATAGTTCTTTTGAGTAGTAAACATATTGAACTCATGGTCAAAAACTTCGAGGGAGTGCAAACCGCGCAAGCTCTTTGCAACCCGGCTTAAGTTAGCGCCAACATCATCGGCGCCATAAGTCTTGCCCTTTATATAGGAGATCAGCAATAGACCCTCGCCCGGCAGATAATCTAAAACTTCGGCACCAACTTTGCCTTTTCCAGCGATTGTTGAATTTATGAACTCAGAGCCTCGGTCGATGGATAAAAGCGAGGACGAGTTACTGGAAACTCGAGCAACGTACTTATCCTCTAGTGTTTGAATCAAGAAGTTTCGATTAGTTAAACCGCCCGAGAGTTCAGTAATTGAGGTGCGAGAGTGCAAGCGCTGAACTTTATTAAACAGTTGTGCGAACTCACGCTCTAGTGCACTGGCATCGCTCACCCGTTCAGGATACATTTCATGGGTGTCCATGTCTGCAGTTCCAGCCCGCGCAAAAATCGTCATTATTGGCGGCGGAGTTGGTGGGACCTCGGTTGCTTATCATTTAGCCGAACTTGGCGAGAAAGACGTCGTTCTTGTAGATCGCAATGAATTAACGAGTGGATCTACTTTTCACAGCGCGGGTTTAGTGGGTCAACTACGCGCCGATCCAACGCTGACTTTAATGAATATGCACTCAGTGGATCTTTATCGGAAGCTACAAGCAACGGATACGCCGCCTAGTTGGCGTGAGTGCGGCAGTATTAAATTGGCTTCAACGCCAGAGCGCATGCAAGAGATTCGCCGACAGATTGGTTGGGCCAAGAGTTTTGGCCTTGATTTGCACGAGATTTCACCTCAAGAGGCACAAAACCTATTCCCACTCATTGATTTAGAGGGCGTAGTTGGTGCGTGCTACATGGCATCAGATGGCCAAGTGGACCCTTCACAGCTGGCCATGGCCCTTGCCGCCGGCGCTCGCAAGAACGGTGTGCAGATATTTACGCACACCCGTGTGTTGGAGATTAAAACAATTAATGGTCGAGTCAGCAGCGTTGTCACCGATAAAGGCGAAATCGAATGCGAGATAGTTGTTAACTGTGGCGGAATGTACGCCCCACAAATCGGGCGCATGGTCGATGTTCGCATTCCTATCGTTCCAATGAGTCACCAATATTTAATTACCGATAATTTCTTAGCACCGGATGCACCGTTCCTACCATCGCTGCGCGATCCAGATAATTTAATTTATTTTCGCCAAGAGGTCTCAGGTTTACTCATGGGTGGGTATGAGCGAAGCTCAAAGGCTTGGTCGGCCGACTACAACAATATCGATGACATCCCGGCTGACTTTAATTCGATGCTACTGCCCGATGATTGGGATCGTTTTTATGACATTGCCGAAGCTTCACAAAAACGCGTTCCAAAAATGGCCGAAGTTGGAATTAAAAACTTTATTAACGGCCCTGAAGGCTTCACGCCAGACAACGAGTTTTGTTTAGGTGAAACATCGGTCGGCGGCTTCTATGTCGCTGCAGGTTTCTGCGCACACGGCATCGCTGGCGCCGGTGGAATCGGCAAAGTAGTTGCCGAGTGGATCGTTGCAGGTGAGCCAACGATGGATCTGTGGCATATGGATATTAAGCGCTTCGGTGCATCCTATGAATCCCCCGACTTTACTCTGCAACGCATCACCGAAAACTATGAAGAGTATTACGACATTCACTATCCAGGTGAAGAGCGCAAAAGCGCACGACCAAAGTTCACATCCCCTGTTTACGATTGGCACAAAGCTAACGGTGCGGTATTTGGTGAAAAAGCATCGTGGGAGCGCGTTAATTACTACTCCACCAACAAAGGCAATGAAGATCTGCGACCTAAAGGTTGGCTTGGAAAACATTGGTCATCGGCCGTTCAGGTCGAACACCTTGCCACCCGCACTGCAGCTGGATTATTTGATGAATCCAGTTTTGCTAAGGCACGTATCAGCGGTGCACGAGCTGGAGAGTTTTTAAACTTTGTCTGCGCAAATAACGTTGTCAAAGGTGTTAGTAAGACTGTTTACACTCAAGCACTCAATTCAAAGGGTGGAATTGAATCTGATTACACGGTGACACAGATCGGCGAGAATGAATTTATGATTGTTACGGGTACCGCTTTTGCTACACATGATTTTGGTTGGCTCGAAAAAATGCGCCGCGAATTTAGTTACGACAATGTTGAGATTACCAACATCACTCGCGAACTAACATGTTTTGGAATCATGGGACCTAATTCGCGTGCGATTCTGCAATCACTGACCAACACCGATTTAAATCACACTGCTTTTCCTTTTATGAGTTCGCAAGAAATTGATCTCGCAAGTTTAAAAGTTCGTGCAACGCGAATTACTTATGTCGGCGAATTAGGGTGGGAAATCTATGCACCTGTTGCTAATGGATTGGCGCTATGGAGCGCTCTGATTGATGCAGGTAAAGATTTAGGTTTAATCCCCTGCGGATATCGCGCAATCGAATCCTTACGTCTAGAAAAGGGTTACCGTGCATGGGCCGGTGAGATTAATACTGAGACAAATCCTTTCGAGGCCGGTCTTGGCTTCGCAGTTTCATTAAAGAAGGAAGATTTCCACGGTAGGGCCGCAGCCGTTGCCGCAAAAGAGAATCAGAGCCGAAAACTTGTTGCAATTACCTTTGATGACGTCACATCTGTTCCATTTGGATCAGAGCCGATTCGAATCGATAATAAAATAGTTGGACGAATCAAATCTGGCGGTCAGGGCTACACAATCAATAAAGCGATTGCATACGCATATTTGCCAACCGAACACTCTGAGCCAGGAACAAGAGTTGATGTTGAGCTCTTTGGTCTGTGGTCCAGTGGTGTTATTGCAGCAGAGCCGCTCTTCGATCCAGAAAATTCACGAATCCGCTCGTAATCTCAGAATCTAAGATTTTCAAAAATACTTTAATCCACAGGCATGTGTGTATAGATTCACTCGCTGACCTGCGGTTTTCTTCTAAGGGGCCAATAAACCAGGAGTTTACCCACAGCTCATCCACCGTTTCCTACACAGGAAAATGGACTTATCCACCTTCTTATCCACAACTTATCCCCAGTACAAAAAGAGCATTCTCGCGTTAGAGAGGGACACGCGCCTAAGTTACGCCTAGGCAATCAAGTCTGTCAGTGGCAAGTGGGAGGTTATAGGCGTGAGCATCGCAGAACTTCCGAGCAATAGATCATCTCGTGACGTCAACCTTTCATCCGTTGGCGCCGAGTTCGAGCGCACGCCGCCACAGGATTTAATTGCAGAGCAATCTGTTCTCGGCGGAATGTTGCTATCCAAAGATGCCATTGCCGATGTCATTGAAATTATTCGAGATCGCGATTTCTATCGCCCAGCGCACGAATTAATTTACGACGCAATCATCGATTTGTATGGCCGCGGTGAACCTGCCGATGCAGTTACAGTCTCTGCAGAGCTTTCTAAGCGCGGAGATATTGCGCGCGCAGGTGGTGCGCCATATTTACACACGTTAATTTCATCGGTACCAACGGCGGCAAATGCCGGTTACTACGCAAAGATTGTTCGCGAACATGCGATCATGCGCCGCTTAGTTGAGGCCGGTACAAAGATTGTTCAACTCGGATATACATCCGAAGGTGAAGTCGATGACATGGTCGATCAAGCACAGGCCGAAGTTTATGCAGTTACCGAACGACGTTCATCTGAAGACTACGTTCAACTATCGACTTTGTTACCACAAGCACTCGATGAGATCGAAGCGATATCTAAAGGTATCGGCGTTGAAGGCGTTAAGACAGGATTTAAAGATCTAGACGCGCTTACTCATGGCTTCCACCCAGGTAACATGATTATTCTTGCCGCCCGTCCTGCAATGGGTAAGTCAACACTTGGATTAGATATCGCTCGCCATGCATCGATTGCAAATGGTTTAACATCGGTTATTTTCTCGCTTGAAATGTCAAAGTCGGAAATCACTATGCGTATGTTGTCGGCCGAAGCACGCGTTGGTTTAAATAATATTCGAGCAGGTACGTTATCCGATGATGAGTGGTCACGTCTTGCACGGCGAATGGGCGAGATCTCCGAGGCACCATTATTTATTGACGATTCACCTAATCTTTCAATGATGGAGATCCGCGCTAAGGCCCGCCGCTTAAAGCAGCGCCATAACCTCAAACTTATTGTCATTGACTATTTACAGCTGATGTCTTCAGGTAAGAAAGTTGAAAACCGCCAGCAAGAGGTCTCTGAGTTCTCACGCCACTTAAAGTTAATGGCTAAAGAGCTAGATATACCTGTAATCGCGATATCTCAGCTCAACCGTGGTCCTGAACAGCGAACAGATAAGAAGCCAATGCTCTCTGATCTTCGCGAATCTGGTTCGATCGAACAAGATGCCGACGTTGTTATCTTGCTTCACCGCGACGATATGTATGATCAACAAAACCGCACAGGTGAGGCCGACCTTATTGTTGCTAAGCACCGTAACGGACCGACTCGCACAATTACCGTCTCGGCCCAACTTCACTATGCACGCTTCTTTGATATGCCACAGAATCCAGGGGCCGGAACTGACTGGACGCAACAGCGTGAAGCCGTAACACCTGAGGACACTAGCTTCGGCGCTTAGTTAAAAATTAATGCGCAGCCGATCGCGCCTTATCGGCAAAGATAATTCCAACGATGACAATAGCGCCACCGATTAACTGAATGAAGTTCCATTTTTCAGCGATCCAGATCCATGCAAATACTCCAGCCAAGACTGGCTCAGCCATTCCCATCACACTGGCCGTTGATGCCGAGAGCAACTTGATTCCATTGACAACAAAAAGGTACGGCACGATCGTTCCCATCACGATAATCCACATGATTAAGACCCAGCCGGGCAGAGTGTATTGATCAAGGATCCCCTGCAGATTAATCGATTGAGTAAATATCCCCACTGGATAATTCCAAATCGGCATCAGAATTAAGAGACCCAGGGATGCAAAGCCAAACCCATAGACCGAGAGAGTTTCGGAATCCCGAGTCTTAGTAAGTTTTTCTCCCAAGAGAAAATAAATCGCAAGTGCGAAGGCATCGATGAAGGCAGCGCTGACCCCGAATGGATCAAGAGTCTGGCCCTTCCACACTTGGGCAATTAAAAGAAGCCCACTAAAGGCCATTGAAATCGAAATCCACATCAGCGGCGGTACGTACTTCTTCAATACATAACGAAGCCAAATAACAATCCAGACTGGCGCCGTGAACTCAATAATCAAACCGATGCTCACATGCATCCGCGAGATAGCTACAAAATAAAGCGCCTGTACCGCCATGAAGCCAATTAGGCCATATGCAGCCAGCCAGGGAAGCTCCTTTTTAGTTGCGCGCAATCTCTCTCGGTAGCGCACAAAGACGTAAGCAAACAAAATGATGAATGCCCCGCCACATCGCACTTGCGTTAAACGCATTGCGGAGAGCCCATTAGTTAAAACCAATTTCGAGACAATGCCATTAAAGGCAAAACCAAGTGCACCGGCTAATGCAAAAATTTCACCCTTACGTGTTGTCCACATCGAGTAAGACTAGTGGTTTTAAAAGGCGCTTTCTGGAATATCCATGATTGAACCATTAGTGGCCTCAACTATCACTCGATCTGCAGCAATCTGAGGCAAGAAATTGGTTACAAAGAATTTTGCCGATGCAATCTTGCCAGTATAGAAATCGGCATCTTTTCCTGCAGTTGGAAGCTTTTCAACTGCAATATCGGCCTGACGGATCAATAACCAAGCGGTAATAATGTCTCCAACTGCCATTAAGCAGCGCGAGGTATTAAGGCCAACAACATAAATCTTTTCTGGATCCTCTTGTGACTCCATTGCATGGCCAATGAGAACAGAGATGATTCCATTGAGATTTCCAAGAGCGGTAAAGAGCGCCGCCTTCTCTTGTGTATTAGCACCACCGGATTCAGCAAATTTTTGAATCTCTTTTCCAAGGAGACCAATTGCGCGTCCGCCATCTTTAACAATCTTGCGAAAGAAGAAATCAAGACCCTGAATCGCCGTTGTGCCCTCATACAAAGTATCAATCTTGGCATCGCGTACATATTGCTCAAGCGGCCAATCCTGCGTAAAGCCTGATCCACCAAATGTTTGAAGTGATTCAGTACCAAGAAGTGTCCATGATTTTTCAGAGCCGTAACCCTTAACAACTGGAAGCATCAAATCATTGCGTGCAATCATGTCTGCAAGTCGATCGGCATCACCCTCTTGTTCTGCCAGCTCAATCTCATCTTGTAAAGAGGCGGTATAGAGCACTAATGCGCGCATGCCTTCTGAGTATGACTTCTGGACCATTAAAGAGCGGCGGACATCGGGATGATGAATGATTGTCACACGCGGGCTGGCCTTATCGTTCATGACCTTCATGTCACCGCCCTGCACGCGCACTTTTGCATAACTAAGTGCCTGCTGATATCCGGCAGATAGAGTTGCAATCGCCTTGGTGCCAACCATCATGCGCGCGAATTCAATAACTTTAAACATCTGGGCGATACCTTGGTGAACGTCACCTAGGAGATAACCAACTGCAGGCTCATGCTCGCCAAGATTCATTTCACATGTTGAGGAAACGTTTAGACCCATCTTGTGTTCGACATTAGTTACATAGACACCATTGCGTTTGCCGAGATCACCGGTCTTTGGATCAAACATAAACTTCGGAATCAGAAATAGTGAGAGTCCCTTAGTACCAGGACCTCCTCCTTCGCGACGAGCGAGAACAAAGTGAACAATGTTTTCATAGAGATCAGCATCTCCCGATGTAATAAAACGTTTAGTGCCGGTAACGTGCCACGTTCCATCTTCTTGCTGGACAGCCTTACTGCGTCCAGCACCGACATCTGAACCTGCATCGGGTTCAGTTAACTGCATCGTTGCGCCCCAATGGCGATCAACCATTAACTTTGCAATCTGCTTTTGTTCGGCTGTACCGAGTACGTAAGCAACTTGGGCAAAGGCATAACCCGATGCGTAAATATGAATTGCCGGGTTTGAACCTAACACCATTTCGGCAATTGCCCAGCGAATTGATGCCGGGATTTTCATTCCACCAAGTTCAACGGGCGCATCAAGTCGCCACCATTCACCGTTGACATATGCCTCGTAAGATTTTTTAAAACTTGCAGGAACAGTGACGTCACCACTTGTTTTATTAAAAACCGTTCCCATTCGATCGCCTTCAATAAAAGATGCAGCAAGATCGTTCTCGCATAGACGCTTCATCTCTTCGAGCATGCCCGATGCAGTGTCACGGTCGATGTCGGCATAAACGGAAGTACCCAAAACTTTTTCGCGCCCTAAGAGGTCAAAGAGGCAGAATTCGATGTCGCGCAGGTTGGCTGTGTAATGGCTCATGGGGAAATAATGCTACTGGTCAGTAACTTATGCAAGCAGGCACTTGAAGTTTTGCCTCGCCTTCTTCTTGCGTACGCCTTGCGTTCAATATTGGCCGAGATTATGGCGGCATGAAAATCATCGTAATTGGCGGAGGCGTCATAGGAACGACCCATGCCCGAGAGGCTCTCAAAGCCGGTCACCAGGTGCTCCACCTTGAACGCGATGCCGTGGCTCGTAGCGCATCGGTTAGAAACTTTGGACTTGTTTGGGTAAGCGGCCGCCGAAGCGGCCCCGAGCTCGAAGCGGGATTAAGGGCGAGAGTTCTATGGGAAGAGATTCAAAGAGAAATCCCAGCAATGGATTTTCGTCCAAATGGTTCAATGACTTTAGCGGTCAATGATGCAGAGCTTGCCGTGATGCAAGAGTGCATGGAAAAGGATGACGCTCATCAACGCCAGTGGCAGTTGTTAGATAAAAAAGAAGTACAGAGGATAAATCCCGCCTTAAAAGGAAATTACTTAGCAGGGCTTTGGTGCCCACTTGATGCATCGGTAGAGCCATCAAAGATTTTACTCGATATTCGTGACCACCTTGCGAAAAATATAAATTACACATGGCGCAATAATGTAGATATTGTCGAAGTCTCAGGAAATCAATCATCGGTAACTGCCGTCTCTAGAAGCGGTGAGAGTTTTGAGGCCGACTATTTAATCCACTGTCCAGGAGCAGATCACTCATCGCTTTTCGGTACTTATTTACAAGCTGCGCCTATTAGGCGAGTGAGATTGCAGATGATGAGTACGGCAGTCTTTGATCAAGAGTTAACTACCTCGCTGGCCGATGGTGACTCCATGAGATATTACCCCGGTTATGACGTACCAAATCTAAGCCAACTACCACCTCAACATCCGATAGCTGAGAAGAACCATATGCAACTCCTTTTGGTTCAGCGTAAAGATGGCACATTAACTATTGGTGATACCCATGAATACAATGAACCATTTGAATTTAAATTGCATGAAGAGCCCTACCAATATTTACATAACCTTGCTAGTGAGCTCATTGGAAAGAAAATTCCGCCAATAGTTCATCGCTGGGATGGGATTTATAGCCAGCAGACTGAAGGTGAAATTTGTGACCGACAACAGATTGCTTCAAATATTATTTCAATCACAGGTCCCGGAGGTCGAGGAAATACTTTGGCGCCGGCAATTGCAGAAGAGACTCTGAAAGGGTTATAAATGAGCGTAGAAATGGTCGCCTTTGATGTTGCTGGAACAACGCTCAATGATGATGGAATTGTGATTACCGCTTTTAAGAACGCTTTTGAAGCTACACAGCCAGATTTATGGCCAAGCAAAGGTGAAATCTGGACACAGTATGCCATTGACACAATGGGCCAATCTAAGATTCATGTTTTTACCGAACTCCTTGGAGATGCCCAAAAGGCATATCAAGCCAATCTCGCCTTTGAAGAGTCATATATTTCTGAGATTACCGAAATCGGCGCTACTCCAATAATCGGCGCGGAGGAACTATTTAGTGAGTTAAGAAAACAGGGAATTGCAGTCGTTCTGACAACTGGATTTAGCAGATCAACGCTAGATGTACTTTTAGACACGCTTAATTGGAGAGACCTAATAGATCTTTCAGTAACCCCCAGCGAAGTAGAGCGTGGGCGCCCATTTCCTGACATGCTCAATTTCGCCGCAAAGCAACTCATGATAAGTCCACCTGAAAACATAATGGTGGTTGGAGACACTGCTGCAGATATGCGGGCAGGCATTGCATTCGGTGCGGGCCATGTTGTTGGCGTTTTGAGCGGAGCCCACGATCGGGAAACTCTTCACAACGCTGGTGCAACACAGATTATTAACTCTGTGGCTAACTTGCCGTCACTTATTTAAAGCTAAGGCTTCAATCACCGTTCATTAGTAATTTTGTAATCAGTCACTTAGAAAACCCCAACCGTTTCACATTGGTGGAGATAGTTCGCAAACAATCCTTAGGAAGGGATCCTATATATGCGTTTAAAGCGTTTAGCAGCAATCGTTGCTGCAGCAGGAATCACCATTGGACTCGTTGTCGTTGCAACTCCAGCGCAAGCCGCTGTAAATATTTGCAAGGCTAAGAACGTGAAAGAAGCTGGTGGGTTAGACAACCTAATCGCTGCAGCTAAGAAAGAGGGCAAGCTTGCTCTCATCACAACACCACGTGACTGGGCTAACTACGGCGCAGCATTTGATGCATATGAGAAGGCTTTTGGCGTAAAGATCACTGTTGATAATCCGGATGGATCATCTCAGTACGAGATCGACACAATGAAGACAGCCCCTAAGTCGAAGCAACCAGATTCAATCGATATTGGACCTCTTGTAGTTGCTCAGTTGACACCTCCAGGCGGAACGCCAATGTCTTCTGCTTACCAAGTAATCAACTGGAATGACATTCCAAAAGCTGCAAAAGACCCAAGCGGCCTTTGGTTCGGAAACTACGGTGGAAAGCTTGCGATTGTTTACAACACAACGCTTCCATCAGTTCCAACTAAGGCAACAGATTTCGCAAAGGCTGAATACAAGGGCTTTGTAGGAATTACCGGAGACCCAACATCTTCCAACCAGGCCTTCATGTCAGTTTTGGCGGCAAGCCTTGGTAATGGTGGAGAGAAGAATCTTTCAGATGTAACTAAGGGCTTAGCACTATTCAAGTCTGTAAAGGCACAAGCACCTCTAGTAAAGGTAAACGGAACAAACCTTGCTACTGGCACAGCAAAGCTTGGTTTCATGTGGGACTTCAACGCTCTGGGAATTATTCCGGCGGCTAAGGCAGCAGGTTTAGACCTTAAGTTTGTTTACCCAACAGATTTCGTTCTACAAGCACCTCCATACATCAACGCAATTAATGCAAAGTCACCTAACTGTGCAAATGCACGTTTGTGGCAAGAGTTTGTTTACTCTCAGAACAAGGGAAAGACAGCTGCTCAACTAACAGATGCTGATCTAAAACTGACTGGATCTAAGTTGTTTGCAAAGATGCAAGGTGGTCAGAACTACTTCCAACAGTCAGGTGCAGATCCAATCATGTCCGCTGCAATGGAAAAGAAGGGTCTCTTAGTTGATTCACTTCTCGACTTCAAGGTTCCATCAACTGCAAAGGTTGTTGGACCTCCAACAATCTCAGATGTACTTTCAGCTCGTGAGCAGATCATCTCTTCATGGGCTAGCTTGTAATAAAGAGATATGACTCTTAAAGTCATTGAGGAAGGCGCGTTACCGAGGGGTCGCGCCTTCCTTACTTTCTCTCCCAGAAGCCTGTTGCCGGCGATTCCGCTCCTACTTATTTTGGGCTATTTCTTTCTCTTTCCCATTTCTCGACTCGTCTATGTCTCCTTCTTATCTAACGACCATACTTTTACGCTAAGTAACTTCGAAACTGCATTCAAAGAGCCATACAAAACTGGATTTCTCAATTCTATTAAAATCGGTTTATTGTCGGCTGCAATCGCTGCCTTCCCCGGAGCAATCGCAGCATATTTCATTGAGAGTCGCGGACCATCAAAGTTGCGCCGCACTATCGCGGTTATGAGTGGAGTTCTAGCAAATACAGGTGGCGTACCTCTGGCTTTTATGTTCACGGCAGCCATTGGATTGCAAGGGCAGCTAACAAAGATATTAAAAGCAGCTGGCTGGGATATCTACTCTGGTCATTTTTCATTGGGCACATTTCAAGGTTTGCTAGTCGTATATTTATACTTTCAATTACCGCTCATGATCATTGTTTTCTCACCCGCCATTGTCTCCTTACGTAAAGAATGGGCCGAAGCTGCGCGAAACTTAGGTGCCAATCAATTTAACTATTGGCGACGTATCGGTGTCCCGTTGCTATTTCCAAGCTTTATCGCCTCTTTTCTGCTTCTCTTCGCGAGCGGCTTCTCGGCCTATGCAACGGCAAATGCATTAACAGTTGGAAATCTCCCTTTAACACCATTGCAGATTGGTGGCCTGCTTGATGGAAACGTTTCAGCCCAACAATTAAACCTCGGTAAGGCGCTAGGCGTAGTGATGATTGTTATATCGGCGATGGCGGTAATTCCGTATTTGATAATTCAACGTCGAGCAGCAAGATGGCAACAGCGATGAAAAGGCGTCTTGATGCTCCATTGATAATTACACTTTTTGTTCTATCTCTCTTTGTATTTGCTCCAATGATCTCTGCCTTTGAGTATTCAGTAAGAACACCCCTGAAAGGTGGCTACGGTTGGGATCAGTACACGTGGGCCCTTAAAGAGGAGGAGTTCCTTCACTATCTCCTACGCTCGGGCTGGTTGGCTGCTGTAACTGTATTGATTACATTACTTGTTTTAGTTCCTACGCTGACATGGTTGCACTTGAGCCAATCAAAGGTAAGACCGCTCATTGATGGTTTAGCACTCCTTCCACTAGTAATTCCAGTAGTAGCCTTCGCGGTCGGTGCTCAAATCTCATTTCCAGAGGTTATGCAAAATACCGTCTTTGAACTGCCATTTCTCTATTTTATTTTGGCGCTTCCCTATGCTTATAGATCATTAGACATTGGTCTTAACGCAATTCCTCTTAAAACCCTGACAGAGGCGGCCCGAAGCGCCGGAGCAAACTGGTTTTGGACAATTAATTCGATAATTATTCCTGTTATTCGCGGTGCTGTAATGGCGACAGTAGCTTTAACCTTTGCCCTTTCTCTAGGTGAATACACACTCACTGTTCTACTTCACTGGGACACATTCCCTACATGGATTACATATGTTGCACAGGACAACATTCTGGGTGCAATCGCAATCTCAATGATGTCACTCATTATCCCATTTCTAATTTTGACTGGAATAACACTAGTAATACCTGAACGATCAGCTAAAGGGAGAAAATAATGTCAAGCAAAAGCCTGACGCTTCGCAACATTTCTAAGAAATTTGGTTCAGTTCTAGCCTTAGATAACTTCAATTTGGAAGTAGGAGTGGGTGAATTAGTTGCCCTTTTGGGTCCTTCTGGTTGCGGTAAGACAACGGCTCTGCGCGTTGTGGCCGGACTGGAAAACCAGGATTCAGGGAAAGTCTTAGTAGGAGAAACTGATCTTTCTCAAACCCCGGCGCACAAGCGCAACATGGGCATGGTCTTTCAGGCTTACTCGCTATTTCCAAACTTAACAGTTGAAGAAAACGTGACTTTTGGATTGCAGATGCGAAAAGTAAGCAAACACTTAAGAAAAAAGAAAGCTGAAGAGCTCTTAGAGTTAGTCGGCTTGCCAACCCATAGTCAGCGCTTTACTTTTCAACTATCTGGTGGCCAACAGCAGCGCGTTGCACTTGCCCGCGCCCTTGCATTTGAGCCCGAGATATTGCTATTGGATGAACCACTATCAGCATTAGATGCTCAAGTTCGGGTAAATTTGCGCGAGGAAATTCGTCGATTGCAACTCTCACTTGGGACAACAACACTTTTCGTGACCCACGACCAAGAGGAGGCGATGGCAATTTCAGATCGTGTGGGAGTGATGAGTCATGGGAAGCTAGAGCAAATCGATACTCCTGACACTTTGTACAACAAGCCCGCCACAAGTTTTGTTGCAAGTTTTGTTGGAACAATGAACTACATTCCAGCCGAACTAAAGGATGGTCACGTAGAAATCTTCGGTAAGAAAATTCCGGCGCTAAAAAATGCCAATGCTGCAGGCGCTGTTTTTGCATTAATCCGACCAGAATCAATCTCAGTAAACTCAGATTCGCGCGACCACAATGCAAAGGTCTTAACCCGGCTATTTATGGGACCATCATCAAATATTGTTTGTCAAACAAATGACGGAACGATTATTCAATCTCTTATGAGCAGTATTGAAACCGGGGATTTACATCCTGGATCTACAGTGAAGCTAGAAGTATTAAATAAGGAAGTATTAGTATCAAATGCCTAGTACAGCCAGTACTAGAATTGTTCGTTCAAGCAGCGGTCCTGAAAATAAATGGAATAAGTTATTTCTTGATCAGGGGGAGCGCC